>Ga0184625_10000201_pt1 | contig 19456 bp, 13 predicted proteins | sample PLM3_30_b1_FD_133151 | JGI IMG/M metagenome (GOLD analysis project Ga0184625, IMG submission 133151) | Groundwater sediment microbial communities from an aquifer in East River, Colorado, USA - PLM3_30_b1 | ecosystem: Environmental > Terrestrial > Soil > Riparian zone | place: USA: East River... | reverse complement strand
GTTGAGATGTAACTCCTGGGAAGGCAGTTATTCTACCGGCGTCATTGCGGTCCCCAAAGCGTGCATCTCGACTATGATGCGGCGGGTTTGTCGAGCAAGTACCAGGTACTGATTACTGGGTACTTCGTACTGAATACTCTGTGCCCGGCTGCCGTTCACCAGGGACGCCGATTCTCAACTCGCTAGTTTCAGTTTGTGTCCTACTCACTCCGCCGCACTATCGACGAACTCGCCGCCGCGGGACAGCTCGTGCGTTTGGACGACGAAGTCGATCCGCGGCTGGAGGCTGCCGAGATTCAGCGGCGAGTGTATGCCAGCGGCGGGCCGGCGGTGCTGTTCGCCAACGTGAAGGGCTGCCGGTTTCCTCTCGTGTCGAACCTGTTCGGGACGATGGAGCGGGCGCGGTTTCTGTTTCGCCACACCTACGAGAGCGTGCGGCGGGCGATTGAGCTCAAAATCGATCCAGCGCGAGCCTGGCGCAATCCGCTGAAGTATGCCTCCGCGCCGCTGACCGCCTGGAGGATGCAGCCGCGAATGGTGCGGTCGGGACCGGTGCTGGCGAATGAAACCAAGATCAGCCAGTTGCCGCAGGTCGTTTCCTGGCCGCAGGACGGCGGACCGTTCATCACGCTGCCGCAGTGTTACACCGAGGATGCGAGTCAGCCGGGAATCGCGCACAGCAACCTGGGCATGTACCGCGTGCAGCTTGCCGGCAACGACTATCTGCCGGATCAGGAAGTCGGCCTGCACTATCAGATTCACCGCGGCATCGGCGTGCATCACCGGGCGGCTTTGCAGGCTGGTCAGCCGCTGCGGGTGAACATTTTCGTCGGCGGCCACCCGGCGATGATGCTGGCGGCGGTGATGCCGCTGCCGGAAGGGATGAGCGAGCTCACGTTCGCCGGCGCGCTGGCCGGCCACTGCATTCCACTGATCCAGCGCGGCGGCGAGCTGCCGATCTATGCCGACGCCGATTTCTGCATCGTGGGCCGCGTCGATCCCGCCGCGCGGATGAAGCGCGAGGGGCCGTTCGGCGACCATCTGGGCTATTACAGTCTGGCGCACGAGTTTCCGGTGCTCAAGGTTGAACACGTTTATCACCGGCAGGACGCTGTCTGGCCCTTCACCGTCGTCGGCCGGCCGCCGCAGGAGGACACAACCTTTGGCCAGCTCATCCACGAGCTGACGGGCGACGTGATTCCCACGGTTATTCACGGCGTGAAGTCGGTCCACGCCGTCGATGCGGCGGGTGTCCATCCGCTGCTTCTCGCCATCGGCAGCGAGCGGTATATGCCGTTCCTGGCCAATCCGCGGCCGCAAGAGCTGCTCACGCAGGCCTGCGCGATTCTCGGTCAGGGGCAGCTCTCGCTGGCCAAGTTCCTCTTCATCGTCAATCGCTACGACGACGAGTCGCTCGACATCCACGACATTCCGGCGTTCTTCCGACACGTGCTGTCCCGCGTCGATTGGCGCCGCGATCTGCACTTTCACACCAACACCACGATCGACACGCTCGACTATTCCGGCGACGGCCTCAATATGGGCTCCAAAGTCGTCATCGCCGCCGCGGGGCAGCCGATCCGCGAGCTGCCGCGGGAGATTCCGAGCGACTTGCGGCTGCCTGAGGGATTTGGCGAGCCGCGGATCGTCATGCCGGGTGTATTGATGGTGGAAGGGCCGCGAGTGCAGGACGGAGGGACGGAGAGAGGGAGAGAGGGCGAGAGGGAGAGGGCGGGCGGCAGTCGCGGTTCTCAGTACTCAGTACCCAGTACTCAGTACCCAGTACTCAGCGTCGAGCGATTGACCGAACAACTCCCGCGTGAGTTTCCATTTCCCCTCGTCGTCGTCGTCGATGACAGCGACTTCGCGACCCGCAACCTGCACAACTTCCTCTGGGTCACGTTCACGCGGGCGAATCCGGCGGCGGATATTCATGGCGTGGGCGAATTCACCGAGCGGAAGCACTGGGGTTGCACCGGGCCGCTGGTGATCGACGCCCGGATCAAGCCACATCACGCCCCGCCGCTCGAAGCGGACGCGGGGGTAGCCAAGAAGATCGACGCCATCGCCGTCCGTGGTGGCCCACTCGCGAAGTGGCTATGAAGTCGGCGCTTCGGGCGAGACGATCTCCAGCAACTCCACCGCCGGATAGCCGTCGCAATAGATGAAGGCGGTCCGGCCGTAGGTCGTCAGCGGCTGCGGCAGGTCGAACAGCTGGCACAGATCCGGACCGGGCGTAACACGGTAGAGCGAGGCGAGTTGCACTTCGCGGAGCACGTTGTGGTCGATGAGCACGCGGCCTAGCGGCTTATTCTCGCTGAGGATCTCGCGGCGCACGTTGTCATCGACCAGCCGCAAGTTCAGCCGCGGGACGCCGAACAGGACGGTCTTTTTGTTCGATTGCAATTGCAGGACGATTTTGCGGGCGTAGTAGTCGCCGGCCCGCTTGGCGGCGATCACCTCGACATCGACCCTTTCGCCGTGATGCATTTCGACGGCGACCGTCATGTGCTCGTGATGGGCCAAGAGCGTGCGGTACGGCTGCGGCACCTGCTCGGCCAGCACTTCCTCAAACGCACCCAGCTCCGCCATCTCGGAGTAGAACAGGCCGGCCAGATGATCGAGAGCGGGCATTGCAGGCGGGGGCAGGAGGAACCACGAAAGGCACGAAATTCACGAAAGCAAGCAGGTCTTTGTCGTTCTCCTTTCGTGTGATTCGTGTATTTCGTGGTTCTACTGAATCGACGTGAGTACAGGCGCGGCGGCAGGGCGGTGGTCCAGGACGCTGTCGATCAGGTAATAGAGCAGGGCCCGCAACTCTTCGGGTTGGATTTCGTCGGCGATCTTCTCGGCCCGCTCCTGGTGCTTCTCGATCAGCCGCGTGGCCTTCTCGAAGACGCCGGCTTCTTCGTACAGCTCGCGGACGCGGGCCAATGTAGTAGGCACACTCCGTGTGCCGTCATCTGCCAAAGATCCCACCATCCCCAACAACTCTTCCTGCTTCGCGGCGGGCAAACCTTCCAGCGCCAGCGCCCACAGGACGGTTGGCCTTCCGCCGGTGACGTCCCCGCCGGCGGCGAGCTTGTTGTGATCGTCGCCGTCCCAGTCGTTCAGGTCGTTGAGGATCTGAAACGCCACGCCCAGGTTGCGGGCGAACTGCTTGATCGGCTCGACGTACTTTTCGGCAGGGCCAGCCAGCCGTGCGCCGCTATAGAGCGCCGCTTCGAAAGCGGGAGCCGTTTTCAGGGCGTAAATCTTTAGTGCATCCAGCGGCTTCAGGTGCTTGTCGAGTGAATCGCGCCAAAGCAGTTCCGCGCCTTGGCCTTCCGACAGACGCAGGTGGGCGTCGGCCAGGCAGTCGAGAATGTCGGCGACGGTTTCGGCGCCGAGCGTCTTCACCTCGCGGCTGACGAGCCGGTAACCCATGCCGATCAAGTAGTCGCCGATATTGATGGCCGTCGCCGTGCCGTACCGCTTGTGGACGGTCTCTTCGCCGTAGCGGAAGGCGTCGTCGTCTTCGATGTCGTCGTGAACGAGCGAGGCCTTGTGGAAGGTCTCGATCGACATGGCCGCGCGGCGGACGCTGTCGCTGAACTTCGCGACTTCCTCCGCGCCGCTCGCCCCGGTCGCTTTGCCGCCGGTCAGGGCGTCATAGACGGCCAGCGTGATGAACGGCCGGCTGTACTTGCCGCCTTTGGCGAGGAAGTCGTAGGCGATGGCCTCGGTGGCCGAAATCGGATCGAGGCGGGCGGGGTCCAAAGTCCCTTGTCCAATGTCCAAAGTCAAAACACTTGGACCTTGGACCTTGGACCTTGGACTTTGGACTTGGCCGCGCTGCCTGGGCGCCACGCGCTGCAATTCCTCCGGCTTGAACAGGTTCGACGCGGCCCGCAGCAAATGCACGTAGGTCCGCGTTTGCTGCGTATTCTCGCCAGCTTGCAGCTTGATCATCCGCATCACCCAGTCGTCATCGACGCTGGTGTTGCGGCAGTCGCTCGAGAGCAGCGGCACGGCCATGCAGGGGATGCCGGCGAGCAGGATTTTGTCGATCGCCTTCTCCAGCACGTTCAGGCAGGCGACGCCGACGATCGCATCGACGTAACCGCTGACGATGATCTTGAGCACGATCGGCGAGCCTTCGGCGACGAGCACCTTGTAGCCCATCTCGTCGGCCAGACCGCGGAAATCGGCGATGCTGCAGGCCCCGCACTTTTTGCACTCCAGGCCGAACTCGTCGTAGTCGGCCGGGCAGCCCTCGGCGTGCTTCAGGCAGTGCGGCAGCAAAAACAGCCGGCGACTCGGCGGAATCGCGGCGACCTGGTCCTTCCAGAACTCCGTGGCCAGTACCACCATCATCCAGCCCAGATACCCCTCCGGCTGCCCGGCTTCGGCGAGCACGCGGCGGGCGATCACTTCCATTTCGTCCTTGGTCAGCGGCCGGCTTTTGTCGAGCGGGCCTACGACCAGTACTGCGGCTGCCTGCAGCTTCTCGCGCAGATCCTTCGACTGCGGAACCAGCTTGAGATGCGCCGTCTGCCGCCGCTTGCTTTTGCGCGGAGCTTCGCCAGCGAACTCTGGCGGGGTCGCGTCCTCGGAGTAGGGCAGTTCCTTGGCCGGTTCCCGCTCCTGCTGCGTGAGAGTGTCGTCGCGGGCGCTGCCTAGCGCCACGTCGTGGGGTAGGCTTCTAGCCTGCCCGTCCATTTCTCCGGGCAGGCCAGAGGCCCGCCCCACGTCGGTCGTCAAAGCTGCATCGTCCAAGGTGTCCTCACGTGGCGCGAGTCGCGTGGGGCTGTTCAGTGTTGTCGGATTCTTTGGCGGGAGCCAACTGTCGGCAGGCGCGGCCCAAAGCGGCCACAGTAAACGTCAATGGATAGAGCCTCTCATAATACCACAACTTGGCGAAGTAAAAGCCAATCGGAGCCGGCTGCCGGTGCTGGCCGGCCTCCACCCGATCGAGCAGCCAATTCAGGCCGGCGACCACGGCGCTGTAGGGAACGCCCTCTGTGGCGTTCCGGCCCTCTGTGGCGTTCCCTGGGTTCAGGGTTCGGGGTTCAGGGTTCAGGGGGAGCGCGGCGAGGAGGGCTTCGACGGCGAGGGCGGTTTCTTCGACGGAGGAATTCAGAATGCAGAATTCAGAATTCAGATTCGGACGCCGCGTGTTCTCCCCGTTCTGCATTCTGAATTCTGCATTCTGAATTCTCCCCCACACCCCGCTTCCCCATCCTCCATCCGCATTCTGATTCGCCACCAGCCAAGCCACACCGCGCTGGGCCTCGGGCGAATCCATCAGCCCCAAATCGCGATAGGCAAACAGCACCTTCGCCGTGCCATAGACCGGGTTGTCCTCCTGCGGATGATCCTGATTCCCAAACCATAGCGGCGACCAGGAGCCGTCGGGGTGCTGCGTGCGTTTGAGATACTTCAATCCCTTTAGATGTGCGCGGAAGTTGGGTTCCCACGGAAAGATGGTTTGGTGCTCTGCGCCCGGTTGCAGTCGATACCTATAGCCCTCTCGGCCAAACGCTTCATCCCAAGCCTGACGAGCGCGTAGTACATGCGCCGTCAAATCGGTTCCGCTGCGGTCGAAGGGCAGTTTTCCCCAACCACGGCAAAACGTCGGCCACCCACCATCCCGATTCTGTAGGCGCAAAAGCCATCTCAGACCTCGAACAGCGGCCGCTCGTGGTGCGGCGATGTAGTCCGCGGCGGGCTCCATGTAAATCGTGTTTATGTGTATCGATCTAAGCGCGAGCAGAGTCCCCGGCGTATCGTCCGCATCGGGCACCGCGCCGCTGAGGTCGCTCCAGCCGAAGCCGCCGAGGTCGGCGCCGGTGAAGGGGTGGCGTTTGGTGTGTTGGCAGGAGAGGAGCCAGTCGAGGACGTTGCCTGTAGGGATCGCCCTCTGTGGCGATCCGCGATCCACGAGATCGGCGTCCTCTGTAGCGCCGGGAACGCCACGGAGGGCGTTCCCTACAGCGCCTTCGGCGACGCCCAACAATTCGGCGACATCTTCCCCCGCGCCGGCGAGGGCGTTGATGGCGAGGGTGGTGTTCCAGGTGGCGAGGTTGGTGTCGATCGGCCAGCTGCCGTCCGGGCGGACCGAGGCGGCGAGGAATTTGACGCCGTGGTGGATGACTTCGTCGGCCAAAGTAGCCATCACGCTCCGCGTGATGAGCCCAGGCGTCACCGACGCGGTTGGCGCTGCGGGCTCGTCACGCGGAGCGTGACGGCTACTAATAGAGGCCAAACTCATCACGACGAAGCTCGTCAGCGGCGTGGCTTCGAGGTAGCCGCCGCTGTCGGGTTGCATTTGGCGGAGGACTTTCAGGCTCCGCGAGATCGAGAGCCAGCGGATGAGGCGCGTGATCGGATTCCACGGCGGGGCGTGGTGAAAGCGGGCCTGGCCGATGGCGACGAGGGCGGGGATCGCGTAGCTGACGACCGGCATGCCGACGAACCGGTAGAACGACTGCGGCACGCAGGCCAGCTCGAACGGCAGCGGATCGATTTCGCGCCAGTCGAGCAGCCCCGCTAGGGCCAGGTTCGTCATGATCGGCACGACGAAGGTTTTGTCGATGCCGTAGCGCTCGCGGAGGCCGACCAGGCCGTTTTTGGAGGCGATGTAGGCGTTGGCGTGCGCGAGCAATTCGGCGATTTCTGTAGGGAATGCCCTCTGTGGCATTCCCAGACCCGCAGATCCGGCGCCCATCCCGCCGCCGGGAACGCCACGGAGGGCGTTCCCTACAGCGCCTTCCGCCAAATGTAACGCCGCGACGACCAGATAGGTCGTTGCGATGTTGGAATGCGACAGGTCCGTATCGCCAAAGCCGCCGTCGGGGTTTTGCTGAGTCGCCAGGTACCGAACGCCTCGCGAGATGACAGCATCGATTTCAGTAGCGGTGCTTCTGCGGTCGCCGCCCTGTAGTGGAGTACCGAGTACCGAGTACTGAGTACTGAGTACCGCATTCTCTCTACCGACTCCTGTCCCCTGACTCCTGGCTGCTGACTCCTGTTCCGGTGGGCCGGCGGCCGCGGCGGCCTTGTCCCACCCTACGCGGCGTACGACGGCCAGCGCCGAGACTGCCGTCGCTGTGGACAGCGCCGACGACGACAGCTCGCCGACCCAGTGGCCGTCCGGCGTGCGCTCGGCCAGCAATTCGTCCCGGACCTGCTCATAGGCCGAGCGCAGGCGGGCCATGTCGAGCGGAGAAGCGGTCATGCATGCATACCGCGAACTATTTTCCAAAACGCGACTTCGCGACGTAAATCATTTCGCAACAATCACTTGCGACGCAAAACGGCCGTTTTTCTTTATGCAAGTTATGCAGTTTTGTGCATAACCGGGGCGACGGCCATCCCACACTCACATATAGAACACCTGTCCATGCATCAAGTTTCGCAGCCAAGCCGACAAAGGCAACCTCAGCCTGCGCCGATTCGTTACCTCGGCACACTCACCTTCTGCATGGCGGCCGTCAGCAGGTGCGGGCCAAACAGCCCGGAGTAGTACTCAAAGGTGACTTTGCGGGCGAGGCCTTCGTAGTCTCCAAACAGGGCCCTTGCCGGCAGGCCGCAGACATACACGCCGCCTTGCGGCTCGGTCTTCGTGGCGGCCAGGCGCTCTTCGTCGCTGGGCCGGCTGTCGAAGGGTTTTTCCTCCTGCTTGGCGACCGTGTCGCGGAGGGCGGCGCACAATTCGGGAGTCATGTCGAGCAGCCGCACGGCGAGTTGCTGAGGCAGGCTGTCGGGCAGCTGCTGTTCCTTGTACAGAAAACTCAGCTCGGACAGGATGCCTTGCCAGGTGAACTCGACGACGCCCAGCCGCACGAGCGACGCCGAAAACGTTTCGCGTCCGACCAGCCGGGCAGCCGCTCGGTCGGCGTCGAGCTCGCTCTGCCTGACAAGGTTCTGTGCAATCGTGTTGCCGATGAACATGGGGATGAACAGCACCGCCTGAGCCACGAGCTTGGCGGCCCGCAGCGGCAGCAGCAGCTTGGCCGCCGAGAACTTGGGCCGCTGGGCGACTCGGGACAGCCAGGCGTCGAGCCGGCCGTCTTCATAGATCGATCGCCACAGCCAGCCGTTGATCGCGCGAATCAGGTTGGTCGGCCCGCAGCCCGCGCCGCGGCGCACGAGGGCCAATTGCCCGCCGATCAGGCCGGCAAGCTGCTCGACCGAAAGCGAAGCGGCCAGCGGCAGGCCGATCGTGAGCACGCCGCCGCCCCTGCGGTCCAGCTCCAAGCGCGTCGAGCACTCGACCTGCAGCTGTTTGGGCGGCGGGGCGTTCAATTGCCGGCCGATGGCTTCGATGAATTCGCCGAGCAAGCCGGCCTGATGGGCTGCGAGCGGAAAGACGGCGACCGTTCGCCGCCGCGGCTCGACCAGCGGCTTGAGCAAACACAAGAGCAGCAGCCCGTCGACGACTAGCCCCGTCCAGAACACCGCCGGATGCAGCGAGCGGCCGTAGCTGCTAGTCCCTAACCAGAACAGGCCATACGCCAGACCCGCCAGGGCCGCGATGTAGAACAGCGGCAGGATGAGCAACACGCCGGCCACGGCCAGCGTGAAGAGCTTCCGGCCCAGCGGCACCGGCGGCGGCGTCAGGCGGCTATCGAACGCGCCGACGATCGCGTCGTGCAGCGCCACCGGGTCGCTCGGCAGCTTGGCGAGCAGGTGCGAGGCCGACGCCGCGCCAACCGCGTCTTCGTCGGGGGCCAGCACCGCCGCGGCGGCCTTGACGGGGACGGCCGACTTCGCCGGTACGCGAAACGCCGCCTGGCATTTGGGGCACTTGCCTTTTCGCCCGGCGAATTCGTCCTTCACGTTCAGCAGCTCGCCGCAGTGCGGGCATTGTGCAGAGATGGCCACAGACGGCTCCTGGCGATGGGGCGAGAGGCAAGGCCCACAGTGTAATCCAAATCGTCCGTAGCTGAATTCGCCAGAATTCGGCCTGCCCACGCTGTCCGCATTCTGGCGAATGCGGCTACAGCCTATAGAGACGCCCCGTTCTTTTCAGCACCGGGCAGAGCGTAGTATGCCGCCCGGGAATGGTGCATTTCGCTGGCGCTCATGCACCCTACGAGGAGCCTTTTTCAGGCACAGGCAGCGGCTCGTAGCCCTGGGCGGTCTCGACCGCTTCGGCGATGACGCATAGCCGGCTGACGGAGCGGGCCAGCAGCTCGACCAGCTTGTTGAGGAGCTGATCGCCGGCTTCAAAGACCGCGCCGACCTCGTCCTGCGGCGGAACGTACCGCAGCAGATACTGCCCGATCGACATTTTTCCTTCGGCGTGATCGAACGGGTAATCGGTCCGCTCGAACTGCTGCTTCAGGCCGCCGATCTGCGTCCGCACGCGGTTGGAATAGTCGAGAATCTCGCGGATCAGGCCTTCGCTGTTGTTGTTGCCGTCCAGGTGACCGAGCAGAGCCACGAGCGTCGCGTTGGTGTTTCGCAGCTCGACGACGCCGGCGTGGTTGGCCGTGATTTGCATGGCGATCGGCAGCAGCTTGCGGCAATCCTGCTGCATGGCCTCGGACTCGGGCAGGCGGCTGGCCGTTGCGGGGTCGAAGAGCAGCATCAGATCGGCCCGCAGCCGGCGGCCAGCGACATCTTCAAAGCCCTCAAGTTGACTGCCGCAGCGGGCCATCTCGGTCTGCGCCCCGTCGCGGAGCCGCGACGCGTGAGTATCCGACGCGAACTGCATCTCGAACTTGTCGGCTTGCAACTGCACGCCGCACGACAGCACGGAGCGAGCCTGGCGGGCCTGCACCAGGCGGGTATCAGCCTTGTCGAACACCTCCAGCGTCTGGCGATAGGCCGGCGCGTGGACCTCCATGAATTGCCGCGCCAGCGCCAGCTCGTTCTGCCAGGCGGCCGCCGGCTGCTGTTGCCCCTGCATCACGGGCAGGCGGAGCGGCCGCAGGATGTTGAATCCGCCGGCAAAGAAGCGTTCGCGGGCCTGGGAGGCGACTTGCTCGCTTTCGGAGCGGGCCAGCAAGGCGCCCGTATCGTGCAGCGACTCCTGCTTCACCGTCGAACCGAACAGCGAACAGTAATAGTCCCAAGTTACGTTTTTGGCCGACTGGTCGAAGCCGTCGAACAGCACCGTCGCGAGCAGATTGCTATGGAACACGCCGGCGGCCTGTTCCGCCCGGGCCGATTCGATGCGGTCCTTGTCGGCCGGGTGCGAATCGAACATGCCAGTGTCGGTTTCGGCGATCAGCTTGTTGACGAAGTCCTGGGCCTCCTTGGGCAATTGCTGCAGGTTCGACATGAGCAGCCGTGGCAGGTTGTCGGCCAGGCGGCCTTCGCGGTGGAACGAGGCGAGGTCGCTTTGAGCCCCGTGCCAGGCGACGGCCAGCAGCTTCAGCTGCCGGGCGGTCGCGGCAAAGGTCTCGCTGCCGGCGACGCGGGCCTCGTACTTGTCGGCGTCGAATTCCATTTGCCGCAGCATGAACCCGGCGACGAGATGGCCCGCGTACATCAGCACCCAGAGGATTTTTCGCGTGAGCCAGACGCAGCCCATCGCCAGGTACAGCACCCAACCGATTCGCAGATCGACCTCGCTGGCCGAAGCGGCCAGCCATTCGTCCCACGAATTCCGCTCATAGACGGCCCGCATGAACCAGAAGTTGATCGAGCGGATGATGTAAGTCAGCCGCATGCCGGCCCCCTGGCTGAAGTGGCCGAATTCATGGGCCAGCACGCCGGCGAATTGCTGCAGGCTGAGGCCCGCGGCCAGCGGCATGCCGATCGTCAGCACCAGGTCGCGCCCGCTCAAGAGGCTCAACCAGCCGCGGCGGTAGCTGGCGGAGGCGTTGATGTCGCAGTCGATGTCGATCCGCTGCGGCTGGGCCGCGCCGACCAGGGCGCAGATTCGCTCGACGAATTCGAACAACAGCGGATCGCTTTTGCGGGTCACGCTCCGCCGCCGGCGGTCGTCGGACGGCTGAGCGAAGATCGGCTTGATCATGAACACGATCATGATCCCACCGACGATGGCCGGGGCGATGTAGATGAGCAACGCAAAGAGTGCCGCCTTGCCGCGGCCGGCTGCGCCGAGGATGACGTGGTTGTTCGAGAGATGGAACCAGACCAGCAAGCAGACCAGCCCGATGATCGCGACGTAGATGAGGGGCAGCAGCACCATGACGATCGTCGTGGCGAGGATGCCGAGCTTATAGAGCGGGGTCGTCGGCACGCGCTGGATCGGACCGCGAAAGCCGGCGAATACCTGGTCGCGGATCTGCGCCGGCCCGGCCGGCGTTGGCGGACGCGGCTTTTGCGCCGCGGAAGCCGGGGCGGCTGATTTTGGCTTTGGCGGCGCGCTGGTTGCAGCGCTTCGTGGGGCTGCGGACGCAGCGGCCCCAGCAGCCGCGAGTTGCACTGCGGCGAGCGCTGGAATCGTCACGACCCCTTGGCACTTGGGGCATTTGCCCTTGCGGCCGGCAAGCTCGTCCTTCACGTTCAGCAGCGTGCCGCAGTGCGGACATTTTGCGGAGATGGCCACGGCAAGATCCTCGTCAGGAATGGGATACAGCGTATTCCGCAAGTCGCGGTGTTGGTAGCTAGCAGCGGCCAATCCAACTCGTCATCATGCAAGCATCTGGGTAAAGTCCCCCCTGATTTCTTCCAGCGAGTTACCCATGAGCACTGCGTCCAAGCCGATTCCGCCGGGCGGCTTCATTCCCAAGTTTCATCCGCGAATGCTCGGCAGCGCGGCGCCGGTGTTTCCGGGGTTTGAGGTCGATATCCTGGACCGCGTGTCCGATCAGGAGCGAGAAGATGCCGTGTGGCACCGCGAGCGGGCCAAGGCGATGGTCAAGGCGCACCCGGAAATCAAAACGCTGTTCGGCAACGATCCCACGACCGCTTTTTGGTGCCTGGCAGCGGCGGGGATGCAGCTCGCCATCGCCGTGGCCGTCGGGTTCGCGCCGTGGTGGGTGATGCTGCTGGCCGCTTACGTCGTCGGCTCGTCGATCAACATCATGTTGTTTCAGCTTGGGCACGAGTGCGTTCACGGGCTCGTCTTCAAGAGCAAGCGCCTCAATCGCCTGTGGTTCACGTTCACGACCCTGCCGATGTTCCTCTCTGCGCACCACACCTGGTGGGAAGAGCACCTGGTGCACCACAACGACATGGGCGCGAAGAAGGATTTCATCACCCGCCGCCGCTCGTACTTCCTGCGGACTCGCCTTACGTCGCCGCTCATCGTTCCCTATTCGCTCATCATGCTCGTCATGCAGGTGGTGCGGAGCGTAATCGGCCTCGTCATGTATCTGGGCGGTCTGCTCCTGGGGCACTTCAAGCCCTCACCGCGGACGCTGGCGGTGCTGGCCGACGAGCACCTGGTCTCCGGCTATGTGAAGGACGGCGCGGAGCGGTGGGCCGTCTGGTATCCGCTCGTCAACCTGGCGACTTGCACGGCGCTCTTTCTGATCGGCGGCTGGCAGTCGGTCGTCTATCTCTTGGCCAGCCAGGCGTTTTTCACTGGCTTTCTGCATCCGTATGCACTGGGCTGGGTGTTGGGCATCTCGCACTTCCACGGAGCCCGGCGGTATCAGCCGACGGCCTCGCACTATGGCTGGCTGGTCAACCTGCTGTCGTTCAACGCGGGCTATCACGTCGAGCACCACGACCTGATGACGATTCCCTGGCGGCGGATGCCAGCGTTGCGGCGGATGGCCCCGGAGTTCTACGACGACCTGGAGAAGATTCCGTCCTACACCTGGCTGGCCCTGCAATTCGTTTTCGCCGGCCCACGATACTTCGAAGCCAACTTCAACCACGAAGCCCACCGCAACGCGGCGCGGTTTCAGGATCCGGCGGCATAGCGGTGGTCGCCGATGCAGCGGCGCTGTAGGGAACGCCCTCCGTGGCGTTCCCGGAACGGCACAGAGGCCGCTCCCTCCAGAATCTTCCATTCGCGCCGCGGGAGCGTCGGCATTGTCCACGATCTACTGTTTTAACCGTTGCAACGTCAGTGCGCGGCTGCTACGCTCAAAGAGCAACAATTCGTGGTTCTGGAAGCGGAGTCGATCGATGAGGCAATTCGTATTGGTGGCGGTGCCGGCTGTTTTCGCCTTCTGCGGCGTGCTGAACGCCGCGGAGCCGGTGAAGTCGGGCCTGCAGGCGGGCGAGAAGATCACGACGATCTTTGAGCCGCTGAATGTGAACGGGCCGCACGCGGGCGAGCCGTACTGCTTGATTTGCGAGAACGGCCTGGCGCCGGTGGCGATGCTGTTTGCCCGTGAGGTCAATGAGCCGCTGCTCAAATTGCTCGCCAAGCTCGACGAAGCGACGGCCAAGAACCGCGACAAAGAAATGGGCAGCTTCGTCGTGTTCCTCAGCGACAAGGAAGGTCTGAAGGAGCAATTGGCCGACGCCGCGAAGAAGCAAGGCTTGAAGCACCTGGTCGTCGGCATTGACGCGCCCGCTGGCCCAGAAGGCTTCAAAGTCGCCGCCGACGCCGAACTGACCGTCGTCCTCTACCGCGAGCACGATGTGAAAGCCAACCACGCCTTTCGCAAAGGCGAGCTGACCGCCGCCGCCAGCGAGAAGGTCCTCGCCGACCTGCCGAAGATTCTGACGGAGAAGAAGTAACACCTGCCTCCACTAGTTCCCAGACCTCGTTCCCAAGCTCTGCTTGGGAACTCACGTCTGGAAGCTCCGCTTCCACTCGCGCGAAGCAGAGCTTCGCGAACTTCCGTGCCCAAGCAGAGCTTGGGCACGAGTCCCTCGACACGATCCCGCCCCACTATCCCCTCCCGGAGCATTCCCCATGCGTATGTTGTTGGCCCTGGCTCTAGCCTGGACGGCCATTGCGCCACTTCGCGCCGCCTCGCCGCTCGGCGAAGCGCTCAAGGACATCCCCGTTGCCGAGCACTGGATCTACGACGACTTCCCCAAGGCGGTTGCTGAAGCCAAGGCCAGCAACAAGCCGCTATTGGTCGTCATCCGCTGCGTGCCCTGCCCGCCGGGCAAGACGCTCGACGTCGCCGTGGCTACGCCCGACAAGGACCTGCTGGACATCGAAAAGAAGTTCGTTTGCGTGCGGCTGATCCAGACGAATAACATTGACCTGTCGCTGTTTCAATACGACTACGACATGTCCTGGTCGTCGATGTTCCTGACGCCGGACCTGGCCGTGCTCGGCCGCTATGGCACGCGGGCCGGCAGCCAGGCCAACTCCGACACCTATCTTTCGACCGCCGGATTTGCCAAGGCGGCCGAGCGGGCGCTGGAGTTGATGAAGGGCTACCCAGGCAACAACTCCGAGCTGGCCGCAAAGCGCGGCCAACAGCCGGAGTACACCAGCGCCAACAAGATTCCCGGGCTGACCGGCAAGCCCGCGGTCGCGGCGATGCGGCAAGAGTGCGTCCACTGCCACATGCTCAAGGAGTTCGCCCTGCGGGCCAAATGGGAAGCCGGCAAGCTGACGAAGGACGACCTCTATGTTTATCCGCTGCCGCAGAGCATTGGCCTGACGATTGATAAGGACGACGGCCTGTTGGTGAAGTCCGTGTCGGCTGGCTCGCCGGCTGAGAAGGCGGGCATTATGGCCGGTGACTCGTTGGCCACGATCGGCACGCAGCCGCTGATCTCGATGGCCGATATTCAATGGGCGCTGAACTCCGCACCCAGCGACGGCACACTGCAGGTCAAGATCAGCCGCGGCGGCCAGTCGCTCGTGAAGTCACTAGCTCTCGCGGGCGAGTGGAAGAGGTCGGACATCGCCTGGCGAGCGTCGTCGTGGTACGGCCTGCGGCACGGCCTGAAGCTCGATCCGCTGCCCGCCGCCGAGAAGGCCGGCCGCAGAATCGATGAGGGCAAGCTGGCCCTGGTCGTCAAGAACATCTACGCCCCGCAAGGCAAGCCAAACATCGTGCAACAAGCCGGACTCAAGCAAAACGATGTGATCGTCGCCGTCGATGGCACGACCGACGCGATGAACGAATCCGATTTCTTCGTCAACCTGCGACTCAATCGCGGGCCCAAGGACTCGGTCAAATTCACAATTCTCCGCGGCAGCGAACGGCAGGAGTTGACCGTGCCCATGTGGTAGGCCGCTGCACCAACATTTCCCTATTTGGAAATCCCAGCTACCATAAGGGTTGCTGGGAGGATGGCCGGTGTTTGACGCTCACGCTGCCGATGGTCTGCTGATCGCCGCCGCATTGGCGGGCGAGTCGGAGGCCTTCGCGCCTTTGGTGCGGCGGTATCAGGCGGCGCTGCTGCGGGCGGCCATCAGCCGGCTGGGTCGGCGGCAGTGGGCCGAAGAGGCCGTGCAGGAGACATTTCTCTGTGCCCACAAGTGGCTCCCGTCTTACGATTCGCGGTACAGCTTCCGCACCTGGCTGTGGACGATCCTGCTGAATCAATGCTCGCGGCTGGCTAAGCGCGAGCAGCGGCAGCCGGCGGCGACACCGGCCGAATTTGAGCCGCCCTGCCCGGCGGCGTCACCGCTGGCCCAGCTGTTGGCTCGCGAGAGCAGCGAGCGGCTGCACGGCCTGCTGTCGCAGTTGCCGCAGGTCCAGGCCGACGCCCTGCGGCTGCGGTTCTTTGGCGAGCTGACGTTCCCGGAAATCGCCGCGGCGATGGAGATCAGTGAGCCGGGGGCCAAGCACCGGGTGAAGACGGGGTTGCTCAAATTGTCGGAGTGGCTGGGCGCGAGTGCGGTGAATGCGAGTGCCAGGGCCGGCGAGACGTCAGTCCCCCGCGAAGTTGGAAAATCGGGAGTTGGGATATGAAGAATCTGTTGCTGAATTGCGATCAGGTGTTCGAGGTGCTCACGCGGGGGCCGTTCCCATCGGGCGATGCCAGCGACGAGAGCGTGGAGCATCACCTGCGGGCCTGCCACGACTGCCGCCAATTGGCCGAGGCGCTGCGGCCGGCGGTGGAGCTGCTGCACGAGTCGATCGATCGCGCGGGGGCGATCGACCTGCCCGAGTATCAAGGCACGCTGCCCGTTAGCGCGCCGGCGGCCAGACCCGCGCGTCCGCTGACTTTGGGCCTGCGTCAGATTTCCGCGCCGACGCCCAAGCGTTCGGATTCGGGCCGTTCGTTCGACCGCACTGTCAGCGCCGTCCGCCTGATCGCCGCTTCGCTGCTCGTGGCCGCCTTGGGCATTTTGGGCTACGGCTTCGCGGTGTCTGGCGCCGGTTCCAGCCGCACGGCGGGTCTGGCTGGCTTTCTGGGCGTCGGCCGTCCGCCGGCCCATCTGCCCGATGGTCCGGCCATCCTTTCTTTGGCGTCGCTCAAGCTGCCCGCGCGGTGTGTTCCGGCACGCTACCAGGCACTAACGGCCGACCGGGCCGCGGCCCTGGCGGCTGCGATGGCGTCGGGTTCGGAAGAGGCGCTCCGCTGCTGCACCGAGTGTCATGCGGCGGAGAAAATGCGAAAGGCTTCGCCGGAGCTGGTGGCGGTCGTCGCCCAATCCTGCGCTAGTTGCCATCGCGGCTAATAGCCACTCGACGTAAATCACTGCGGCAAAATGATTTATGCAGCAAGCGTGGCCGCTGTCCGGTCATAGCAAGTGAACCAATCGCAGCGGCCTGAGGTCAAACTCCAATCAGCCCGGCTGCCATTGGCCGATGTTGATTCGAGGCTTTGCCGCCGCGATTCCGGGCGGGCTTTACAAGCCGATTGAATCCGTAACAATGGCAAGTCTCAAATTGCGGGTGTAGCTCAGTTGGTAGAGCGACACGTTGCCAACGTGTAGGTCGTGGGTCCGAGTCCCATCACCCGCTTTGGCCTCGGGACGGCCGCCGGCCTCCCATTTGGCCCCTGTAAATTCACGTGTTCGTTTGACGCGGGCAGCACACCCGAAGGGCCAGCGAAGCCGCAGGCACGGCACTTGCTGACTCTTCGGGTTTGTTGTTGATAGCCCGGTATTCACAAAGGCCCTCCCATGAGCACCACGGAAGTCGATGAAGTCACCGGCCAAAACCCAGACGCGGGCACGGAAGAGGGCAAGGAAAAAGAGAAGCCGCGGCTCACGCTGGAAGTGAAGATCGACAAGCCCAGCGCCTGCGAGCGGCACGTGACAGTGACCGTCGCCAAGGACGACGTGGACCGCTACGTGAAGGAGGGCTTCGACGAGCTGATGCCCAAGGCGGAGTTGCCCGGCTTCCGCCCCGGCCGCGCCCCGCGGAAGCTCGTCGAGACCCGCTTCAAGGAGCACATCGCCGACCAGGTGAAGGGCAAGCTGCTGATGGACAGCCTGACGCAGATGTCGGACGACCATCAATTCACGGCGATCAGCGAGCCGGATTTCGACATCGAATCGATTCAACTGCCCGACGAAGGCCCGATGGTGTTCGAGTTCGACATCGAGGTCCGGCCGGAGTTCGACACGCCGGTTTGGAAGGGCATCAAGATCGACCGCCCGCAACACGAATACGCCGACGAAGAAGTCGAGCAGCGGCTGCGGGAGCTGCTCTCCCGCTATGGCCAACTCGAAAAACACGAAGGGCCGATCGAGGCGGGCCACTTCGTCACAGCGACCCTGCGGGCCTCGCTCGATGGCAAGCAAATCTCGCAGCTCACCGAAGAGACGATCGAGGTCAAGCCGACCCTGAGCTTCCAGGACGGCAAGCTGGAAGGCTTCGACAAGCTGCTGATCGGCAAGAACGTCGGCGACACGGTCACCACCAAGGTCAAGATTTCGGCCGAATCGGACAACGAGGCCTTCCGCGGCAAGGAGGTCGATCTGTCGCTGGAGATCGTCGCCGTCGAGCACCGCAAGCTGCCCGACCTCAACCGCGAGTTCCTCGACCGCATCGGCGGCTTCAAGGACGAGGCGGAGCTGAGAGAAGAGGTCAAGAAGGAGATGCTGCGGCAGCTCAAGTATTTCCAACAGAAACGCGTCCGCCAGCAGATCACTTCGCAGCTCACCGTCACCGCGACCTGGGACCTGCCCAAGGACCTGCTCCGCCGCCAGGCGCGCCGCGAGCTGGAGCGGGCCGTGATGGAGCTGCAATCCAGCGGCTTCAATCAACAGCAGATCAATCAGTACTCCAACGAGCTGCAGCAGAACGCCCTGGCCTCGACGGCTAACTCGCTCAAGGAGCACTTCATCCTCGAGAAGATCGCCGAAGAGGAAAAGATCGAGGAGCAGCCGGAGGATTACGACAACGAGATCAAGCTGATCGCCGAGCAGAGCGACGAGTCGCCGCGCAAGGTGCGGGCGCGGCTGGAGAAGCGCGGCCTGATGGACACGCTCCGCAACCAGATCATCGAGCGGAAAGTGATCGAGAAGATCGAAGAGCACGCCGAGTTCCGCGACGTGCCCTACACGCCGCAGACGAACACGACCTCCGCCGTCGCCTACACGGTCGCGGGCACCAGCGCCGAGTCGATCCCCTCCGCCGAGCACAACGAAGGCCAGAACCCGGCGACCGCGGGCAAGACGAAAGACTAATGGGCTGCAGTATGTAGCCGCATTCGCCAGAATGCGGAGATTCGAAGGAGAACTCTTCGGGCAGACGAGTCGTCTAGATTGCGGTTCGTTCCCACCGCAATGGCAGCGGCGTTCGCCTCGCCGCCGCTTCGGAGACTCCTCATGCAACTCCCTTCTCGCCAACTGGTTACGTCGATTCTCTTGCTCGCCTTGCTGCCCGCCCGGCTGTGGGCCTTGGGCGATGAAAAGCTGGGCAACGATCCGCTGCCCGACGCCAATTACGTCAAATGGCCGGGATTGGCCGGCGTCGTCAACGACAAGAGCCGCGTCTACTACAGTTGGGTCAATGGCAACGAGAACTTCTACTACTCGGGCAACGCCGCCGAGCTGAGCGGCGTGCTGGCGCGATTCGCCGCGGCGGAGCTGAAGACCCATGAAGTGGTGCTCGTGCCCGGGCCCAGCAAAGTGAAAACGTTCCAGGGCGACAGCGAGTTTACAGTCAGCTATCAGCTGCAAATCTTCGGCGGCATCGCCGCCCATTTGACCACGCGCGACCAGGGCGACCAGGTTTGGCCGGCGGACCCGCGGCTGACGGTGTATGTCGGCGGCGAGATCGACCTCGCTAAATTGGAAGTTCCCAAGGGGCTGAAATTCGTCGCGCCCAGTGAGCTGAGCGCCCGCATCCGCAAAGGCGCCCTCAGCAAGGACAAGTCGGTCAAGGGCTGGTCGGCGGGCGTGCTCGCGCACCACGACGCCTTCGATCCCGCGAATCTGGCCGTCATCCAGAAGCTGCTCGCCGACGAGGACGACTGGGTGCGGGTGAACGCGGCCGGCTGCATCGAGCTGTTTGGGGCGCAGGCCAAAGCGGCCCTGCCGGCGCTCAAGGACTGCCTGGAACGGAAAGACGAAGGCCTGAAGACGACCGCCAAGAAGGCCATCGAAACGATCGAAGCCGCCCCCGACCGCACGGCCGCCGAGCGCGAACACGCGGCCGTCGTGGCGAAGATCGAGGCGTTCGTGGCGCAGCAGAGAAAATAGCAGCACTGGAATGTAGAG
>Ga0184625_10000200_pt1 | contig 19524 bp, 11 predicted proteins | sample PLM3_30_b1_FD_133151 | JGI IMG/M metagenome (GOLD analysis project Ga0184625, IMG submission 133151) | Groundwater sediment microbial communities from an aquifer in East River, Colorado, USA - PLM3_30_b1 | ecosystem: Environmental > Terrestrial > Soil > Riparian zone | place: USA: East River... | reverse complement strand
TTTTTCACCGGGAATTTATTTACTTCGCATATCTGTAAAGAACAGTGTGCAAACGAAAAAGATAATATTATACTAATAGCTACCATCAATTGTTATGACTGCTGAAGCATTAAAAAAGATGAAAACGGCCGAAGCTGAAAAGATCAGTCATATTGATTATTTCAAAATTGCGATATCGGTCGACTGTGTCATTTTTGGTTTTGAGAAAAAAGAATTGAGAGTATTGCTGATCAAATCCGATCTTGAAGAGTTTGCAGGCAAATGGTCGTTGCTTGGTGACCTGGTAAAAGTGGAGGAGGATCTTGATAGTGCACCATACCGGGTATTAAGACAAAGAACGGGATTAGATGATGTGTTTCTTCAGCAAGTCGGAAGTTTTGGTGCGGTCAATCGTCACCCGTCCGGTCGGGTTATCACTACTGCCTATTATTCATTGATCAATATCCGCAATCATAAGTTAGAAATTACGGATAACGAAGTACACTGGCATTCATTGAAAAATCTTAAGGATCTTGCCTTCGATCACAAGGAAATAATAGAAGCTTGTTTACAAAGGCTCCGCATACAGATCATGGATGAGCCGGTTATTTTTAATTTATTACCGGAGAAATTTTCTCTGAGGGAATTACAGGATCTGTACCAGGCTATTTTAGGAATAAAACTCGATAGAAGAAATTTCAGAAAAAAAATTGCATTAAAAAACTGGTTGGACGATCTTGATGAAATGGAAGATGATGTACCACACCGGCCGGGCAAACTTTATAAATTAAAAACAGGTTTGAAGAATAATAAGCTTGATGAAGTTGCAGAAAAAACTAAATAGAAGTACCAGCTTCTAACATTGTTAATTGTAATACTTCCTGCATACAAGTTTACCCAAACCATAGCCGCTTGTTTGCTTTTTTCTATTCTTTGTCTTTTTTATAGATAAAGCTGAAAACTTTTTTCACACTTGCAGTTTGATCTTTCCTATTGATTAGGGATCTCAATTTTTTTCGGAGCAGCAATTAAAAGATAAAATTGCTCTTAATATTTTTTAACCATTTTGGCTGTGATTGTTAGTAAAGTTGCATTGTAATCAATTGATTGGATAAAGATTAAATAAAAAAAAGTTGCATAAAAATTTGTTGGATTCTTAAATGTGTCTAAATTACACACACAAATAGTATTTTTTACTTACGATAACTACTAAATGATTGCTTATGTCCTGCAAAAATCTGCTAAAAACAGCAGCTGTTGCTATACTGCTATTTGTATCGCAGTTAGTAATGGCTCAAGAAAGAGTGGTAACCGGAAGGGTAACTGACTCTAAAGACAATGCCGGTGTTCCCGGTGTTACTGTAACACCAAAAGGAACTAAAACAGGTACACAAACCGGGTCCGATGGTTCTTTTAGAATTTCAGTTGGTTCAGGCGTTTCTGTTTTAGTGTTTACTTCTATTGGGTATGCAACCCAGGAAGTTGACATTGCCGGTAAATCAACTGTTGAAGTATCGTTTGTAGTTAGTAATGCACAACTTGGTGAAGTTGTAGTTACCGGCTATGGTACTGCCAGAAGAAAAGATCTCACCGGGTCGATCAGTTCAGTAAAAGCAAAAGATTTTAATAAAGGAATTCAGAACTCTCCGGATATGTTGATCCAGGGAAAAGTGGCGGGTGTCCAGGTGGTCAGCAACAATGGTCAACCAGGTGGAGGAACAACGATCAGGATACGGGGGAATGCTTCACTTCGTACAGGCAATACTCCCTTATTTGTTGTCGATGGTGTCCCGCTTTCAAATACTAATTCAAGGCCGGATATAGGTCTTACAAATGCAGGAGGCAGCAGTCCAACAGGCAACCCTCTTAATTTTATCAACCCGGCAGATATAGCATCTATGGATATCCTAAAGGATGCTTCAGCTGCAGCAATTTATGGTTCAAGAGGTGCTAATGGTGTTGTCATAATTACAACTAAAAGAGGCCTCAGTGGGGTGCCAAAAGTAGAAGCAGGAGCTTCTTTTGGTGTGAGCCAGGTCGCTAAAACAATAGACGTGTTAAATGCCACGGAGTATATAAAGGCTCTCGGAGATTATGGATTCGCAACGGCCGTTAATGCTGTTAATGGACCGAATTATGGAAGCAGCGTAGACGCATGGGATCACATCGTACAAAAAGGTTATTCTCAAAAATATGATGTCGCAGTTGGCGGTGGCAGCGAAAATGGAAGATATCGCCTTTCATTCGGTTACTTAGATCAGGAAGGAGTTATTCGTAAAACTGATTTCAAAAAGTATACTGCCGGGTTGAATACTAGTTTCAAGTTTTTAGAAAACAGGAAACTCGGGCTTGATTTCAATGTAATGTCGAGCCATACTGCGGAACATGTGGCACCTATTTCAAATGGTGCGGGTTTCCAGGGCAGCATCATTGGACAGGCATTGCAATGGAATCCAACCAGGCCCATGGTAGATGCGGCGGGAAGACCCATAGTAGATTATTCAACAGATGCGGTGATCAACCCCCTGGCATATAGTGAAGCATATTTTGACAACCCTAAGGTCACTACCCTTCTGGCTAATATTGCCCCGTCATACAAATTAACAAATGAGCTTGAATATAAAATGCAGCTTAGTCTTGTTTATTCAGCGGGGCTAAGAAGGCAGTATACAACAGGGTATATAAATTTCAATGATCTAAAAAATCAATTTAATGTCGCGGCTAACGATACAATTGGTGGCGAAGCCAACGTAGCACAAAATGAACTATTCACCCGCCAGATAACAAATACTCTTTCTTATGTAAAAAATATTGGCGACAACCTCAATCTGAATGCAATAGTGGGGCATGAATATCAAAAAGTAACCTTTAGCGGAAATTCTCAATATGCACGAGGCTTTCCAAGATTTGATAAGCCCAATTATTATTACATGAGCACTTCAGATCCACAGACAAGAAGAATTTATGGGTTTGCAGCTCCCGAACAAGAGTTGCAATCTTTTTTTGGAAGAGTTGCTTTAAACTATAAGGAGAAATTCTTGCTTACTGCAACAATGAGGGCAGATGGCTCAAGTAAATTCGGCGAGAATAATAAATATGGGTATTTTCCTTCTGTAGCTGCAGCCTGGAATATTGGTCGTGAAGGATTCATGAAAGACGTTAAGTTCATACAAAATCTGAAGATCAGGGCTGGTTATGGTATCACAGGTAACCAGGAATTTCCAGCGGGAGCTTCTCAACAAACATATACACCAACAGGAGGAGATCCTCGTCAGACTTTTAACAGAACTCAGCTAGAAAACCCTGATCTTGTTTGGGAAAATACACGGTCGATCAATCTTGGAGTCGATTTTGCACTGTTCAACAATCGTATCAACGTAGTTGTTGATTATTTCAACAGGGAAACTGAAGATATCTTATTCCCAGTAGATGCTGCAGCACCTGGTCCAGCCGGGGCGGTGAAATGGGTAAACCTGCCGGGAAAAATCAAAAACGCGGGGGTGGAAGTCGCATTAAATGGTAGCATTTTAAAAAATAGCGATTGGAATATTGACCTGGGGGTTAATATGACCTACCTGCAAAATGAACTTAGCGGATTTGGCAAAGTAATACCTACGGGAGAGATCCACGGACAGGGATTATCTGGTGCTTTTTCCCAATTATTGGCCGACGATCAGCCCTTAAACTCGTTCTTTCTGAAAAAATTTATTGGTATTGATAAAACAACAGGGGTTTCCTTATATGAAGGCGGGGAACAAAAATTCTTTGTAGGCTCTCCAAATCCAGATGTGCTTTTGGGAATTTCCGCAAATCTTAGTTATAAAAAGCTGAGCCTGGAAATGAATTTAAATGGCGCTTATGGGCATTACCTTTATAACAACACTACTAATGCAGTTCTTTCATTTAATAATTTGGGTAAAAGAAATCTCAGCGTAAAAGAATTGGAAACAGCGATCGAATTTGGTGAAAAGCCGGTAAACCCGACAAGTGCTTCTTCAAGATACCTGGAGAAAGGAAATTATTTGAAAATGGCCAACGCAACGCTAAGTTATAACGTTGGGAATTTAGGCAAGAGTCTGAAAGGTTTAAACATATACATTACAGGTCAGAATTTGTTTGTGCTTACTGATTACAGTGGATTCGATCCTGAAGTAAATACGGCAAAACCATTGAATGGTGTGCCTTCTTTTGGAATAGAGTACACACCCTATCCTAGTGCACGAACAATAACTTTGGGATTAAATTTTTCTTTATAACTCAACACACTAATAGTTAAGGATATGAAAAAAATATTATTAAACACAATTGCAATAATGATTCTCGCTTCGGGCTGTACAAAGCTCGATGAGAAACTGGGAAGCCAACAGCCAAGTACAGGTGGTGGTGGTGGCATTTCGCCGGCTTCTTTATTGTCATCTGCATATAATGGTATGCGGAGTCCTTACCAGGACCAGTCACGAGTCTGGGCCGCTCAACAACACACTACTGATGAAACCATTGGACCAACAAGAGCCGGTGACTGGGATGATAATGGCGTTTGGCGTGTATTACATACCCATCAATGGGATGCTACTCATGGTTTTCTTGCCGATACATATCGTGAATTGGGCCAGGTAGTATTTACTTGTACTGACCTTCTCAGGTTTAGCCCAAGCCCTCAGCAAGCTGCAGAAGCAAGGTTTTTAAGAGCAATGGCAAATTTCTCAATGTTAGATGGATGGGACCAGGTTCCTTATCGTGAGAACACAGCTGATCCAAATGAGGTACCGAAAGTTCGTAAAGGAACTGAAGCTCTTGATTACATAATTGCAGAGATCACTGCTGCAATACCTAATTTGCCAGCCGGGCCTGCAAAGATTGCAAACAAAGATGGCGCAAGAGCTTTGCTGATGAAATGCTATTTGAATAAAGGAGTATATGCTAATCGTGCTACTCCAACTTTTGCCGCTGTGGACATGAATCAAGTGATCAGTTTAGCTGATCAAATCATAACTTCTACCCGTGGCTATTCACTGGGCAGTAATTTCTTTGACAACTTTGCACCAAGTAACGAGACAATTTCAACAGAAAATATTTGGACAGCTGAAAACATTGGTGGTTCAAGTAGTGGAAACGTAAGAAGTCGTTGGTTTTGTGGGCTACACTATAATCAGAACCCCAGCGGATGGAATGGCTTTACCACTCTTTCAAATTTTTATGACAAATTTGAAGCTGCTGATAAACGGCGTGGAGGAAACGCATACCCAGGTATGACGTTTGGAATTTTACCGGGTTTTCTTATTGGGCAGCAAAAAAACGGAGCCGGCGTTGATCTTAAAGACAGAACCGGTGCACCACTTTCATTCACCAAAGAGGTCAAACTTATTGAAGTGGGTTCAAATCTGGAGGTTACAGGGATAAGGGTAATGAAATACCCAATAGACTATACATCCGGCGACAATTCAAATAACGATTATGTTTACTTCAGACTAGCTGACGTACTGCTAATGAAAGCTGAAGCAATTTTAAGAGGTGGAACAGGAACCGTTGCAGGTCCTTATGGAAGCACTGCCTTAGCTATAGCTAATTCTATACGTACGCATGCAAGCAGGGGTGCCAGTGCATTAGGCGCTATAACTCTTGATAACCTTCTTGATGAAAGAGGCCGTGAATTATATTGGGAAGGCTGGAGAAGAAATGATCTTATTCGATTTGGAAAATTTTTAAATGCCTGGCAGGAAAAGCCAGCGGATGCTGGTTCATTCACATTGATTTTTCCTATACCGGCTAGAGAATTGGCAGCAAATCCTAACCTAAGCCAAAATGCCGGCTATCAATAGATCATAGCCACAATAATGTTTTAAAAAGGTCATTTGAAAAAATGACCTTTTTAGTTTTCTAATATACTATTAGCTTGCAAAGCTGAGATTAACTATGAAAAGATCTATTCTTGCTTTAGGTGTTCTAATATCACTGGTAACTTTTTTTTCATGTAAAGAAAAAAAACATCAAACGCTTTTTACTCTTGAAGAAAACTCCGGCATCAACTTCGTTAATAAGGTAGAAAACACAGATGACTTCAACATTTTCACTTACAGGAATTTTTATAATGGTGGTGGTGTAGCTATAGGAGATATTAATAATGATAGCTTGCCAGATGTTTTTATGACTTCCAATATGGAGGCCAATAAATTATTTTTAAACAAAGGCGAATTCAAGTTCCAGGATATTTCCTTAAAAGCTGCGATCGAAGAAAAAGGGAAATGGAACACAGGCGTTGTTATGGTCGATATTAATGATGATGGCTGGTTGGATATTTATGTCTGCAATGCTGGCATAGATAAATGGAAAACGAAGGAAGGCAACAAGCTATTTATCAATAACCATGATCTGACGTTTTCTGAAAAAGCAAAAGAGTATGGACTAGATGAAAAAGGCTATACTACCCATGCTGCTTTTTTCGATTATGATCTTGATGGAGACCTGGACTGCTATATCCTCAACAATAGTTTCATTCCCGTAAATACATTGAATTATGAGAACAAAAGAGAGCTTCGAGCGGAAGACTGGCCTGTCGAAGATTTTATAAAAGGGGGCGGTGATAAATTATTGCGTAATGATAGCGGGCATTTCAATGATGTTAGCAAAGAAGCAAATATTTATGGTAGTCTTATCGGCTTTGGACTCGGGGTTACAGTTGGAGATATCAACGGGGATCATTATCCCGATCTTTATATTTCAAATGATTTTTTTGAAAGAGATTATCTATACATCAACCAGCAAAACGGGACATTTAATGAAGAGTTACCAAAATGGATAGAGCATACCAGCCTTGCGTCAATGGGTGCTGATCTTGCTGATATAAATAATGATGGTTATCCAGACATTTTTACAACAGACATGCTGCCTGCTGATGATTACCGGTTAAAGACAACTTCTTCATTTGATTCATATGATGTTTACAGAAAAAAAGAACTGCAGGGATTTTATCACCAGTTTCAGCAAAATGCATTGCAAGTAAACAACCGAAACGGTAAATTCCTGGAAACGGCATACTATAGTGGAGTTAGTGCCAGTGATTGGAGCTGGGGCGCTTTGATCTTTGATGCAGATAATGATGGATTAAATGATATCTATGTGTGTAACGGGATTTATAAGGATGTAATTGACCAGGACTTTATTGATTTTTTCAGCAACATTTTATATCAAAAGATGGCCATGTCGGGTCAGAAAGAAGAAATGCAAAAGATCGTTGACAGTATGCCATCAGTGCCGATATTGAATAAAGCATTCCGTAATAAGGGGGGGCTAAAATTTTCTGAGGAAGGATTGAATTGGGGTTTTTCAAAGCCATCATTTTCCAATGGAGCTGCATATGGTGACTTGGATAATGATGGTGATCTTGACCTGGTGGTAAACAATATAAATATGCCTTGTTTTGTTTATAAGAATAACAACAATGAAACGGATCAAAATCATTATATATCTTTTAATTTGGAAGGCAAGTCGCCCAATAGATTTGCAGTAGGTGCAAAAATTGAACTATTAACAGATAGCGGAACTTTAATAAGAGAATTAATTCCAAGTCGCGGTTTTCAGTCCAGCATTGATTATAAAATGATATTTGGTTTGGGCAATCGAAAAGTATATGATGCAGTTATTACATGGCCCGACAGATCTGAATTGCGCATTAACAATCCTTCTATCAATAAAAATTATTTTATCAGGCAAACAGATTCGGGTATAGTATTAACGAAGCCGCCGGTATTACATTCACAATCTTTGTTTAAAGAAGAAGCCCAGCAATTTGAGAAACATACAGAGGACAGTTTATTCGTAGATTATTACGGGGAAAGAAATATCCCTATAATGTTATCAAGAGAAGGGCCAAGAGCTGCTGTTGCCGATGTGAATAAAGATGGTATGCAGGATATTTTTATTGGTGGCGCCAAAGGGCAAGCAGGGCAATTATATATTCAAAGCAAAAATGGGTTTATAAAAAGAAACGAGGCTGCTTTTGAAGAGGATAAAACTTTTGAAGATGTAGCTGTGTTGTTCTTCGATTGTGATAAAGATGGAGATCAGGATCTTTTTGTTGGTGCCGGAGGAAACGATCTGCCGCCGAGAAATATATATTTGGAACACAGAATATATTTAAATGATGGCCGGGGAAATTTTAAAAAAAGCATGAATGCTTTTCCAGGGGTAATACCTCCTACAACAGTAACTACAGGCATAAGAGCAGAAGAACAAGAAGATCAATTTAAGAAAGATAGTATTAAAAAGCCTTATCAAACTTCAATTAAAGATTCAATCAATAGAAACAAACAGGCATCTCAGAAAGTAAAGACCATAAGATTTGCCGATATGTTTAAAGATAATATTTCAAATATTGGCGTTGCTATTGCAAATGATTATGACAGCGATGGAGATATTGATCTTTTTGTTGGCGGCAGAAGTCTTTCATATAACTATGGCACCGATCCTCAAAGTTATATCTATGACAATGATGGAAAAGGACATTTTACCAATGTAATTGAACAATTAAACCCGGCAATTTCAAATATCGGAATGGTAACTTCTGCGATCTGGAGCGATGTAAATGGCGACAATAAAAATGAGCTGATCATTGTTGGTGAATGGATGGCGCCGCGGATATTTTCTTTTAGCAAGGAAAAGATGAATGAAATTACCACAGGCATGAATAATCTGTTTGGTTGGTGGCAATCAGTAAAGGCAGCCGATCTTGATGGCGATGGAGATAACGAACTTGTCTTAGGTAATTATGGTAATAATTTCTATCTGCGTCCTGATCTGCAACACCCGGTAAAACTTTGGATAAATGATTTTGACATGAACACTTTGCCAGATAAGGTTTTTTCAAGGACAATAGAGGGGAAAGATGTACCCGTTTTTTTGAAAAGGGAATTCACTGATGCGTTGCCTTCCATGAAGAAAGAAAATCTTCGTCATCATGAGTATGCCACGAAAACAATTCAAACTCTCTTTGATCCGGCGTTAGAGAGATCTGCAACGGTTAAGACTTTTAACTATAGCAGCAGTGTGATCGCATGGAATGAAGGGAATGGAAAATTTACAATACAGGAATTGCCACTTGAAGCACAATTGTCCAGTGTAAATGCAATACTTTGTAAGGATATTAATAAAGATGGCAAACTGGACATTGTGTTAGGCGGAAATATTACTGAATGTCTTCCCCAGTTTGGAAGACTGGATGCGAATTATGGGATTGTGTTAGAAAATAAAGGCAACAGGCTGTTCAGAGTAATGTCGTCATGGGATAATAATATTTCGGTAACAGGAATGGTAAGAGATATATCATGGATAAATAGTACCGATGGGGATTATATGTTGTTTTTGAGAAATAATGATTACCCGGTTATATATAAATTAAAGAATAAAAAATAGTCGAATAGAATTACAGAATGATGAAGAGTGCGACGCAACATAAGCTTAATAGTAGTACTAAAGTTTGGAACATATCTATTCTTTCGACTATTATATTGTGTCTTACTCTTTTTTCATGCAATGATAAGAGGGAAGAGCAATCTGCTTTGTTTGAAGCACTGGATGCAAGATCAACCGGAATTGATTTTGCGAATAAGCTGACACCGACACCTGAGTTCAATATGTTTAAGTATATGTATTTCTACAATGGGGCCGGTGTGGGAGTTGGTGATTTTAATAATGATGGACTTAGTGATATTTTCTTTTCATCGAACCAGGGGGAGAATAAAATTTATTTGAATGAAGGCGGAATGAAATTTAAGGATGTGACAAAGGAAGCGAAGATCCCGCAGGATGGCGGATGGAGCACCGGCGTTTCTGTTGTTGATATTAATAATGATGGATTGCTTGATATTTATGTTTGTCGGGTAGGCAAGTATGAAATATTACAAAGCAAGAACCAGTTTTTGATCTGTAAAGGGAAAGATGCGAACGGAATTCCTTATTACGAAGATGAAGCAACAAAGAGGGGACTTGACTTCAGCGGGTTTAGCACACAAGCAGCTTTTTTTGATTATGATCTTGATGGTGATCTTGATTTTTTCCTGGTGAATCATTCGCTTCGTTTCAATGGAACTTTTAATGAACGTTCATCTTATTTAAATACGTTTGATACGCTTTCTGCTGATTACCTTTTTAGAAATGACGAAGGGAAATTTGTTGATGTGTCTGCATTGTCCGGTATAAACAGGTCAATTATCGGTTATGGCTTAGGTCTCTCGGTTGCTGATATAAATCTTGATGGTTATCCTGACCTGTATATTGGAAATGATTTTCATGAAAACGATTATCTCTATATCAACCAGAAAAATGGAACTTTTATAGACACCTCGGAAGGCGCCATGATGCATACAAGTCAATTCAGCATGGGCACTGACGTGGCTGATATTACCAATGATGGCTTTCCTGAAATTATTTCAATGGATATGATGCCCGAAGATCCTTATATCCTAAAAAGATCGTTGGGTGAAGATGAATATAATTTGTTCCATTTTAAAATTCAACATGGCTATCATTCGCAGTTTGCAAGAAACACCTTGCAACTAAGCAGGAGAAATGGGTTATTCACTGATATAGGTTTTTATAGCAACGTGTTTGCATCCGATTGGAGCTGGGCAGCGTTGTGGACAGATTTTGATAATGACGGATGGAAAGACCTGTTCATCAGCAATGGAATTCCAAAGCGATTGAATGATATGGATTATGTGAACTATGTCAGCAATGATGAGTTGCAGGAAAAGATAAGAACAAACCGAGTGAGTGAAAATGATATGGCGCTGATAGAAAAATTTCCGCAGATAAAATTGAGTAACAAATTTTATCTGAATAAAGGTGAGGCAAAATTTGTCGATGCTTCTTCGATGATAAGGAATAATCCGAAAACATATTCCAATGGAGCTGCTTATGCAGATTTTGATAACGATGGTGATATGGATATGGTAGCGAATAATGTTGATGAAACGGCCGTGATCTATAAAAATCTTTCGAATGATGGAGGAGTAAAAAAGTCGTTTCTTGAATTAAGATTAAAAGGATCTTCAGAGAACATAAATGCGACGGGTGCAAAAGCAGTTGTATTCACGAAGAATGAAGTGAGGACGTATGAAAAATTCCCGGTGCGGGGTTTCCAGGGGAGTATGGAAGTGCCCTTACATATTGGTCTTGATAATACTGCTATTGATTCTATCCTGCTTGTGTGGCCTGACAATTCTTATGAAAAATTAACGGGAGTAAAAGATTCAATTTTAAGCATTGCATACAAGCAAGGATTGCCACCATTTAACTATGACCTGATCAGGCAACATAGTTTTAGCCCTATGCGGAGAACTGATGATATTACAAATGAAACAGGCGTATCATACCTGCATGAAGAAAACCCCTTCAATGAATTTGACCGTGAACCACTAATTCCCTTCATGACCTCAAGAGAAGGACCTGCATTAGCAGTTGGTGATATAAATGCTGACGGATTGGATGATGTGTTTATTGGTTCTTCTAAATTTAAAAAGCCTGCCTTGTTCATGCAGCAATCAAATGGTAAGTTTTTGAGATCAGATCAACCTGCATTGGATGCTGACAGCACATATGAAGATGTAGACGCAGTTTGGATCGATGTAAATAATGACTCGTTCAATGATCTTGTAGTTGCCAGTGGTGGGAATGAATATTATGGTAATAGCGATTACTTGTTGCCAAGAGTTTATTTAAATGATGGGAAAGGACATCTTCAGCGGTTAGCAGGTGCTTTTGATAGAACTGTGATGTTAACCGCATCCTGTGTTGTGCCTTATGATTTTAATAGCGATGGATCTATTGATCTTTTCATTGGAGGCAGGGCTGTTCCAAATGAATATGGAACAATACCACGATCTTATTTATTAAAGAATGATGGCAAAGGAAAATTTACTGATGTAACCGATCAATACAGTAAAGAATTATCAAAAGCGGGATTTGTGAAGCATGCAATATGGAGTGACCTTGATAAAGATGGCGATAAAGACCTGGTGTTATCATTAGAATGGGACGGCATAGTTGCATTTATAAATGATAATGGCAAGTTTTCTAAAAGATATCTCACTGATAAGAAAGGCTGGTGGAATTTTACATTGCCTGTTGATGTTGATGGCGATGGCGATCTTGACCTGGTGGCCGGTAACCTTGGACTAAACAACCGGTTAAAAGCGTCTGATCAGAAGCCGGTTCGTCTTTATTATAATGACTATGATGGTAATGGTAAAAAGGAGCAAGTGCTTACCTATTATCTTGGCGATAAAGAAATTCCGTTTGCTACAAAAGACGAACTCGTAAAACAAATGCCGGAGTTGAAAAAGAAATATTTATATGCGGAGGAATTTGCAAGAGCTGGTTTAGGAGATATTTTTAATAAGGAAAAACTGGAAAACGCGGAAATGCTTACAGCCAATTATTTTTCGAATGTTATTTTAATAAATAATGGCAACTGGGGGTTTACTTTAAAGGAATTACCGTGGGAAGCACAGCTTACTCCTTATCGCGATGCAGTGATAACAAATGCAAATAATGATAACCGTCCTGATATTTTACTGGTTGGAAATTTTTATCCAAATAATATTCAAATGGGAGAATATGATGGCGATTATGGAACGGTATTAATAAATAATGGCAATGGAAATTTCAGTTGCGCTTTATTGAATGGCTGTATTATAAAAGGCGAGGTGCGTCATATAAGGAAAATAAACGCAGGTAAGAAAGAATCATTTATTCTTGCAAGAAATAATGATAGCCTGAAAGTGATCAGCTTTCGTTGATCAGAAAACCGGGTAATATAGTTTAGTGGTCCATTTTGTCGTGTCTGTTTCTTTCAACCTGTCAGTAACTAAAAGCTGGTAAGGAATAGCCGGGGAAGTATATTTATAATCCGAACGAAATTTTTCAATTTCTTGTAACCCGTTTTCAATTGTAGTTGGTCCACCTTGTACCTGGGCTTCTAAAACATTGCCTCCTTTCAATAAAAATTTTGGAGCGAATTCATTTGTACGTGGTAATGCTTTATCAACCGGGATAGCACTCATTGCTTCATAATGAGAACTGTCAAGTTTCAACACATTCAGCATTGGTGAATTTTTTTCAATGGCATTGTTCTGAACAATATATTTTTTCAGGTCCTGGATCATTGCATCAATTTCCTGCACATTGGGATAATGTTCAAATGAACGGCGGACGGATATCAATACCGAGTCGGTAACCAATGTTTCCTTTATTTCAAAGCCATAGATATTTTTCGTTTTTTCAAGAAATGCCTTCATGCTTTGAAGAATTTTATTCATATTTTTTTTTGTTGTTTTTGCATGCCTGTATTGTGAGAACCGTGTAAAAGGATTACTGCTGGTCATTAGTTCTGCATGCCAGCCGATCGTCATCGTGTCATTTTCTATTGGAACGAGCCCAAGCCTGCTGGTAATAGTGTCTTTACCTGAATAAATATCAATATTAAGTACACTGGATATTTTTGATCTGATCGAATATGTTTGTTTGTTATAATTAAAGACAGATTCGCCAGGCCACCATTTTTTCCAGTTATTTTCATCCATAAGTGAACGGGATACACCCGGCAATGCGGCATTCAATGATATAGAGGTTTCTATTTTTATTTTACCCGGGATAAATAAATAGACCGCGGCCAACACTAATACTAGTAATAAAACCAGGGTGATCAATATTTTTTTCATAGCCTTTCTTTGTTCGGATTGGCAAAAATAGCTAGTGGAGATGAAATAGATAATGTTATATCCTGCAAACGTTTGCAGCTAAATCATTATAAAACTTGATGAAATTCGGGTTTTCATTGGTATTTTCCATTATAGATTTATTCCTGGATCCAATGCTTTGATTAACCTTAATGAAAAAAAATTGATTTCATTCAAATCTTATAAGTATGAACAGAAATCTAATTCTCTGGTCGATCACTGTAGCACTCGGTGGGTTTTTATTTGGAATGGATGTGGCCGTAATCTCCGGGGCAGAGCAGGTGATTCAAAGTCTTTGGGGTTTAAGTAAATTAATGCATGGTACTGCTATTGCAATGGCGTTATATGGAACAATAGCTGGCGCCATCATTGGCAGTTTTCCTGCAAACAAATTTGGGAGAAAAAGGACATTGATTTGGATCGGGATCATTTTTCTTATATCATCCATAGGAGCAGCGATCGCACAAGATGTAAATACTTTTATGTTTTTCCGGTTCCTTGGCGGGTTTGCTATCGGGGCTTCTTCCGTTGTTGCTCCCATTTATATTTCTGAAATTGCTCCCCCAAAATATCGCGGTCGTTTAGCGGCTTCTTTCCAACTGAATATTGTTGCAGGGATATTGTTTGCTTATTTGTCCAATTATTTATTACAAGGAGTGGGTGGAGAAAATGATTGGCGCTATATGCTCGGGGTGGTAGCTATTCCTTCTCTGTTATTTTCAATTTTCATGTTGTTTACTCCTGAAAGTCCACGTTGGCTGATACTTTATAGAGACAATGAAACAGAAGCGAGAAAAATTTTTGCTTTAAGTGGTGCGCCGGCAGATGAATTGATCCAGGAAATAAAGAATTCTGTTAAGCAACAAAAAAAAGAATCACTTTTCTCAGGGAAATTTAATCGATATATCCTGCTTGCTTTTTTAATTGCTTTCTTTAACCAATTATCAGGTATTAATGCGATTATATATTTTGCTCCACGGGTTTTTAAAATGGCAGGATTGGAAAAGAGCAGTGCATTTCTTTCGAGTGTTGGTATCGGTGTTGTCAATTTTGTTTTCACAATGGTAGGCTGGTATCTTATCGACCGTCTTGGCAGGAGAACATTAATGTATATAGGTTCTGTCGGTTACATTGTTTCTTTATCGTTGATCGCATTTTCTTTTTCAGGTGATGCACATGGTGGGATAACATGGTTTATATTTCTATTTATAGCAGCTCATGCAGTCGGCCAGGGCGCAGTCATCTGGGTTTTTATTTCTGAAGTTTTTCCAAATTCGGTCCGTGCAGCTGGTATGTCGTTAGGAAGTTTGACGCATTGGTTTTTTGCTGCATTGATATCACAAACATTTACATTTTTTGCAGAATCGCCATCAATAGGCCCCACAATGATATTTGCTTTTTTTGCCGTCATGATGGTGTTTCAATTGCTATTTGTATGGAAACTAATGCCGGAAACAAAGGGCATTGCATTGGAAGATATGAATGCAAGAATTGGTCATTAAAAAATTAGGGATGAAAAAGATCCTTTGTATTGGCGAAGCCCTGATCGATATGATCTGTACTGATAAAGGAAAGCCTTTATCGGGAGGAGAAAATTTTTTGAAAAAACCTGGTGGTGCGCCGACAAATGTTGCAGCTGCCATTGCTGCTTTGGGTGGCGATGTTGAACTGGCTGCTAAAGTCGGTAAGGATCCTTTTGGTCAACACCTCGTTGATGTGATGGATTCATTTGGTGTAAGCACCAAATGGATATTGCAGGATGAAAATTATTTTACAACATTTGCTTTTGTGTCGTTGATGGAAAATGGCGAACGTGATTTTTATTTTAACCGCGGCGCCGATGGACAATTAAACCGTGATGAAGTCGATGCGATCGATCTTGAAGAGTTTTCAATCATTCATTTTGGTTCAGCCACCGCCTTTTTACCCGGTCCATTGCAAATCGCTTATCAAAGCCTGCTGCAAAGAGCTTTGTTACAGGAAATATTTATAAGCTTCGATCCGAATTACCGGAGTTTATTATTCCAAAACGATAAACGATCTTTCATTGACCAGAGCTGGAATTTTTTGGACTGTTGTCATTTCTTTAAAGTAAGTGATGAGGAAGCAATGATGCTGACAGGCAGAACAACGCTGACAGATGCTGTAAATGATCTTCTTGTAAGAACTAAAGCTGTATTTGCAATTACATTGGGAAAGGAAGGAACATTACTTGCTATAAATGGTGAAATGAAAATTATTCCTAGTATAAAAATAAAACCTGTTGATACTACAGGTGCAGGTGATGCATTTGTCGGAGCAGTCCTGTATCAACTGGAGGGTAAATCGTTATCAGAAATACGATCAATGGCTTTACCCCAATGGGAAAAAATAGTGATCAATGGGAATAAGGCGGGTGCAAGAACCTGTGAGTATATGGGGGCCATGGAGGCTTTCAAACATCTGAGCAGCGATATATTTAAATAAATTCTCATGGTTATTTATTTTTTTGTTTCATTTTTTTTGTTTCTTATTATTCATTTCTTATTTACTCAGAAAATTTATTCTGGCAATTATTTTATAATAGCATTTTTATTTTCCTTGGTGATTCTGTTTATTCCATTACTTACAATTAACAAAATAGATTGGTGGAAAGGAATTCCTATGCTATCGCTTATTTTAATAAATGTTCTGATCTTATTTATGATCAAAAAGGTTTATAAAAAACTAAACAAACTGCTTGTTCGTAAAAATTTGATCAAAAAAGAATACGTTGAGAAAGATTTTACCTATGTATATTGGAGCGAATTTATTGATGATTGGTGGGATGAAAAATTAGCTTCAAAACCGTCATGGCTGGATTATATTCTTACTTTTTTGTTATTGATACTTCCAGTATTACTTCTAATTCCTGTAAGCAAGCTGTTCAAATAGGCCCTTAAACATTTATTCGGGCTTTCCGTACTTGGCAATCAACGCAAGCAATACTCCATTGGTCCATCCAAAACCATCTTGTCCCGGGTATTCTCCACCCCCGGCTTCAAGGTGAGTATCGACAACATTATACTTTTCCATCAACTTACCAGTACGATTATATACATCTATATTCAATTTCAACCAACGCATTGAAATATCTTTCGCCAATTCTTTTTGTCCGCATCGATCAAGACCCCAGATGGTCATCCATTGCAAAGGTGCCCAGCCATTTGGCGAATCCCATTGTTGATTTGTATTTCTTTCTGTTGTAGTTACGCCGCCAGGTTGTAACAGCTTTGCTTTAATTGCTTCAGAAGCCTTCCTGGCTTGCAAACTCAGGTAATCAGGTTTACTTTCAAAAAAGCAAAATGGGTACATGCCTGCAGGAGTAATTTCGCTCAGGATCCGTTGCGTTTTGAAATTATAATCACAATAATAATTCAGCTTTGAGTTCCAGCAATATTTATCAATAGCCACTCTTCTTTTCTCTGCCTTCTTTCTGTATTCATTTGCCAGACTATCTTTTCCTCCAGCCTGGTATCCTTTTGAAAGTGCATATTCAAGATTGATCAAAAGCGCATTCAGATCAACAGCAATATAATTTGTCGTTTGAATAGAAGTGATATTTTTTCCATCAGCAAACCAGCGATTGCTGAAATCAATTCCGCTTTCAGCACCGGCACGTAAATGCTTATACATTTCAATTTTATTTCGCTTTGATCTTGCAGCTGTTTCAAGATCTTCTTTCCAACTTTCCTGTCTTGGCACATTACTATCATCCCAATAACGATTTAAAATGGTTCCATCCTTCAATTTCACAATACGACGATAAGCCTGGCCAGCTTTTAACTTAGAAGCTCCATCCATCCAAAACATATATTCTTTTTGTAATGCCGGCAGAAAAGTTACATATATATTATCTCCTTTAATCGTAGCAAGTAATTGTACCATGGCAGCAAAGAACGGCGGCTGCGAGCGGCCAATATAATAACTCCTGTTTCCATTGGGAATGTGTCCGTGTGTTTCGATGAGGTAAGCAAAATTTTTGATCATGTTCTCGATCATTTCTGTTTCACCGCTTTCTTTTAATCCAAGCATGGTGAAATAAGAATCCCAATAATAAATTTCGCGGAAGCGGCCACCGGGAACTATATAAGGATATGGCAAAGGAAGCAATGAACTTCCCTCGATCTTTTTATCAGGTTCACGCCTTAATGCGCCCCAAAGATTTTTGACATGCATTACAACATCTTTTTCCTGCTGTATATAATTAATGGTTGGCGGTGCCGGAGGCAACTCAAAATTTTCTTTTACAAAAAATTCCAGTGAAAATTTTATTGCCGGGTTTTTTTTAATAGCGAGATAATCTTTTACGATCTCCTTTGGATCTCTTTTGGGAACACAATCCACAAAAGTTTTTCCATCAGGAAAAATTTTTGACATCTGCACATCTTTAAATAGTTCGCCATAAACCTGGTCGGGTGTCTGCACGTGGGTTTGTGCAGTGATCGCCCCAAAAGAAAAAAGAGTAAGGAGGATAAGTGTAGTCTTTTTCATGATGATAAATTCACTTTAAAGATACATGAACCACACCGGACAATAGAAATGCCGGATTGACAAACTAATGCAAAGTACCCGGATTAAATGTTCGCCAACTATGCCAGAATTCCTGGGAGACCGGTAATGGCTTCAATGAAAATGAAGTATCAATTCCTTTGCCATCAATTCGGTATTTGTGGTTTTCAAATAGCAAAGTGTCGCCACTCAAATTGAAAATTGAATTATCAGTTGGTCTTTGAAATGCAAAAAAACTTTTTTCATTTTTTGACAACACGATCAATACAGGCGTTCCTCCAATTTTATCCTGTATCAATTTTTCTTTTTTCAACTCGTTCCAATCATAGGCTTTACTTCCTTTGCCAGCCTTCACACCAATCACCCATGATTTATCTTTCCATGAAAGACTGTCAGTTCCTGTTAATTTACTTTTGCTGGCGCCACTTTCAAATTTAAAAGTGCTGTCGTATGATCTTATGAAATTTTCATCGGCTTGCATAATAAGTGAATTGGGATTTAATTGCAGCCAATCTGCCAATGAGGTTTGAGTACTGTATACTTCCGGCAGTTGTTGTCCTTTTAACTTGCCAGTTATTGCTTCACCAGTAACTTGACGCCACCAGCTTTTAGTAGTAGCATCTTCCAGCATAGCATTAAAATGATCCATGCCAACAAGCCTGAATTTTTCTTTTTTGCCATTTACGATCGGTTCGAATACACGACCGGTCCTGCATACTGTACAATATGTTACCATTACAGGTTTGCCACCTACGGTATCCTGTATATGATGATGATAGCCTAAAAACTGGATCGGGTAAGCTTTGGCTTCACCATTAATTGAAACACCAAGTATTAACCTGTTTGGATCGACTTTATTAGATTCGGCACTTGCAAGCAACAATTGTTTGGGCTGTTTAAACATGGCATCTGCTGCCATTACAAAATTTGTCATATACACAATAGCAGCAACGATAGCAATTGGAAAAAACAATAACCATTTTCTTTTCCATTGCGATCTGAATAAACCAATAAAGATCATTCCGGCGAATAAGCCCCTGAATATCCAACGCCATTTATAAAGGAAGTAAGCAAGATCAATGCTGTTCATTTGCTGACTGCCGGGCATCGGCATTATAAAATAAACATTTGCTATTTCAAATAATAGTAAGCCAATCAAACCAAACCAAAAATATTTTTTCATGCAGTTAAATTAGTCTGTGTAAAAATAAACCCCTGCGTAGAAACGAAGGGGTGATTTAAGGTTAACGGTCTCAGATCAGTATTTATAAATGAATAGTAA
>Ga0184625_10000199_pt1 | contig 19536 bp, 29 predicted proteins | sample PLM3_30_b1_FD_133151 | JGI IMG/M metagenome (GOLD analysis project Ga0184625, IMG submission 133151) | Groundwater sediment microbial communities from an aquifer in East River, Colorado, USA - PLM3_30_b1 | ecosystem: Environmental > Terrestrial > Soil > Riparian zone | place: USA: East River... | reverse complement strand
TTTGTCGTCTGGACCGATCAGGTTGATCTGCCCGGGCATGTACTCATGCTCGAGGCGCAGCGTCCGGCCGCCGACGGTTTGACAGCGTTCCTCCCGATAGCCACCGACCAGGACCAGCGACACGGCCCAGCCCCACGGATGCGAATGGACCGCGTCCGCCGGATCCGACGCGCGGAAATGGTGGAGGTACAGCCCCTGCTGTGCGCCACCTCGAGGCGCGTCCGGATGCCAGCCGGCCAGGAAATAGCGATCGAGGTACGGCCGGCCGTGGCTTTCAATGTGCTGGACGCGCGCCGCGGCGGCGAGCTCCACACACCAGCGCCGCATAGTTTCATCCTCGAGCATTCAGTCCCGCCTGGTCCGCGATCGTTTTCCGCCGGTGACAGCCGCCGCACAGTGACTGCAGATTGGCATCCTCGAGCAGCGCGCCACCGTCCACGATCGCGACAATGTGATCGACCTGGTCCGCTAGGATCTGCAGCCCGCGGCGCGTGCAGATCGAATCGTCCGGATGAAAGGCGCCGTCCGCGCGCATCCCGCAGTACGGGTACCGCGCGCGGAAGGCCTGCGAGTGTCGGCGCCAGGCGCGGCGATCGTAGGGGACCGGCCCGCGCTGCGGACAGGCGCCGCCGGCGTGGAGTGCGCCGCAGCGCGGACAGGCTCGAGGCGGCGCCCACGGCATCAGCTCACGACTCCGCCGGCGGCGCCGTCCTGAGCGCGCGGACGCGCCGACTCAGCTCCGCCACGCCGGCGACCACTTCCGCCAGCGCATCGATCACCTGATCCAGCTGCTGCTCGAGCGCCTGCAGCGGACAGGCCGGCCGCCGATGCACCGGCGCGCGGCAGTAGGGACACGGCCCGGCCTCCGGCTCGTTCATGCGCGTTTCCGCGCTCGAGGCGCCGGCCGCCGCGCCCGCCGTTCGTCCTGGTCCTGCCAGTCCAGGCAGCTGAACGCCATCGACTGGATCACGCGCGGGACGTAGCCCGACGCCAGATCGCGGATCTGATCCTCCGACAGATCGACCAGCGCGTACGTCGTTTCATTCGGCCGCCGGCCGATACTGGCGCCCAGGTCCAGCCGGATTATGTCGTTGGACATGGCGGCGAGCCCGATTCGCGCGACGCGCCGGATCGATTCACCGTGATCCCGGCTGGGTACGGATAGCTCACGCCCGGCTGGCCCCACAGTAGGACGTTTTGGAACAGGGCGCCGGGCGCATAGTGTTCGATACTGTCCGTCCCGCAGGCGCGGCCATCCCCGCGCGCGCCGTACCAGCCTTCGTTACAGTCGCAATCCTCCATCCGGAAATTGACCAGCGGATCATCGTGAAACGTCAGCCAGCTATTCGGATTGTCCGCCCAGAAATGCGTTTTCCGGATCGTCACGTCCTGCGCGCCGCCGCCGATCTGGATCAGTTTCCCGTCCGGCGCGTTCAGGTGAAATTGACTGTTCTCGATCGTCAGCCGCTTGACCCCTTCGTTCGGGTTTTTATCGTGGCCGTCTATCTGGAGGCCGCACGCCACTTCGCGCGCCATGATCCCGCTGAACGTGATGTCCTCGCACGTCACCCACGGTGAATCGTTGTCCTGATTACGGACGGTGACCAGGATCGTAAAGCCCGCCTGGCCGGCCGGCCAGCAGCCAAACATGCGGACATTACGGACCGTGATCCGCTTGCCACATTTGATTTCGAACAGATTTTTGACGTTCGTGTTCGCCTGCGTTTTCCAGGACGACGGTTTGATAAACGTGCAGTTCTCGATCAGGATGTCCTGCGGAATCCGCTCCGCGCTCTTTGTCGTCGCGCCGCCGAAAATGATCGTTTCGCCGCTGGCCTCGAGCTGACAGTCCCGCACCTGCAGATTGATCGTGTTATCCCAGCCGGCGATACACCAGGCGTCATCTTGGTGATGCATGTTGTACGCGGTCAGACGTTCGATCACGACGTTTGGCGCGTTCACCATGATCCCGCGCCGATGGCCGAGCGTATAGCCGGCTAGGAGCTCGCAGCCGAGCACCTTTGTCCCGATCGCGCCGCGGTCCGATTCGAGCGACAGCAGCGCATTCTCGAAACTGCCGTCACTGGTGAATCGGCATTCACTGAAGGTGACATCGGCGGCCGTCACCTCGATCGGTTCGCGGAAGGTCTGTTGCGTCACGAATTCGCCCGGCGTCGCATACGTGATCATTTGGATGTCCCTTTCAGAGCCCGAATAGCCGCGCCGTGATCCACAGGACGATCCCCGTCAGCGCCCAGGCCGCGATCGCCAGCAGGACCAGGACCACCAGGCCGCCGAGCGCGCGCGCGCCGTCCGGCGTCACGACTCACCCGACTACCAGGATCACCAGGCGCCCTTTGTCGCGCGCCTGCGCCGCGCGCTCGAGCGCGTTTTCGAGTGTCGCCAGGCCCACGATTTCCGGCAGCGGCAGCGCCGCGGCCTCCTGGACGGACGCGCCGGCCATTGCGGCCTCCGCGGGAAACATCCCGAAATGCATCGTTAGCCCGAGCTTGCATTCCCCGTGATAGCCCTGCGTCCGCAGCCGCTCGATCGCCGCGGTCTGTTCCGCCAGGATCTGCGACTGATGATCCACGGCGGCCTCGAGCTCCGCCAGGCGTTCGGCTACGTCATCGTCCGGCGTCGGTTCCGGTTCTGGTTCCGGTTCGCGCAGCCCGGCGAGCTCCGGCGTGGGCTGGCGCCAGTCCGGGATCCGTGCGGCGTCCGGCGCCTCCGGTCCGCCGTTCATCGGCAGCGCGTTGACGCCGTCATCGGTGGCGATATCCCAGCCGGTCCCGTCGCGATTACTCAGAATCCAGTCCACGGAATAGCCCAGCGAATTGTTGCCGCTGGTTTTGGCCAGTAACCCATGCGTCGGATCCCGCATGGTGAAGGCGTAGTACGCCGCGCGTCGCGTCAGCAGCCCTTTGTCCTGCTCCACGGCGTCCTGGTTCGTCCGTGGTCCGATCAGGCCTTCCGCGATCAGTTCCTGGTGTGCGCGCTGGACCAGGTCGTAGTGTGGATAGCTCATCGTGTCGGCTGTTCCCTTCCCTCGAGGCCGGCGGCCAGGATGGCCGGCCGGCGAGCTCCTGCGGCCCGTGGCGCGCGATCGCGCAGCGCCTCGAGGCTGTGCACGTCCCCGCGCGCGGCGCGTCCTAGCGGCGCCACGGCCTCGAGCTCCGCGGCCAGCCAGCGCCGCAGCTGGACCTGGCGCCAGCCGCGCGGGACCAGGCGGACGATCGGCCGCGGCGCGTAGGCGATCAGCAGCAGATACAGGCGGACGCCGATCGTCATCGGTGCGGTACCTCGAGCGCCTGGCGCTGCGCCGGCGTCGCCGCGGCCACCACTTGGCGGACCAGGTCCGGCGAGCTCGCGCGCCAGAGCGCGTACCAGTGGACGGCCGGCCCGAGCAGATCCGACCATTCGCGGTACGCCGCTTTGATGCGCCGGCCTTCGCGCGTCCGGAAATCGACGGCGCCCGGCGTCACGGGTTCGCCTCGATCGGCAGCGGTTCGATCCCGACGCATTGGAGACACAGGCGCGGCAGATCCGCCGGCACCTGGTCCGCCGGCGTCCAGACGATCGGCCGGCCGCAGCCCCCGCACCAGCCCAGCGCGCCGCCGGCCGGGACGCCGTCCGCGTAGTCCTCGAGGCGCCGGCACACCCGCACGTCCGGCGCCTCCGGGCCGTGGCCTTCCACGATCCGGCCGTCCTCGAGGCGCTGGTATTTCCGGCCCGGATGGACGTAGATCGTCATCGGCCGTGTGCCCCTTTTTGTGCCCCCCCCGGCGTCCCGGACCGGCCCGGACCGTTCCGTCCCGGTTCGGACCACGTCAGCGGTAAGGCTAACTTGAACCTGAGGTTAGCGGTATTTACCGGGACATTGCGGGACGCACCGGGACAGGCCGCAAAGGCCGGTTGTAGCCATTGCATGGCGACCGCGTCCGCGCTGATCCCCTGTCCGGGGAACCACTTACCGGGATCGGCGTTTCCCATGTGCCCCTTTTTGTGCCCCCGTCGCCGCCGCCGCGGCCGTGTCCGTCGCCTCCCTGGCCGCCAGCGCCGCCGTATTCCTGGCCGCCGTGCCTGTCGTCGCGCGCTGGAGCTCCGCGTCCCGCAGATGGCCGTACCGCTCGAGCATCCGGAGGCTTGTCCAGCCGGCGTATTCCCGGATGGCAACCGGGCTGATCCCGTCCTCGAGCATGTCCGTCACGCCGGTATGGCGCATCGTGTGGTGACTGATCCCGTGGAGGCCGTTCGCCCGAAAATCGACCGTCATCAGCGCCGAGATGGACTTCGACGGCGGCGGCGGATCCCCGAACACGTAGACCTGATCCGGCGTCCGCAGCCAGGCCCGCAGATCGGCGACCAGCGCCGGGCTGACCGGGATCCGCCGCACCCGGCCGCCTTTCAGCCGGCGCTGAATCGAGGCCGGCCCCAGATCGGTCCGCTGCAGGGTCAGGACTTCCGACAGCCGCAGCAGCGCCTCGAGCGTCACCCGGCAGAGCATCGCATGGAGCGGCTTGAGTTGGGTCAGGACGATCACCCGTTCGGCGGCCGTCAGGACGCGGATCGGCGTGTCGTCTACCTCCCAGGCCTCGACCGCGTCCAGCGGCGAGCGCTCGAGCGATCCCCATTGAACCGCGCGCGCGAAACAAGCGGCCACGATTGCCAGCTCCCGGTTGACCGTACTGCGGCTCAGCGGCGCGCCGTTACTGACCACCTTCAGCCGCGCGCGGCGCCAGCGGTCAATATCCCAGGCCGTGATCGCATCCAGCCGCTTGTCCCCGATCACGGCCTGGAGCGTTGGCAGGATCCGCGCGTCTTTTTCGGTCGCCGTGGCCGGATGATGGCCGCGCGCGAATTCGAGGTAGCGCGGGACGTGGACCGACAGCCGCGGCGCGGTCGCCTTGACGATCCCAGTCCCGCGATCGATACATTCGGCGTGACGCCGGATTTCGACCAGCGCCGCTTTGGCGCGCGTCACTTGTTCGGTACTCTCGCGCAGGGTCAGCCCGCGGTACTTGAATTTCATCCAGAACACGTGTTCCCGACAGGCCTCCGGATCCGGACAGGCGCAGCGTTTATACAGGCTCATCGCGCGCGGCCTTTCCCGGTTACTCGGCGACCGCGGTCACGGTCTGCGCGCGGATGTACTGATCCAGCGCCGCCTGGCGGAACCGCGTAAACTTGCCGACCTTCACGTACTCGATTTTTCGCCAGTGGACCCAATGCTTCAGCGTCCCCGGGGAAATCTGCAGGTACGCCGCCGCCGCCTCGAGCGTCAGCAGCCCGCCGGCCGGCGCGGCCTCGAGGCGTAGGACGTTGGCGTGGCGCGGCATTAGGTCCGGCCTCGCGAATTGGCGCGCCCTTGCGTTTGGCCCACAGCCGGACGGCGCGCCGGATCGTTTCGCTGATCGGCGTCCCGTCGCGCTCGAGCAGGAACCGCAGCGCCGCGTGCTCCGGTTCGGACAGGCGGACGTTGATTTGCGATCGAACAGTCTGTGTCTGCATGGATCACAGGATACTCCGGCTGTCTAGCAGTGTCTAGCGGCTCGAGGCTGACCACGGTCCACAGCTGCCGCGCCGGCCATTGTTCCGGCCACGGCCGATCCGCCCAGCGCGGCGAATCGTCCACCAGTAGCCCGAGCTCCACCAGCGCATCGATCAGAAATTTCGTACTGAAAATCAGATTATCGCGATCGCGGATCCATTGCCGGCGTGGCGCCAGGCGCGTCACGTAGACCCGCATCCGCTGCCGGCAGCCGGCGCCGTGCGCGCCCGGGACGCCCGAGTAGGCCGGCAGCACCTCGAGCGCGTGGCGGCTGCCTAGATCATCCAGGAGCGTCGCCACGATCAGATTCGACCAGGCGCGCCGTTCGCGCCGCTTTGCCGGCCACGACTGCCACAGCCAGCGGTTCGGCGAGCTCAGATTGCGTGCCAACAGCAGCCACCAGCCGCCGCCGGCGAGCTCGAGGATCTGCGATCGGCGCCCGTCCACCGGATTTCCACAGCCGTCCGCCGGCAGGGATTCGCGCGTTAAGTGCCGTGTCCAGGCCGCCCGGGCTCGATCGCCGCGCCGGTTTTCCACAGAATCCACGTGCTCCGTACCTCTCAAACACCCGTACGGTACAACAGGTACCTAGACGGTGATGCTTACGCAATGCTTAAGCATTGCTTGAGCATTGCTTGAGCATTGCTTGAGCATTGCTTGGGCATTGCTCGAGCATTGCGTAAGCATCCCGCGGCCCGGTCAGTTGAAGGCCTGCAGCAGCAGCGCGGCGAAGGCGCCCGCTTTCCCCCAGCGCGCGCGCGCGCCGGCCCGGGCTCGTGCGGTCCGCACGTCCTCGAGGCGCCGGCGCGCCGCTTCGCGCTGCCGCTGGTGGCGGCGTTCGCGCTCGAGGCGTTCATTCACCAGGCGCCCGTCCTCGGTTTCGGTGAACACGTCCGCCAGCTGCGGCCACAGCCGCGCGAACTGCGCCGCCGTGATGTGCAGCAGCGCGGCGAGCGCCTCCGGCCCCACCGGCAGCGCGCCCTCCCGCCACTCGTACGCCAGCAGCGTGATATACGCGCCGCGCACCTCGAGCGACATTCCCGCGCTGCGGGCATCGGTCAGAAAATCCTGGACGTAGAACAGGAACGCGGGCGCGGATTCTGGCGCCATGAGAAACAGTCCCCTTCTGACGCCGCGGGCGCGGCGCCGGATCGAATTCACTGCCGGCTGAGAACACGTCCGCGCGGCGCTACGGGCTGGGAGGCCGCAGCAGTGGGACCGCGGACGGATGGACGGCGGGCTGGGATTAGTCGCCGCGCTCGAGCGCGACGCCGATCGCCAGGAGCGCCGCGGCGACTGCGCGCCTGGTCGGCGCCCGCGGCGCCTCGAGCGTGGTCAGGAGCTCGCGCGCGGCGCGCCCCAGGCGCCGGCGGAAGGCGATCGGGAGGATGTCCGTCCGGCGGCGGCGGCTGGCGGGAGGCGGCGGCGATCGGCGCGGTCTACTGGTGCGTCGCGTCATGCGGCGCAGCCTATGGAAGATCGCCGGCGGTTTTCAATCCCGCGAAGTACGTAGACAGGCGCGGACTCGAGGCGCCGCCAGGCGTCAGGCGCGACACTGCGTCCGATGCGGCCGCGGCACACCCGCGATCCGGATCCGGTGTAAGGTATCCGTTGGCCGGTATTCCGCGTAGGAATAGCTCAGGATGTCAGCCTTGCCGCGGATGGCCTTCAAGGTGAAAGTGGACGGCTGGCGCTGCCAGCGCTGCGGCCATGTCTGGGTCTCGCGCGTCCAGACCGTCCGCCCGACAACGTGCCCGCGCTGTAAAAGCCCCTACTGGAACAAACCGCGGCGCCCGAAGGCCTAGACCACGATCAGCGACAGCACCCACAGCGCCAGGCCCAGCGGCAGGAGCTGGATCCCGCGCGTCGGCACGTTGGCCGCCGCGGCGCCGAAACAGATCAGCGCGAGCACCAGCAGGATCAGACGTAGCGTGATCATGGTCAGCCCCCTTCCGCCGGCAGCGGCGCGCCGCCGCTGCCAAACCGTTCCGCGAATTCCTCCGCGCTGATCACGTCGATCGCCTGGCCGGTGTAGCGGCTGCTGATCACGTACTCGGTCAGCTGGATCACCGTCCAGCCCGCCGGCAGCAGGACGCGCGGCTGGCCGTCGGAGAACAGCGGCGGATCGCCCGGATCGATGACCACGCCGATCGGCAGCGGCGCGCCCGTCAGGTACTGCTCGCCGTAAATCTTCAGCGGCCGCTCAGTGTGTTGAGCCTGGTTGCCGGCCGGCGGAAAGGGTGCAGCCATGTTTCGTTACAGGGATACATACGCGCCGTGCAGGGTGACGTTGACGCCCGACATCATCGCGTTCGTCATCGCACCACCGGACCCGGCGCCGAACACTTCCAAGATCGTATTGGCGGCCGTCCAGGTCCGGACATGCACCGCGCCGAACCCTTCATACAGCGATACGCTTCCCGTCGGCGGAAACGGCAGACCGGCGAGTTTTGCCGACAGGCCGTTGGAGTTCGCGGGCCAAATGACCTGCAACGTGACGACGACGATCTGCCCAAACTTGACATACGTCCCGCTCCCGGTTGAGAACACCAGGCCCGCGCCGCTCCCATCGGTCAGCGTAAACCCACCCGCCCGATACTCCGGAATCCCGGCGAGCGCGGCGGCGATCGCGGCGTCGATCTGGTTATACAGTTCCGTTTTCCAGCCGTTTTCGAACACCGTGCCGACGGTATTCGAGCCGTCATCGTTAATAATTGGCGTCCGCTGGATCGGCATCAGCTCTGTTCCTTCGTCCGGAAACGGTTCAGCAGATCCTCAAAGGAGAATCGCGCGCTCGAGGCCTCCACCGTGTAGGTTGGGTACTGCGTCGCGTGCGGCCGAAAATTGCTGATCCGGACGGACTGAATCTTAAAGGCGCCGCTGACATTCGTGGGCGCCGGCAGATTCACCGTGATCGTTTTCCCGGCCGCGGTCAGCGTATCGCGACACGTGTACTGAACGGTAACCGCGGCCAGCGGCCGCAGCGCCAGCGTGGCCTGCGCGCGCGCGCGCGCTTCCGTGACCGACAGCCGGCGATCGGCGATCCAGTCCTCCCGGACGCCGGACGCCACGTGCAGCGCGCTCGCCAGCGCCGCCTGGCGATCGGGATCGTCCGCCTGGACCACCAGGTAGATTTCATCGCCGGCCGTGATCCGCTGCGTGATCGATCGCGCGCCGGTCGCCGGGATCCCCGTCAGCAGCCCGGGCGCCGTCACGGTGGAGTTGTACGCCACGGTCGCCGTGATCGCGCCGTTCCCACTCGCCGGGATCCCCGTCAGCGCGCCGCCGCTGATCCCGGTGTAGCGGATGGCTTGTTCGCCGTTACCGATCACCGCCCAGCCGCCGCCCGGTAAAAAGGCGGACGCGCCGGCCACCGGCAGCGTGATCGATCCCGCCGGGACTTGTCCGGCCGGCTGCTGCAGCCCGGACGTATCGGAGGCCGGGACGTTCGCGCCCAGCGCCGCATCCGCCGCCGCGTCCGTGTACGTGGTCGCCGTATTGTTCGCGATCGTCGCGAGTAGCTTCAGCGGCGCTTGATTCGCGGCCGTGCGATAGAGTTTCCGGGCCGTCACCGTCGCCGATCCGATCGGGATAGCACTCACCGCCACCTGGTTCTGTCCGGTCGTATTCGCCGCCGGCGGAAAGGCGCCGGCCGGCGGCACGGACCCGTAGCTGCCGCCCATGTAGTGCAAATACAACACGGGTTGTGTCGGTTGATTGGCCACGGACGCGATGAACGCCCATTGCGCGCGGCTCTGCGCGTACATGTAGATCAACACTTGCGTCACGCGCGGATCCGGACTCGAGGGAAAATTCATCGAGATCGGCGCCGAGTTCGTGGGATTGTACGGATCGTTATTCGACACCGTGACAATCGGCAGTGTCGCGGCCGACCACAGCGTCACATTGTTCGTAAACGGCCAGGACGCATTGGCGCCGTAGATGTACGCAAATTGCACGGAATCGCCGATCGCAATCGTGTTGCCATTGAATACTTGATTCGGTCCGTTGATGACGTTGTACGGCGGATAAGGCGGATCGGCCGCCGGTCCCGTCGTAATCGTGGCGCGCGGTCCCGGCAGCGATTCGCCCGCGGCCGTCACGAATGTCACCGCGTAATCGTGCGCGCCCGCATCGACGCCGGCGCCGGCGAGCGCGGCCAGGCCTGGCGCGGCGCTGGGACCGATGCCCGGTCCGACCAGCGATCCGCCGCCGCCGGGAATGACGCCGGTAAAGGCGACATGCTGCGCGCCGCCGCTCGAGCCCGCGTACGCCACTTTCCCAAACACGTCCGCCGCCGCCGTGAACATATCCGCGGACTCCAGGGGGATCAGCGCGTCGCCCGGCAGCACGTCCGACACCACGCGCGATCCGCGGCCTTCGACATAGACGCGCGACAGGACTTGTGTCCGGTCGCCGGCCTTCGTGACATTCGCCAGCGTCGGATGGATCGGCGTCAGCGCCCGCGGCGTCCCGCTGCCGGCGTCCTCGAAAAATGCGTGGACATCCTTCAGATAGTCCACGTACCAGTACGCGCCGGCGCGGCGCATCGTGCGCGTGATCGCCGTCGGCAGATCCTCATCCGTAAACGTGATTTCATCCAGGACCGGCAGATTCGGCGCCACGGCCTGCGTCGTGAATCCGTTGGCGCCGGCGTAGGTCTGGACCAGGTCCACCACGATCGCCGACGCGGACAGGCCGCGGTACTGTTTGGTGACCTTCTGAAAACCGAGTAACCACGTGTAATCGACCGCGGCCACGTCCGCTTGGACGTTCGCCGGCTTGCCGGCGTAGCGCTGGCGGACCGTCAGGCAATACCCCGCGAACAGCCGATCCAGCCGGTTTCGCGATCCTTGCGTGATGATCACTTCCGCGCCGTCCGGCGGGACCGCGCCATTGACACGAAAGGCGCAGGTGTTCGGCGTTTCGTCCAGGATGTCCGCGATCGTCAGCGACTCGATCAGGACGCCGACGCCGGCGGCGTCGCGATCAAAGCCCACCTGGCCGCCGTCGATACTGATCATCGCCTGGCCGCCGACATAGCCGGCGCGTCCGACGCCCCCGCGCAGGACGCCGCCCAGCGCATACATATGCCCTTTTTCGCCGGGCGCTAACGGAATCGCCATCTCAGGCCGGCAGCCGGTTCCCGCCGGCGCGGTAACTGGCCATGATCGCCTCCTGGACCAGCGCGGCGAGCTCCTGCTTCGTGGACAGGACCGATCCGTAGACGTTGATCACCGGCGCGCCGCCGCCGGCCGGCACGATCGATCCGCTGGCGCGCGGGACAAACAATTCCGGCCCGCCCTCGCCCACCCAGTACGGCGATCCGCTCGACACCGGCCCGCCGGCGGCGCGCGCGCCCGGGATCAGGCCGCCCACGACCGGGATCCCGGCGCGCCCGTACGCGCTCGCCATATCGTTCAGCGTCCGCAGATCACTCTCGTACCCCTGGCCGTGGCCAACCGCCGTGTACATGTTCTGAAACGATCCGGCGGCGTACTGGACCGCGCCGGCGAGCTGCTGGTAGGAGCTCACGGCGCCCGCGGCCTGGCCGGCGGCGCGGCTGGTCTGGTCGCCTGATTTCTGCACCTCCGTCCCCAGATGGCCGGCGGCGTCCGCGGCTTTCACGAAGGCGTTCTGATAGTTCAGGTACGCCACTTCCTGCTGCGCCGCCGTGCCCCCGGTCGCCTGCAGCTGCGTCTGGAGCGTTTCGTACGCCGCCGTGATCCCCTCGAGCGAATCCGGCGTGATGGCCGCCTCCGAGCTTTTGAGCTCTGCGAGCGCCTTCTGCGCGTCCCACTCCGCGGCGACCCGTTTATTGAACAGGTCCAGGTTCGACTGCAGTGCCGTCGTCTGGAGTTTCAGATACTCGGTATCCTTCGCCAGCACGCCGGCCCAGTCCGCCTTGATCGCCGCGTCCAGCGCTTTCTGTTTCGCCTCGAGCGCCTGCGTCTGTTCCTTCTCGAGATCGGCCGCCTTTTTGAGCTCGCGCGAATAAAACTCTAGCGCCTCCACGTGGACGCCGTAGCGCTTACTCAGGGTGTCGAGTTTGAAATCGTGCGACTGCAGATCGGCCGTCATCCGCTCCAGGTCGCCGCGTTCGCGCACCTGGCGGATTTCCCGGTACCAGCCCGCGTACGCCCGGCCCGCGTCGCCGGCGGCGTTGGCGGACGCGCCGGCCACGAGCTGCGCGTCCTCATGCGCTTTGTTGTTGAATTTGATCGCCTCGGTATACGTGATCGTCGCCGCGGCGCCGTCGCGAATCGCTTTGTTGATCGTGTCCTGCTGCGCGCCGGCCTCCTGCGCCTTCAGCGCCTCGAGGGATCCCGTCAGGCCGGCAATTTTCTGATCCAGATCGAACACGTCCGCGATCCAGCGCCCGATCTGCCAGCCGGCGATCGCCGCGCCGGCGACCAGGCCGGCCTCCCCCATAACGGACATCGATCGCCCGGTTTGGCCCGCCGCGGCGCCGAGCTCGCCGATCGCCTTCGCCTGCGTGCCGACATTGATCCCGACCGACGACAGGACGCTATCGAATTGCTGGAAATCTTTCGTCCAGTCCTGCGTGGCGATCCCGGCGGCCTTCATCTCCGCCGTGGTCACCGCGAATCGGCCGGCGCCGGCGTCCGTGAGTTTGGCGACTTGCGCGGCGGCCGTGTCCGCCGCCGCGCCAAACTTCGACAGGTCGCCCTGTGCGGACGCCACGGCCGCTTTCCACTGGGAGAAATCCGCGACAAACTTTGAGGAAATGGCCGCCATTAGCCCAGCGCCGCGGCGCGGTCATCTTCCGCGCGCAGATCCTCGACCAGGAGCGCGTACACGTCCGGATCCATCTCTCTCACCCACTCGTAGCGCCAGCGACAGCGGCGAGCGATCGCGAGGCAGGATCGGACGCTGTCAGCCCAGCCTGGCGCGTTTTTTTTTCCGCGCGCGCCGCCTGGTTCCGCGCGTCATGCGCCTTGATCGTCTCGAGGATTTCCTGGTAGTCGTCATACTCGAGCGCGCGCAGCGCCGCCAGGACCACGTCCGCCGGCTGCTGGCGGATAGGAATCGCCAGCGACCAGTCCAGCAGATACCCGAGCGCGATCGCCGGCCCCACCTGCAGCGGATCCACGTGATCGGGATCGGCGGCCAGGCGCATCCGCGCGAACACCTCGAGCGTTTCGCCGGCGTTGAGCTTGTTTTTGACGATCAGATAGTGGCCGCCGCTCAGCGGCAGGTTGACATCCGCCGGCATCACAATCTCAAACATGCGATCAGGACTCCGGCGGCCCCATCGTGGCCGCGACCGTCCCGGCGCCCAGCGTCAGGCCGAGCACCGGGAAACAGAAAAAGCCGCCGATCCGCGGCGCCGTGAATTTCAGCGGCCGCTGGCGCAGCTGAAAGGCGTCCGCGCGCTGCAGCGTCGCCTGGAGGCTCCACTGGCCCTGTGGCGTCCGCGTCGCCGTCCAGGCCCGACAGACCGCGGCCGTGTGATAGCCCCAGACGATCGTCGCCTCGAGGCCGTGCAGCGTCACCGTTTCGGTGAACATCCCCCGTCTACGGTTTGGCGCCGGCCACCCAGGCCGTCCCGTTCCAGTGCGCTTTGCTGCCGTCGGCGAGCAGGATGTACTGGCCCGTGGTCCAGGCCGTGGCCGGCGACGCCGTGATCGGCGTCGCGTCGGACAGGTCCGCCAGGTTCGCCGGCGGCGTCGCGCCGGCCGGCGTAAATGTCCCGGTCCCGGTCCCTGGTCCGGCGCCGGTCGCCGTCACCTGGCCCGGCATCGTCCACGGCGCGGCCGCCACCCATTCGCCGCTGACCTTTGGCGCGCTCAGACTGCAGTCGATATCGGCGCCCATGTAGGCGAGCCCCTGCCACGCGATCGAGGCCTCGGTATCGTTGTGCTGGAGTTTCAACGTCCCCGGCGTCGGTTGCATGGCCGCTTTGAACAGCGCGAGCTCTGCGGCGTTAAAGAATCCTGAGAGCTGGCCCCGTGCGTCCATCAACCCCGGGATATAGACGCGCGTCTGATCGCCGAAGCAGGACACGTCCTCATACTCCGTTTTGAAGGATCCCTGCCAGGCGTTGATCGAGATGATTTGTGCGAGCGCGGCGCCGCCGGCCGGATCCCAGCTAACTTTCCCGTAGCGTCCCGTTTTGATCGACATGATCCTCTGCTCCTGTTTCTAATGCCGCGGCGTCCGGCCACGCCACGATCAGCCGATAGTGCGCGCCCCGATGCAGCCAGCGCAGCGCCTTGTCCGTCTGGTTCGGCGTGTCGTACACGATTCGCCCGGGTTCGTCCCGGTAGCACGTCGAAAACACATAGCCGGCGACCGGAAACGGCGCGCCGTCGCCCAGCAGCGCCTCGATCCGATCGGCGGCGGCGGCCGCGGTCGCATTGTCCGTGACACGCGATAGCCCCACGGCCGTCACCGCGTACAGGACGGACTCCTGCGCCCGGCCGCCAAACACGTCCAGATCAAACGGATCGACCACGGCCACCTTGACGAATTGATCGACGCCAGGCGGCGCGCTCTCGAGATAGACGCCGTCCGGCATCAGCGCCCGGAGCGCGGCGTCCGCGTTCAGGACCGCCACGATCGCGTCATCGACGGCGCTACTCTTAGGCGGCAAGCTCGCCACTCACGATCGCGCCATACACCGACTCGAGGCGCCCGACAATCCGCGTGATGGCCCGCCGCCGCGCCGGCAGGACGATCGGGTAAAAGACTTTCCCGCCGGGCTGGCCGCCGTTCCCGTATTCAAACCAGGTGGCGTACCGCGTCCCGTTCCGGACGATCGCGCCCTCCGCGGTTTCGGTGACCTTCAGCCCGCGCGCCAGGCGGCCCGTCCGGCGGCGACCGCGGCGATCCAGACCCCCCCCGGGATAGGCCGCCACGATCGCCACCGCGGCCGCGTGCGCTTCCTCCCGCAGGATGCCCCGCGCGTCCGTGGCGACCTGTTCCGGTAGCGCGCCGAGCTCGCGCGCGTATTCCTCGAGGCCGGTCCAGAACCACTTCGCGCCGTTCACGCCGCCGGCCATCAGATCACCACTTCCGCGCAGACCAGCTGCGACTCGATCCCGCGTTCGCCGCGATTCGTCACGTAGATCACGTTGAGGATCCGTCCGTCCACCTTCAGCCGCGCTTGCGTGGTCAGGCCCGGATGGTACCAGCCGCGGACAATGTGCGTCGCCTGCGACAGCACCGCCGTGCCGGCGCCCAGTTCCTCGAGGCTGCGCTGCGTCGCCGGCTCGATCGCGCAAAACCACGTGGCCGGATCCAGCGGCGTCCAGGCCTCTGTAAATCCGCCGTGGCCGTCCGGGACCGGCGCGCCGGGCGCCTCGAGCGCCGCGACATGATCGTAGGCGCCAATGCTTGGCATCGATCAGCCGATCGCCGGATCCCGGTAGCGGTCCAGCGCGCGCGCAATTTCTTTCCAATTCGCTTCCGCGCGATCCGGACCGCTGCCGCCGTCCGCCAGATCATCGTCGCCGCGGTTCCGGAAGTGAAACGCCGCGCGCCGGAGGATCTGCGCCTTCACCGGCAGCGGGACCGTCGTTTCCGTCCAGGTCGGATCCGCGCCGGCCTTCAAATAGGACAGGATTTCATCTTGCGCGAAGGCGCCGTACATCGTCGCCACGGCGTCCTGCGCCGCCCCGGTCAGGCGCAGCTGATCCTTGATCTGCTGCAGCGTCACCAGCGGGACCGCGATCGTGATGTTGCCGAAATCGTCCGCCATGATCAGGCCGGCACCGGATCGGGTTCGGGTTCGGGTTCGGGCGGCGCCGGTTCCGGTTCCGGTTCGGGCGCCGGCGCCGGCTTGGGTTTCGCGAACGGCTGATCGGCGTCGCGTGCGGCGAGTGCGGCGAGACTGTAGTTCTGCTGCTGGAGGTACGGCGTCGCGCCGCCGGTGACCGGCCCCAGGCCGAAGTATTTGATCCGCGCTTCATTCGGCGACATCCCGCCGCCGCCGATCGCCTCCGCGGCCGCCTTCGTCCGCGTCCCGGTATCCATCCAGATCAGATCGTCAATATCGAATTCCGTCCCGTACTGCACGCCGCCGGCGACCGGCGTCACCAGCCCCAGGCCGTCATCCTGGCAGAGCTCGAAGGCCGTCATCAGCGTCTGGAGACATTGCGAATAGTACTGTTGGACCAGCGGTTCGCTGTTCGCGTACGGCGGCGCGTGGCTGGCGTCGATAAAGGCCGCCGGGACGTGGAACACGGAACAGATCATTTCCGTGATCCGCTTGTCCTGTTCGGTCAGCTGCGAATCGACCGCGGTTTGGATCAGCGGTTCGAATTTCACGCCGTCGCCGAGCGCGGCGACACGGCCGCGGTTCAGCCCGCTAAAGCTTTTTTCCCAGAGCTCTTTGCCCTTCTGCAGCGTCGCGTCCGTCGGCGATCCCGGATAGGTCAGAATCCCGGACGGCTGCGATCCGTTCGCGAAAAATTGCGTACTGTTCGCCTGGATCGTCAGCCCCTGCAGCGCCGGGCCGGCGCCCGCGTAGAGCGGCGAGATCCCGACCAGCGGATGAAACAGACAATTCCACCGATCGTGAATGAGCTCACTGGCCGGAACGATCACCGGGCCGGCCGGTTCGTCCGCGTCCGCCACCACGCCGCGCAGATCGTCCACCTGGAGCTCGTAATAGACGCCGCCGTCCGGCGCCACCAGCGGCCGCACCTTCGCCGGATCCAGGACGTACTCCGCGATCACCACCCGGCGATCGTCGCGCTGTTTCAGGACGTAGGTATTCCCGGCCAGGAGCTTGGAGAGGATCCACTGCTCCACGAATTGCTGGATCGTCTGGTAGCGGTTCGGTTTCCGCAGGACGGGCGTAAACGCCGGGCTGGTCGTTTCGATCCAGACGCCGGCGTCGGTCAGCAGGACCAGGCGCAGCCGGCATTTCGCAATGTCGGCGGCGATCAGCGTCACGCAGGAGAACACGGCCGGATGCCGTAGCACGTCGCCCGGCGCCGCTTGCTCGAGGTTCTGCTGCCAGGCGCCGGTGAACGGTTCGCGGATCACCGGCTGCCACCGCGGGACCGGCGCCGCCGGCGTCGCCGGCTGGAACACCGATCCCAGCGCCGATCGGATCGTCGCGACTACGCCCACGGCGTTACGCCGCCTTCGTGCGTCCGTTCGCGTCCGCGCCGGTCCCCGTGGGCGCCGGCCAGGCCGTGGCCGTCAGGTACTTGACGGCATTCGTGTTCGCGCGCGCCCAGTTCACGAATTGTTCCGCGCGCATCCCGATCGAATTCGTTTGCCAGAGCGACACATAGACGGTTGTGGCATCGGCCGGCGACGCCGGCGCGCTGTCCATCTGGAGGCTGGCCTGTTCGCTGGCGTCAATTTCGACGTTCGGATCGGAGGCGTACAGGACCAGATCCGGCTGCAGCGCGATCACGTTCGTCCCGGCCGCCGTGCTCGTGACGAAATTGAGGCCTTTCCAGGATCCCCCGTTGATCGTCACGCCGGGATACTGCGGCGATCCGTCGATGTTCGATCGGAACGAGAGACTGAGCGCGTTCGCCGGCGACATGATAAACGTCACACCGGTCACGTCGATATTGTTTGAGGCGAAGTGATTGATCAGGCCGAGAATATCGGCCATCGGGTTCGTGGTCGCCGCCGCCGTCGGCGCGCCGTTCGTGATCGAGGCCGGATTGACGCCGGCGACCGCGGCCACGGCGGGATCGATAAATTGCGCGTCCAGGAATTGCGCGATCCCCTTGACCATGTCATTCCGGACCAGCATCTCGGCATCCGGATTCGCGAGCTTGACGAGCTCTTTCGTCATGACGATGATCCCGGCCGCCTTCGCGTAGCCGAGCGCCACGGACGAAAACGCCAGTTTCGTCACCGGCTTGGGTTTCGCTTCCCCCACCCAGCCGTATGTCCCGCCGCCGGTTTGCGCCGGGACTTTCGTATTGAACGGGACCGTGCGGAGGTTCGGAATCTTGCCCAGGATGGTCGCCGGCCGCAGGAGCTCGATAAATTCGCTCGAAATGTTCTGATTGACCAGCGGCGCGGCCCACGTGGCATCGGTCGCCGTCCCCGGCGCGGTCGCCGCCTTCAGGAACAGCGCCACCTCCGGCGTGGAATCCTGCCAGCGCTTGGCGTACTCCACCGGATCCTGTTTCGTGGTCGCACAGACCAGCCGCGCGCAGGCGGCGCGGACAAACGCCATCCCCGGCGGGACGTTCGGCCGGACCGTGATCACCGGCAGCGCCGCCCGGCCCGGGACCACCACCGGGACCGGCTGCGCCGTCGTGATCTGCAGCTTCTCGAGCTCGCGCCAGCGCTGCAGATCGGCGTCCAGCGCCTTGACCTGGAGCTCGAGGCCGTCGTACTCCGTGGCCTGCTCATCGGTCAGCGTCGCCTGATCATCGGCGGCCGCCTTCATGATTTCGCCCAGCCGCGCCGCCAGCGCCCCGCGCTTGTTCTCGAGCGCCCCGATATGTTCCGCCGTGGTTTGTTTCATGGCTGTACGCTCCGGGCGCTGCTGCGCCGCTAACGATTTGACGAGTCGGATCGAGGCGTCCGCGTTCGCTGGAATCGACACCAGCGACACCTCACAGATTTCACTTTTGAGAAATTTCCTGGCGCCGCCTTGTAGATATTGAATCGCCGCGGCCGCCACGCGATGGCCGATCGAGATGCCGGTCAGGACGCCGGCTTTGATCGAGTGCCAGGCCTCATCGGTCCGCGTCTGCAGCGTCCCCGGTTCGGCGATCGTGGGAATGGTCGCCGTGAACATGATCCCCTGCGGCGTCGCCGTCAGGACCGCGCTGCCGATCGGCTGGCGCTGATCGTGGTGGAGCAGCAGCGGGACCGGATTGCGGAACGTCACGCCGGCCGGATCGAGGATGTCCCCGTCGCGGTCCAGCTGCGGCGTGGAGGCGATCCCGGAAAACGTCCGGACCGCGCCGGCTGATACGGATTTGATTTCGAGCAGCGAATAGGCGCGGTCCATGCGGCGGCGCCTGATAGGGAACCACGGACCGGCCCGCGCGCGAATTGTTTAGTTGGACAATTCCCCGGCGCGCGTCAATTCCTCGAGGCGCGCGGCGGCCACCTTGCAGACATAGGCCCGATCCAGCAGCGCGGCGCGATCGGCCTCATCCGGCGTATGCGCCGCGTCATTCTCCAGGTACCGCGCCACGCGCTGCAGGCGCGCGACTAGGTCCGCCGGCTGCTTCGCCATCAGTCCGCGATCCGGATTTTCAGGAGCTCGCGCACCGTCGCCGAGACACTGCGATCGGCGGCCTTCGCGCGCTGAATCAGCGCCTCATGCACGCTGGCCGTCACCCAGACGGATACGCTGCTATGCGCCTCGAGCGCGCGCGGACGGCCTGGTCGCCGGCGATCGGCCGGTGGCGCCTTCGGCATCAGCCGCCGCCAAAGACGAGCATCGAATACCGCGGCGGCGGCGGCGTCACGATCCGCCGCGCGTTCGCCATGACGAGCGCGCTCACGCCGTCAATTTTGTCTTTCGCGTTGTCTTTATCCAGGCGTACCTCCTGGTTTCGGCCGGTCCGCAGGACCGTATTATCCAGCATCCAGGACAGGATCCGGTTGTCGCCGTGGCGCAGCTGCTGATCGCTAATCAGTTTCGCCAGCGATCGGATGGACTCCGACAGCGCAAAGCCCTGCGGCGTATCGACCGCGACCAGGCCGGCGCCCTGGAGATGCAGCGCGAGCTGCGAGGCAAACCGCCGATCGTAGGCAATCTCTTTTATGCCGGCGGCGCGCGCGTCGGCAATCACCGCGGCCTCGAGGCGATCCAGATCCGTCGTGTCGCCGTCGGTCACCTCGAGCAGCCCGGCGCGCCGCCATTCGTCATACGGCCGGTTCGGGTACTTCGTCAGCGCCGCCTGCGGCAGCCAGCAGCGCAGCTTGCAGGCGAGCGTCCCGTCCTCGAGCACCCACAGCCGCACCCAGGCCGCAAAATCGTCATTCAGGCCCAGATCCAGCCCGCCGAAACACGGCCGGCC
>Ga0184625_10000197_pt1 | contig 19612 bp, 21 predicted proteins | sample PLM3_30_b1_FD_133151 | JGI IMG/M metagenome (GOLD analysis project Ga0184625, IMG submission 133151) | Groundwater sediment microbial communities from an aquifer in East River, Colorado, USA - PLM3_30_b1 | ecosystem: Environmental > Terrestrial > Soil > Riparian zone | place: USA: East River... | reverse complement strand
TGGCTATGACTAAATTGTTTTTCGGTCCGATTGCGCTTGTGATCGCAATCCTGCCAGTCGCTGCAATCGCGCAGACGACTGGCCCCAGCTCACAAGACCAATCGGTGGTGCCGACCACGCCAAATTCGGGAGCTGGAATACCGGGTCAGCCCGGAAATAAGAGCGGTCCGCCTGCCAGGAGATCAGGCACGAGTGGTTCAGGCGTAAACAGCAGTTCGGACGTAAACGGAGGCATGCAAACTCAGGATGCGTCCAAGATTCCCGGGAAACCTGGCAGCAAAAGCGGCCCAGCAGTCAAGTCGCCGTCGAGGGCAAAGTAGTATGCGACCAGCACGGAGCAAGCGCTCTGCGACCGCATTGTCGGTCATAAAGGCGCTTGCTCAATCCAATCTCTGTTGAATAGCCCGTGCCAACGCGAATAGTCTGCGCTCGATCGTGGACGGCACCTCACACACATAACTGATTGTTTGCCGACGCTCATCGAAGATACGGGTGTCCCAGGCTATCTGATCCCCGAGCTTGTCGACCTCGGCCGCATCCTGATTTGATGCGTCCTGTCGGGATCGCAGGTCCGTTAACTTTGCGCTGATCTGTTCGCGCAGCTGCTGTTGTCGCCGCGAGAACCGCTCAATGCCGGCCATGACGTCGTCGCGTTCGCCACTGAGCGCAGCAAAAAGGCCTGCGAACAGGAGCTTCGCTTTATACTGCTTCTCGGCGCTCGTTCCCGTGAGGAAGTCGGCTGCCTCTTTCTCTGCATCGGGCAGGGGCGTCCGTCGTCCAGCCAAACGAAGCACCAGATCATGAATCGTCCGGTCTTTCATCCAGGCGTCGCCAACATCATCAATCGCCGGACCAGTCCAGAATGCTGCCACAGAAAGTTTGGGTACGACGATTTGCGGGCAGGGCCAGTCCGGATGACGCGCATCCATCGCGCTTGCTGGCGCGGCGAGGGCAGCGAGTGCCACAACAATCCAATGCTTCATGCTGCACCTACGGCTTCGCCACGACGCGCCAGGATCCCCCGTGATGGATCGTAGGCCAGGATGGCACCAAGAATGAATAGGAAAGTGCAGCTGCATACGACGCCGAGCGATAGCCAGTTCACCTGTGCGTAGAGTGCAAAGCGGATCAACTCGACCGCGTGCGTGAAAGGATTGAACTGGCAGACATAATAGAGCAGCGGGCTGCTCTCGCGCACCTGCCAGAGCGGATAAAGCGCCGAGGAGGCAAAGAACATGGGAAAGATCACGAAGTTCATGACGCCCGCAAAGTTCTCGAGCTGCTTGACCACCGACGAAATCAGCATGCCAAGCGCTCCCAGCATAAGGCCGGAAAGCACCAGCGCCGGTAGCACCAGAAGATATCCAGTGGCGGGCGGCTCGACGTTCCAGAATCGCGCGATCAGCAGAAACGCATAAACCTGCAATAGCGAAACAGCAGTCCCCGCCACCAGCTTCGAGCAAAGTAGATACCAACGCGGGAATGGGCTTACCAATAACGTGCGCATGTTGCCCATCTCGCGGTCGTAGACCATTGACAGTGATGACTGCATGCCATTGAACAGCTGAATCATCGCAATCAGGCCGGGAGTGATGTACTCAGCGTAAAGAATATAGGTTTGATAAGGAGGAATGATCGATACGCCCAGAACCTGTCGAAAACCGGCGGCGAAAATGAGCAGCCAAACGAGCGGGCGAACCAGCGCCGAGATGAAGCGTTCCCGCTGATGCAAAAATCTGAGGCTTTCGCGCCAAACGATGCCTTTCAGGCAAATTGCGAATTGTTGGGGCGAAAAACCACTGCGCCTGTCGGCGACAGGAACGACTTTTTTCCTGTTGCCGACAGAGGTGTTCATCCGGTCTCGCCGATCGAATGGTCGCCACGGGTTAGCTGTGTGAAGGCGTCACGAATGTTCGTGACCCCGCAATTGCCCGTTATGCGCGATACGGCGCCGTCGGCCAAAACCTGACCTTGGTGCAGCACGATCACGTGGTCGCTGTCTGCGACCTCGTCGATCAAATGCGTCGCCCACAAGACGCCGATGCCGTGCTCGGATATCAATTGCCGCACGTGACGCAGGATATCGGCGCGCGAATTGATGTCGAGGCCAACTGTTGGCTCGTCAAGAACAAGAAGCCGGGGTCTATGCAGCAACGCGCGGGCAATCTCGACCCGCCGCATCTGCCCCCCCGAAAGATTACGGACCTTGTCGTGCTTGCGCTCGCTGAGCGCGATCCGCGATAGCGCCTCGTCAGCGAGCGTCTGTGCGTCACGCTTGCGAATTCCATGTAAGGCCGCATGATACATGAGGTTTTGTATGACCGAGAGATCGAGATCCAGGGTGCGGGACTGAAACACGATGCCAAGAATGCGCAGTGCCTCCTGGGAGGCATGCTCCACATCGTAGTCAAAGATCCGGATGCGACCGCCCTGCGTCCCATAGAGCCGGGTAATCAGTGCAAAGAGTGTGCTTTTGCCGGCGCCATTGAGGCCGAGCAGCACGGCAAATGTCGCCGGTGCGACATCGAATGTCACCTTGTCGAGCGCGCGCCGTGCTCCATAGGAATGGCTGACAGCTTCAACTGAAAGCATCGGTATTGTCATGCCGCGCAACCATCCGATTTCTAACTCGTATTTCAGTGCTTCGTGACTGTTATGCCCCATGGCAATTCGCCCACCTGGATCGACTTGATGACTTTCAGGCTGGCTACGTCGATCACTGAGACGTCGTTGGATAGACCATTAGTCGTCAGCAGATATTTTTCGTCGGGTGTGAACGCCAAGTGCCACACGCGCTGACCTACAAGAAGGTACTTCTTCACCTCGTGAGTCGTACCATCGATCACGGCTACTCGGTTGGCCGGACCAAGCGCAACAAAGCCGGTTTTTCCATCTTTTGTAATGCTGATACCCACGGGCTGAATCGCCTCGCTGCGCAGCCCGGGAACAACGAAGTTGATCTTTTTAGTTACGTTGTGCTTGACGGGATCGATGATGCTGACCGTGCCGCCAACTTCGGACGAGACCCATAGCTCGGAGGCGTCACTCTTGAACGCCGCGAAGCGGGGACGCGAATCGACCAACACGTTTGCAATGATTTTGTGGGTGTCGGTATCAATGAAATGCGCCATGTTTGTCGTCTCTGAGGTGTTGACCAAGACTTTGCCGTCGGGGGTAATTCCCATTCCTTCCGGTTCCACGCCAACCTGTACCTCGCCAAGAGGTACCCGCTTTTCCATATCAATGATCGTGACCGTGTTGCTGTTCTCGTTGGCCACATAGAGCCGGTCGCCGTTCGGGCTCAGGATGAACAGCTCAGGATCGGGGCCAGATGGAAGATTAGCGACTACCTCGCCAGTTTTGGTGTCGACCACCTGAATAGCGTCGTCATCGCCCACCGCCACCAGACAATACTTGTCATCCTTGGTCAGTTCGATGCCGCGCGGTCGCTGACCGACCTTGATGGTCTTAATGGTTTCCATCTTGTCGGTGTCGATCACGCTGATCGTATTGCTCTTCTCGTTCGAAACATAGGCGATGAAAGCGCTCGCCGGACACACAAGAGCGATGATGATTCCAAAAACCAGGAAACCAACTCGCTGCCTTCTTATCGGTGATGCGCAGAATGATCTCATTTTTTTAGTTCGCCTATCATTGCAGCTTGCATTGGGTTTCAGGGCGGTCATAGCCGAGCGTATCGAGTTCCGAGAACTGATGCAGGAAGCCTGCTTGCGGCGAAACCGAGACAATGGTGCGACCGTCGGTGAGGAGAATGGGCTGACGCAGTTGCAAATCCCAGTCGCGAAGTGTGAGCTTTTGGCCTTTGAAAGCGCCGAGCGCGAGCTGAGGCCCCTTAAGAAATTCGAAGAGCACTTTTGGATCCGCCGAATTCTGGCGTGAGGCAGCCTCGCCGACCATTCGGACCGCAGTCCATGCTTGCATATCGAGCGCGCTCATCAATCGCCTGAATTGCGCGATGAATCGGTTTTGCATCTGAATCCCACCCCACAAGCTGTTTGATGCGTCCCAGCTCGTAGGCACCAGCCCGGCGGAGCCGGCAACCGGACGTGGATCCCAAGTTCGATAGGGCAAGTTGTTAGCGAAAACTTCGCTCTCGTCCGCCACCACCAGCACGTCGTAGCTCGGCGATTCCTGGGTGAAGACAGGGATCTGCCGCTGAATTTGCACGACACCGCTGTCGGTACGGCGTGCGCCCCCACTGTCATTGAATACCCGCTCCTGAACAATCTTCGCGCCGAAACGGTTGGCCGCACGCGTAAGCGCTGCAGCGAAGAGCTTGTCGGGCTCATGCGAGCCAACTACCAGGAGCCAACGCACCCATTTCTTCCACACCAGGTACTGTGCAAGCCCGTCCGCCAGCATCGCGCGCGACGGTGCGGTATGGATGACGTTAGCGCGACAGTCCTTCTGCCTCAGATGATCATCGGTCGCCGCGGCGTTAAAAAACAATATACGATCTGCTTTTCCCGCATCAGCAGCTTTAAGCAGGTCGTCAGCGGGGAGGTCGGCCACGATGAACGAAACGCCCTGGCTTGCGAGCTGATGTACGGCCGCTGCAGGATTGTCACCGGCCCTCAAATGTACGTCGACGAGCGAATAACGCTGATTAAGAAACCGACCGGTCGTGTCATTGTCCCTGACCGCCATTTGAGCGCCGGCGAGTCCGTTATCGGATGCGGGCATCTGCACAAGCGAAATTGTTTCTTGCTGCTGCGGGCGGCGCAAATACCCTATTTTGATGTCGAACGTGTCTGCGGTATAGCCCGCGTCAGCAAGGCCAAATGTGATAGCCAGGGCGAGCGCTGCAAACCGGACCAAGGTTGTGTTCCCGATTAAGTTCGCCCCTGATTTCGTTCACTTTCGTAATCAGACTGCCATTCCTTGTTCATTTCAAGGTCGATATTGCCTAAGCTTCCCTGGCAGGACCTTCTCAAGTGCTGTCGGGGCTGGCCTGACCAGTACGAAATCTCGATGGGAGTAGTGAATGACTCTGCTGCTGGCAAGCGTCACTGGGGGCCAGGAAGCGGAACTGGCGATTGCTCATGGTGCGGACATCATCGATCTTAAAGATCCGGCAAAGGGTGCGCTTGGCGCGCTCGAACCATTCCTAGTACGTGAGGCAGTCAAAACCATCGCCGGGCGGAGGCCGGCGAGCGTGGTCGTAGGTGATTTGCCGATGGAGCCTGGTGTAATCACTGCCGCTGTCGAGACGATGGCGGCAACGGGCGTCGATTACATCAAGGTGGGTCTTTTCGCTGGCTCTAAGCGGGAGGCTTGTATTGCGGCGCTCGCTGGATTGGCGCGACGTACCAAGATCGTCGGCGTGATGTTCATCGATTGCGAACCGAGACAAGAGCTGATTGGTCTTATGGCGGAGTCCGGATTTGCCGGGGCGATGATGGACACGGCCCGCAAGGATGGCGGAAGGTTGCTTGATCATGCCGACGCCGTGGCTATCGGGGACTTCGTCAGAGTCTGCCGCTCTCATGGACTGTTCACAGGACTTGCGGGATCGCTGGAAGCAGCCGACGTACCACGTCTGTTGCTGCTCGCTCCCGACTACCTCGGCTTCAGGAGCGCGCTGTGCGACCGCCACGACCGTCGCGCAGGATTGGACCCGGCTGCATTGAACCGAATACGCGGACTAATACCTCACGACCCACGCGGCGCTGAAGGCGAACGCTCGCAGCAAAAAAAGGCTGACTTTTGGGTATTGGCGGCGCGCGGTTATTCCGGCGAGCCCGCAGAAGATGGAATGCCGATGGATCGAGTTCTGGTGCACGATTTCGAAATGCCCGTGCGGATCGGCATGTATGAGAACGAACGCGAAATGGCACAGCGCGTGCGCTTCAACGTGGATGCCGAAGTCGCCCGTGTAGCCCAGCCGGTGCAGGATCTGTGCGACGTGCTTTCTTACGACGTCATTACCGATGGGATTCGACTGATCGCAGCTGAAGGTCATGTTCCGCTGGTCGAGATGCTGGCCGAGCGGGTTGCTAATTTCGTGCTCGGCCACCCTCAGGTCCAGCGTGTCACCGTCAAGGTGGAGAAGGTTCAAATCGGCCCTGGCCGGGTCGGAGTCGAAATCAGACGTCAGCGAGCTAAGAGCGTAGCCAAAGTCTACCAGCTATTCCCCTCGACGGCGGGCAACGATGGGCCGACCGATTAGATGCGCGCCGAGGACACCATCGTGGTCAAGCTCGGCGGCAGCTTTGTCGGTTCCCGATATCTCGCCGGCTGGGTCGACGTTCTCGCAAACTTCAGAGGCCGCGCCGTCATTGTGCCTGGCGGAGGACCATTTGCCGATGCTGTCCGGCAGGCGCAGGCAAAAATTGGTTTTAAGGACGCCGTTGCTCATCATCTCGCCTTGCTCGCTATGGAACAATTCGGGCAGGTGTTGGTGAGCCTGAGCCCCCGGTTCTGCGTCGCTGATTCCGGGGCAGCGATCCGACGCATTCTCCGCGCGGGCAACGTACCGGTTTGGTCGCCTGTAAGGATGGTGTTGCGCACGTCCGAAATCCTCCCGAGCTGGGATATCACCTCTGACAGTCTGGCGGCGTGGCTCGCCGGATATATCGGCGCGCGGCAGCTTGTGTTGGTCAAACATGGTGGACCGTTTAACTGTCCGGTGCGGGCGCGCGATTTGGTCACGCGCGGCATTGTCGATCGAGCGTTCCCGCGGTTTTTGGCCGTCAGCGGCGTACCGGCCTCAATCGTAGGCGCAAAGGCCTATGCATCAGCACTAAGGACCTTAGGCAGGCACAGCGCGCTGGGTATCCCCATCGACTTGCATGAGCCTGTTGCGAGGCGCTTACTTGCACCATCATGGCCAAGATCAAAAAGCCACGCTGGGGATGGGCGCTGACCGGGTCGGGGCATTTCTTCAAGGAATGTCTTGCCATTATCCGCGAACTTGACGACGTCGACCTCTTCGTCAGTCGCGCGGCGGCCGAGGTTGTCCGCATGTATCGGCAGGATTTTGATCTTCCGAAGTCGACGCGCATCTTTCGTGACACCACGGCCAGCGCGGCGCCGGTCGGTGCCTTTTATTTCGGCACATACCACACATTAGTGCTAGCGCCGGCGACCTCCAACACAGTTGCGAAATGCGTCTATGGAATTTCCGATACGCTGGCGACGAATGTATTTGCGCAAGCCGGCAAGTGCCGGGTGTTCTCCATCGTCTTCGCCTGCGACACCGCACCCGAACTTGAGACCGAGGCTCCCAAGGGCATGGTGAAAGTCTATCCACGCCACATCGATCTGGAAAACACCGCCCGGCTGAAATCATTTAAAGACGTAGTGGTGGTAGAAAATCTGGCTGAGCTTGGCGAAGCGCTTACGCGTCGCAAGCGCGAACTTGCATGAGCGAACATATTGCCTTCCTCACCGGCCATCTGGCCCAACCGCGGCTGGAGAAGATCCTGGTCAGCATGAACAATCCGGGCTTCGACTGGTCGGTGATCAATGTGGGGGTTAAGGTTGCGGCGTTGATGACTGAAGCGATCATTGAACGCCGCGTCCCGCGCCCGCTGGATGCAAACCGCGTGCTGGTGCCCGGGCGATGCCGTGCTGACCTCCGACGCTTGAGCACGGAGTTTGGCATTCCTTTCGAGCGCGGCCCGGATGAGCTGAAAGATCTGCCCGCCTTCTTCGGCAAGGGCGGCCGTGACCTCGATCTGTCCCGCTACGACATCCGCATATTTGCCGAGATCGTTGATGCGCCAACTCTTGGCGTCGACTCGATATTAAGTCGCGCGCGTTCCATGCGCGCCGCCGGTGCTGATGTGATCGACCTTGGCTGCTTGCCCGATACGCCGTTTCCGCATTTGCATGATGCCGTTCGCGCTCTGCGCGCCGAGAATTTTGTGGTCAGCGTCGATTCCGCCGAAAGCGAGGAACTGCGTGCGGGCGGAAAGGCGGGTGCGCAATTCCTCCTCAGCCTCAACGAAACGACGCTTGACCTCGCTGCCGAAGTGGGCGCTACACCGGTGCTGGTGCCGGCTACCCACGGCGATTTGGACTCACTGCTGCGGGCGGCGGAAGCCGCTACCAAACGGGGCATTCGGGCGATCCTTGATCCAATTCTGGACCCTATTCATTTCGGCTTCATGGAGTCGCTTGCTCGCTATGCCGAACTGCGGCGGCGCTTGCCTGAGGCGGAAATTCTCATGGGCACTGGCAATCTTACGGAATTAACAGATGCCGACAGTGGTGGCGTTACCGCCGCGCTGCTCGGTATTTGTTCCGAGCTTGCCATCCGCAATGTTCTCGTGGTGCAAGTGAGCCCGCACACCCGCCGCACGCTTCAGGAACATGATGCGGCTCGCCGTATGATGCTTGCCGCTCGAGAGGACCACAGCCTGCCACAGGGCTATGGCGGGGCGTTGCTGCAACTACACGACCGCAAGCCCTTCCCGAACAGTGCGAAGGAGATAGGCGAACTTGCCGTTCAGATCAGGGATGGAAATTTCCGGATCGAGACGGCCGAAGACGGAGTTCACGTTTACGCACGCGGCATACACCATGTCACGCAAGACGTATTTTCACTATTCCCAAAGCTCGGCATCGAGAGTAATGGCCCGCATGCGTTTTATCTGGGCGCGGAGTTGTCAAAGGCTGAGATCGCCTGGCGTTTAGGCAAACGCTATATCCAGGATGAGCCCCTCGATTGGGGCTGTGCCGTCGATCGGATTGCCGAAGATCTGACGCGCCTGCGCGAAGCAGGTCACACCCTGCGTACCGTTAGCTCTGGAGAAGGGAATGACAATGAAGTTTGATGCCAGGACAGCTTGGCGATGCCACTGATTCGAGAGACCATTGTGATCACGGCCGACCGCGAAGGCCGCCCGCATATTGCGCCGATCGGCTTGATAGCGGAAGATGGCGACTGGGTTGTTGCCCCGTTCCGCCCGTCGGGCACTCTCGACAATCTTATTGCGGTGCCGTTCGCCACCGCCAATCACACCGATGATGTACGAGTGTTTGCCGGCTGTCTCACTGGTCGGCACGTTTGGCCGGTGGTGACATCGGAGGAGGTCCCGGTGCCACGTCTCGCCGACGCGCTTTCGCATGCCGAACTCGCGGTCGTTGACATCAAAGACGATCCGCAACGGCCGCGCTTGCGCTGTCGTGTCGTGCGTTTGGTTTCGCACATGCCATTTCAAGGTTTTAATCGCGCCCAGGCCGCCGTGCTCGAGGCCGCAATTCTGGTGAGCCGGCTTCACATGCTACCGCATGATAAGATCGAGCGCGATTGGGCTTACCTCCAGACTGCCGTGGAGAAGACCGCTGGTCCTCGCGAGATCGAGGCCTGGAGCTGGCTTGCGGACAAGGTCGCCGCACATTTCGCGGGCATAAATCATTCCCGCGTTGCAGGGAGCATTGATCAAACGAGGTGACTGCTATCTTGCGGTTGAAGGCTCGACGAGAGAATTGTTCTCGTCGATCAGTGGAACTCCATAACTCAAGAGGATCGCTGTGATCGCGGCCTGTTTCGCTCCAATCATCTGATTGAGCTGGCGCTTCCAATTCTGGTCAGAGTAACGCACACCCATGCCGATGCGATATGTCAGGCGCGGGCCATTGGTCTCTTTAAGCAGCGGTACGACCGTGAGCGGCTCTTTGGACTGTTTAGCGTAATAGCCGGCCAACGGACCCCACAGCACACCAGCATCGATAGTCTCATCGACGATGTCATGTACCATCGAGTCGGCGGACGACTCGTACCGCGTATCAACCACAAGCGGATAAGACTTGGCTTTCGCAATCAAGCCGTCGAGCACCAAGTTGGTTGCAGGCGGCGTGCCAGCAACGACGCCAATTCGCTTGTCCTTGAGTCGTGGATCGGTGAGGGTATCGACGCCGTCCAGCCCGCGGCCCGGCCTGAACACCAAGGTATAGGCAGTGCGGTAATATGGGTTCGTAACCTGAACAATGTCATCGCCTTGAGGCATGCCCATGATGACATCGCATTTGTAGACTGCCAGCGTTCTGCTCACAAAGCCGGGCGCCGTTGGGAACCAGGTGAAAGAGATGCTCTTGCCCAGTTCCTGCGCAAATAACTCAGCTATCTTGTTTTCGAAACCTGCCCCATTCGTGTCTGAGTAGGGCAGGTTATGAGGATCTGCACATACCCGAAACACCTTAGGATCAATCAGCTCGAATGGCCCCTGAGTTTGCGGCGCGCCCGTTGCAGCTTGCGGCGGTCCAGTTTGTGCGGAGGCTACGGCACCGGCGAGCACAGCCGGAGCGGCGCAAACTACAAGATGAATCCAAAAACTCATGCCGCACAACATCACGATCGCCTTGGGTCTGCCTGAGAGCGCTGTGTCAACCATTCTCAGCGCCTAGGTCCCAAACATTTATTTTCGGCTTCCTCTCCCGCTTTCGGTTTCTCGTCACGCTTCGCAGGGCGTCCGCGTGGGACGGCATCGTTGGCGCGCGCGCGCAAGTAGATAAAAATGTCGTCGACATAACACATCACATTCGGATTGGTCCCAAATGCGGGCATCACATTCTCTGATGCGGTATTAACGTTCTTGCGCCCGCTTGCTACTGCTCCGACAAAGTCGGCGTAGCTGATCGACTTTAGTGCATCCTTGAGCCCGGGCGCATAAGTCGAGCCTTCTCCGTCGGGGCCGTGGCACACGTGGCAATCCGAATGATAACGGCGGAAACCGGAATAGGTGTACCAATCCACCGTACCATCGCTCTGGACTTTGTAGGTCGGCGTATCGTCCTTGTCATAATACTTGCCATTATCGTCTTTCACTGCTTTCGGATCGCCAGACCCGTCTGCGGGGGCGTGCGCGATGCCGAGCGAGAGCGCTACCGCTACCGCAACCAGTATCGCGGGCGCAGAGGTAAGTGGCTTCACGGAGTTTCCTCGGTGATTCGCATCAACCGGTGACTTACGGTTTCTACAATCGGGGGCCCGAGGCGTTGCCAAAAGGCGATGCCCCGGGCCCGTTGCATTTACTCTGCGTGTCCGGGCTTTAGTTGCCGGGCAGCGCGAACACCGTGAGTTGTCCACCGAGCGAAGTGTAATCACGCAATCCGGCGTAGCCGCCGACAGCGCCGAGGCCTGCCTGCGGATCGGTTAGGCCTGCAGCGAGCCCGATGCCCGCCCAACCGCCGACGCCCGACAGAATAGCAATGTATTGCCTGCCGCGGTGCTCGTAGGTCGTCACGTTGCCGATGATGCCGGACGGGGTTTTAAATTTATAAAGTTCCTTACCCGTCTTGGCATCGACCGCTTTCAAATAACCTTCCAACGTGCCGTAGAAGACCACACCGCCGGCAGTGGCCAGAGCACCGGACCACACTGAGAACAGCTCTGGCACCGACCATACGATCTTACCCTTCCCGGCATCCCAAGCGATGAAGTTACCCATGTTCTTCTCGCCCGGAGGCGGATACATCGATAGCGTCGCCCCTACATAGGGCTGGCCAGCAACGTAGGAAACGCGGAAGGGCTCGTAGTCCATGCAAACATGGTTAGTCGGCACATAGAAAAGTTTAGTGTCTGGTGAATACGCCGCCGGCTGCTCGTCCTTTGTACCTAGAGCGGCGGGGCAGATGCCCTTACTGTTTTTGTCTTCGCCGTTCTGTTCGGTCGAGTACTGCGACACGACCAGCGGGCGACCATAGGTCTTCGAGTTCTTATCCATGTCCACTTTGGTGGCCCAATTGACCGTTGGATCGTATTTCTCGGCCACCAGCAAGGCTCCGTTTACGCGATCAAGCGTGTAGGCGAACCCGTTGCGGTCGAAGTGGACTAGCGCTTTGTGGGTGGTGCCGCCGACATCGACGTCGGCGAGGATCATCTCGTTGACCCCGTCATAATCCCACTCGTCGTGGGGCGTCATTTGATAGACCCACTTTGCCATACCGGTGTCGGGGTCACGGGCGAATATTGTCATCGACCATTTGTTGTCGCCCGGCCTTTGCTTTGGATTCCAAGTCGAAGGATTGCCCGAGCCGTAGTAAACGAGGTTTAGCTGCGGGTCATAGGAGAGCCAGCCCCAGGTGCAGCCGCCGCCGATCTTCCATTGATCACCCTGCCAAGTTTTGAGACTCGAGTTGGCTCCAACCGGCTTGCCGAGTTCAGTTGTCTTCTGAGGGTCAACCAGGATCTGATCGTCTGGTCCTGCCGAATAGGCTCTCCATACCCTTTTGCCGTCGCTGAGGTTGTATGCAGTCACGTGGCACTGCACGCCGAATTCGCCGCCGGATATACCGACAAGGACCTTGTCCTTCACAATCATCGCCGCCGACGTCCCAGTTTCACCCTTTTTGGGATCGCCATTCACGCTTTGCCATACTACTTTTCCGGTCTTGGCGTCGAGCGCGACCAACGTGGTATCGGCCTGGTGCAGGAAAATCTTGCCGTCGGCGTAAGCTAGGCCGCGGTTAACCGTATCGCAGCACATTACAGGAATGACATTCGGGTCCTGTCTCGGTTCATATTTCCAGAGGATCTTGGCGTCATTGTTGAGGTCCAGCGCGAAAACTGGATTTGGGAAGGGCCCATGCACGTACATTACGTCGCCAATGATCAAGGGGCCGCCTTCGTGACCACGCAATACGCCGGTCGAGAAGGTCCACGCAACTTGCAGCTTGCCGACGTTATCCGCCGTGATCTGCTTGAGTTGCGAGTAGCGCGTATTTGCGTAGTCCCCCGTTGGCATCACCCAATCTTTTGGGTTTTGCGACATTTTTTGCAATTGCTCATTGCCGCTGGCCGAAGAAGCTAAGACGGCCGCGGCACCGATACAGCTGGTTAAAAGCAGATAACGCATCCGTGTCCTCCCTGCGAAATTGTCGCGGGTTGACCGGCGCAACAGCACTTTTCGTGCCGCGGTGTCGGCACCCGTGCATTTGGGAAGCGCTTCCGGCAGCGTGTCACAGCGCAGCGTAGCATCTGGGGCATTCAGGCAAGATGCCCCGCCTAGCTTACGAAAAGCGCCAGCATTCCCTGTCGACTGACGCCCTTGAAGCCGGAACCAGTGAGAAGTCTATGCTTGCCTTTTAGGTGCCGCAACAAAAAACATATGCACGATATCGTCGCAATCGAGGCGACCGATAAATTGGAATCTTGGGCAGCGTACCACGCTGTACGTAAACGGCGACCTCCGCGAAACCGCCGATGATTAGCAGCGCTGGCTGCAACCAGGCGGGGTGGCTGCGGGGTTCCGCGAAGCATGTGCCGCCCGATCGCTTTCTCGGAAAATCAAGGCGCCCGCTTCACCTCCGTGCCGGAAGGTATCTATGTGCCGGATGGCATGCCAGCTTTGCGGACAGACCAGAAGCATCGTACTGACTAGAAGCAGCGCACCTCTGCTTCCGCTTGCGCTTGCCGCAAATTTTTTACGGCCTCTTTGGCCGGCTCGGGCGATCGAAACATAGCGCCAAAGCGGCCGTGAACTTGCGACAAGCTTAACACCGTTTGTGCCGCCACATAGCGATCGTAAGACAGCAGCGTGGCGATTACGTCGATCGAGCAGGAGCACTGGCGCAATGCAAGTTGCGTGTCGCCGTGGGTTTTCATGCACGCAAAAACGTAATCGGCGCGTGTCTCAGTCGGATAGTCGTTGAGTTGCGTCGATGTCGCGGGCGTGCCATTCGCAGACAGCGCGAATGCCAGGGCGAAAATACATCCACTGCCCGCGAGCAATCTCAACATTGTGCGTCCCATGATTGCCAAAAGACGGTCGCCGGTGCAGCACATGATAGTGCCTGCACTAGGTGACTCAAGGCCATGGCGGATATGATCGGCAACTTTGTCGCAGGCCACTTGTCAGTGTCGATGCAAATGCCCTCCTATTTCACTGGTGAACGCATTCTCCGTCTGAGACTTTGAAATCTGGGTCAAAGACTGTTCTGCCGGATTGCGCCATGTTGAATTTGTGCACTGCCTTCAGTTGTCTTTGTCTCAGCACCGTTTTCTGCTGTTCTGTAGATTGCGCATCGGCCGACACGATCCGTTTGGCGATTCAGAGAACGGGAACGGTTTCTTGGGAACTCGACGTGATGCGCGCACACGAACTAGACAAGCGGGCCGGCATCAGCGTCAAGACACTGGAATTGGCAAGTCCCGAGGCCGGCAAGATCGCGTTACGTGGTGGCTCCGCTGATGTCATCGTCGCCGACTGGTTGTGGGTTTCCCGCGAGCGCGAACTCGGCGCCAAGCTCGTTTTCTATCCTTACTCGACCGCGCTTGGAGCTGTGTTAGTGCCTGAGAATTCGTCGATAAGATCCCTGACTGATCTGCAAGGCAGAACGCTCGCGGTTGCTGGGGGTCCGATTGATAAAAGTTGGCTTTTATTGCAGGCCGCGACAAAACAGAAGGGCATTGATCTCAGCGCGCAGGCCAATGTGGTATATGGTTCGCCAGCGCTGCTGGCAGGCAAGATGCTACAGGGCGATTTTGATGCGACGCTTAATTACTGGAATTTTTCGGTGCATTTGGAAGTGCGCGGTTTCCGCCAACTCGTCAGTATAGACGACCTACTACCAAATTTCGGTGTCGCCGGTCCGCTGTCGATGATCGGTTACGTCTTCGATGAAACATGGGCGGCCGCGCACCGCCAGACAATCAACCGCTTTCTCGACGCCACACAAAAGGCCAAGGAGATCCTCCTGAGGTCGGATGCCGAATGGGAGCGGATCGCTCCATTGATCGGCGTGCGTGAGACTGTAGCTCTCAGAGTCTACCGGGACCGCTATCGTCAGGGCATTCCGCGCCGTCCGGTCGACTCCGAAGAAAAGGACGCGCGCGCACTCTATCGCGTGTTACTGAATCTCGGCGGTCCAGCATTGGTCGGACAGGGCGCAGAACTTGCGCCGGGGACCTACTACCGACCAGACGCTATGAACTAACTATGGTGCGTTTCGTCTCACTCGCACTGCTGCTTGCAACGTGGTGGCTAGCCTCGCTATTTGCCGGCCCGCTGATGCTTCCGGGACCAGATAGAGTGTTGAGCGTCATCGGTGCGCACGCGCAGACCGGTGACCTATTCTTCCAACTCGGCGTGACGCTGGCGCGAGTTCTTGCCGCCTTCACGATTGCGATGGCAGCCGGCACCGCTATTGGATTGCTGATGGGCCGAGTAAAGATCGCCGACCGGATCGGCGATCCCTGGCTCATCGTGTTGCTGAATTTGCCGGCGCTGGTAATTATTGTGCTTGCGTTCATCTGGGGTGGGCTCACAGAGATCGCAGGCGTGCTGGCGGTCGCTATCAACAAATTGCCGAACACGGTGGTCACAGTCCGCGAAGGTGCCCGGGCTCTTGATCCCGAACTCGATGAGATGGCGAGAGTCTTCGCTCTGCCACGACGAAAGTTCCTGTGGCATGTCGTTTTTCCGCAACTCGCGCCTTATCTTGCTGCAGCTGCGCGTTCCGGCCTTTCGCTGGTCTGGAAAATCGTGCTCATCGTCGAATTGCTCGGGCGTCCGAACGGGATAGGATTCCAAATTGGTATGGCATTTCAGCTATTTGACGTAACTCTTATTCTTGCTTATGCGCTCGCATTCGTCGTCGTCATTCTCATTATCGAAACCACAGTGGTGCAGCCCATTGAGCGACGTGCGTCCCGTTGGCGAATTCGGGCAACTTGAGGTCCGCATTGCCCATAAGGCGTTTACCGCTGCGTCCGGCGAGCGCTTCGACGTTCTACATGATGTCTGTTTCGAGCTAGGCCACAGCGAAGTCGGCGCTCTCGTCGGACCTTCCGGGTGCGGCAAAACCACGATACTCCGCATCATCGCCGGGCTTGAGACTGATTTTGAAGGAACGGTTGAACGCCGGTCGTCCGGCAGACTAGGTATGGTCTTCCAGGAACCTCGCCTGCTTCCTTGGCGGACTGTCGAGGACAACGTCCGCCTCGTAGCGCCGGGCATCGCGGGTGAGGCGCTAGCGTCTCTGTTCGAAGTCTTAGATCTCCACACACATCGTTTGCACTATCCGGGCGAGCTTTCACTCGGGCTTGCGCGCCGAGTGGCGCTGGCGCGAGCACTTGCGATCGATCCGGACTTGCTGCTGCTTGACGAACCACTTGTGTCGCTTGATGAGGCTCTGGCAGAACGTCTGCGCGCGCAGCTCGCGGCTTTGATAGAAAGCCGTCCGATTACGACGCTACTGGTGACGCACGATCTTCAGGAGGCCATTCGTCTAGCCGACCGGATCTTCCTTTTGTCGCCGCGTCCCGCACAGATGGTTGCCGACATCCCACTTACGACGCCGCGGTCCGCTCGTACCGAACGGGAGATCGCCACAATTGTCGGCGAGGTCACCAGCCGCATAAACCGCGGCGCACCGGCGAGTCCACACGTAACTCCGGTCACTAGGCATGACCCTACTGATCTTTGACTGCGACGGCGTTTTGGTCGATTCCGAAGTTCTCGCAAATACAATACTCGCCGAGCTGATGACCACACTCGGCCGCCCGATGACGACTCAGCAGGCACTGGAGATTTTCACTGGGCTTCGGCTGCAAGATGTTCTGGCATCAGCCGAAGCACTACTGTCGTTCCCAATACCGGCCGATCAGGGGGCAGCGGCTGGGCAGCGGCTACTGGAACTTATTCGACGTGAACTCAAGCCCGTCAAAGGTGTCCACGGGGCCCTTGACCTCTTGCCGTACCCCCGCTGTGTTGCATCTTCCTCGACGCGCGATCGGCTTGATCTCTCGCTCGAAGTTACGGGTTTGAAAGGATTGTTCGGTGAACGTGTCTTCAGCGCCGATCAAGTCGAGCACGGCAAGCCCGCGCCCGATCTTTATCTGCTCGCTGCCCGTTCGTTCGCAATGGCACCCACCGACTGCATTGTCATTGAGGATTCGACGCTCGGCATTCGGGCTGCGGTTGCGGCGGGCATGAAGACGATCGGTTTTGCCGGCGCAAGCCATGCGACTACCGAACTCGCCCGGCAGCTTAAGACGGCCGGCGCCGACATCGTGATCGCCGCGATGTCTGACCTGCCGAGCGCCGTAGAAGGTCTTGTGATAGCTCGCGGTTAGCGGGTGAATCAGAGCGAGACTTGCCCTTCGCGTAACCAAGGAGCAAATATTTGCCCTAGTATCTTGGATGCGAAACTATGCGTGGTAGGTCAATCGCCATACTGACACTTTGCGCATTTGCAGTCGCGCTGCCGGCGACGGCACAGGATATGATGCGCCATGTCGATCTGAATTCGCCGGAGATGACGACGGCAGAGATGACCCGCGCTGAGGTCGCCGCCATTGCGGCGGCCGCCACGCCCGGCCATCCCGCCGACTTCACCGGCAAGAAGTTGTCGGGGCTTGATCTCTCCGGGCTTGATCTCTCTGGCGCGGTTTTTCGCGCCGCGCGGCTCAACAAGACCAAGCTTATGGGCGCAAAGCTCGATCGCGCCGTTCTCGACCAGGCCTGGCTGCTGGAGGCGGACCTCACTCGGGCAAGCCTGCAAAACGCCAATATTTTTGCGGCGCAAATGTTGCACGCCCGGCTTGATGGCGCCGATCTCTCGGGAGCGCGTGTGGTAGCCGATCTCAGCCGTGCGAGCCTTGTCGGTGCCAAGCTCACCGGCGCGAATCTCGCTGCCGATATGAAGAACCAATCCATGGGGCTAATACATAGCGTGCTTAAATCGGCGCGGCTTGATAATGCTGATCTCCGTAACGCCGATCTTTCGCGCGCCGAATTACAATTCGCTTCGCTCAAGAATTCCGATCTTACTGGAGCCGTGCTGCGCGGCGCCGATCTCAGCGGCGCCGATCTCACTGGCGCAACTGTGTCTGGCGCTGATTTTCTGGGCGCCGACCTTGCTTCCGCGCGCCTATTGGCCCCCGTCGGCCTTGAAGCCGCCCGCAACTTCGACAAGGCTGTCAATCGTGACCGTCTCTTGCAACAATAGATGGCATGATTGAGATCCCCATTACAGGGAACCCGGGAAGAAATCGCATGCGAGGACCGTTGATCGCAGGTGCCGTCCTTGTGCTTATGAGTTCTGGAGCGCAGGCCGAAAGCAAGCCGACTCGCTTCTGGAATTTGACCGTTAATACTATTACTGCCCTGCAGATGTCGCCAGCAGGCAAGCAGGATTGGGGAATCAATCAGTGCAAGAACGATCGTGACGGGACTGTCGATCACGACGAACGTCTACGAATCACCGACGTGAGTGCCGGCCGCTATGACGTGAAGCTTGCCGATAAGACCGGGCGCGTATGCATTGTGCGCAATATCGACGTGAAGGAGGGCGCTGTCTTCACCATCGAAGAGAAACAACTCACCGATTGCCGTAAATGACGACAACTATTCTGGCATCGCGGACGCGGGAAAGCGGCAGCGAACCAGATTTATATTCGGCTCAAGTTGAAAGTTTACACTGTGCCGTGGATCGTCTGAAAGACACGAAGTGCGGCGGCATGCTCGGCAACGTCGTGCACGCGCACGATCGCGGCGCCAGCGGCGATCGCCGCAATGCTTACCGCAAGTGACCCGGCCAACGTTCCCTCGATTCCGTCGCCGGTCAGCGAGCCAAGAAATTTTTTGCGGGACGCCCCGACCATAATTGGCAATCCGTAATCCTTCAGCTCGCCAAGCCTGAGAATAGCCTCGCGGTTCTGGCGACTGCTCTTGGCGAAACCGATACCGACATCGACGATAATGCGGTGTTTGGGAATTCCAGCGTGTGCGGCGATCGCAAGCGAGCATTCAAAGAAGCGGCGAATATCGGCAATAATGTCGAGGCTCTCATCCTTTTCCGCGCGATTGTGCATGATCACGACGGCAGCCTCAGCCTCCGCCACAACCTCGGCCATGCGCGGGTCCTTCTGGAGTCCCCACACATCATTGACGAGAACGGCACCAGCGGACAATGCGCGGGCCGCCACTGCCGCTTTGGTAGTGTCGATCGACAGCGGCACATCGAGTGCAGCCACCTCCACGAGCACTCGATCGAGAAGGGCCATTTCCCGTGCCGCGTCGACCGGTTGTGCCCCTGGCCGAGTCGACTCGGCACCAATGTCGACGATATCGCAGCCGTCGGCGACCATTTTCCGGACGTGGGCAAGGGCGGCCTTGCTTTCAACAAAGCGGCCGCCATCAAAGAATGAGTCAGGCGTCACGTTGAGAATGCCCATGATGAGCGGTCGAGTGCCGATTGCAGCAAGAAAAGCATCGCGCTTGGCGCGCGCCTCGGCCCGCATCATTCGACTATCCAAGCACCAGCATCAGATCTTTTTCTGGCCGGAGTATTCGCAGTGCCAACGCACCGGCATCCATTTTGGATGTTCGCCGATCCATTGCGCGATGTAAGGAGCCGCCCCTATGGCGCACTGTCGAAGTGACACACCAGACGCGTACTGAAGACGCTGATCTTCGCAAAGCGTGGGATTTGCGACAGCACACACCGTGATCACCAGTTCGAGCAAGCCCATGGTGCATATCTCCGCGCGAACCGAGTTATTTTACAGCAAATAACTGAATCTGACGAATTTAGTTCGCTACAGCGGGATAAAATATCTCCCCTTTGCCGATGACAGCCATGTCGCCGAGGAGGCGTCGCCAAGGCCGCCGCAGCATCACGGCAATTTCCGGACTGTAAG
>Ga0184625_10000196_pt1 | contig 19657 bp, 18 predicted proteins | sample PLM3_30_b1_FD_133151 | JGI IMG/M metagenome (GOLD analysis project Ga0184625, IMG submission 133151) | Groundwater sediment microbial communities from an aquifer in East River, Colorado, USA - PLM3_30_b1 | ecosystem: Environmental > Terrestrial > Soil > Riparian zone | place: USA: East River... | reverse complement strand
GGCACCGGCTCAAGGCCGCCATAGGCGAGACGATGCGGGTGGTGGGCGAGGCCAACAAGTACCTGTCGGATCAGGCTCCCTGGAAGATCAAGGACGACCCCCAGCGGCTCGGCACCATCCTGAACGTGGCGCTGCAGGTGGTTAGCGACTGCAACGTCCTGCTGACTCCATTCCTCCCCCACTCGGCGCAGAAGATCCACGAGCTGCTCGGTGGCACCGGGGTGCACGCGCCCATGCCCGAGATCCGGGAGGTGGAGGATCTCGACGGTGGTCCGGCCTACCCCGTCATCACGGGTGACTACACGGTGGGCGCGCGCTGGGAGTCCGTACCGCTCGAGGTTGGGCGACCAATCGCACCGCCGAAGCCGGTATTCCGAAAGCTGGATCCGTCGATTGTGGAGGAGGAACTCGCGCGGCTCACCGGCTGAGGTGGTACTCGACGTGCGTTGAGCGTGGCGTATACAAGCGCCAAGGGGTTCGCTGTTGCATGCGTCGGGGCGGTGAACTCTTGTCGGTGGCCTCGGGCATGATGTCGGGCATGCTGAAGCGCGAGACGCAACCCTGGACCGCACCGGAGATCACCCGCACCAATGAACCGTACGTGGGCGAGGAGCGGCCGATGCTCGAAGGCTGGCTCGACTGGCACCGCCAGACACTGTTGTTCAAGTGCGCTGGCCTGACCGCTGAGCAGCTGAAGGAGAGGGCAGTGGAGCCGTCGACGCTCTCGCTGCTCGGCCTCGTCCGCCACATGGCGGACGTGGAGCGTTCGTGGTTCCGCCGGCGGGCCGCAGGTGAAGAGATCGGCCTCATCCACTCCAGCGAGGAGAACCCGGACGGCGATTTCGACGACCTCGACACAGCCGACGCCGAGGCGGACCTCGCAACGTTCCTCGAAGAGTGCGAGCTCGCCCGCTTGGCCGCGACCGACCTGCCGCTCGACCATACCTTTATCTCTCGCCGCGGCGAGCAGATGAGCCTGCGGTGGGTCTACCTCCACATGATCGAGGAGTATGCCCGGCACAATGGCCACGCGGACCTGCTGCGCGAGCGCATCGACGGCGTGACCGGCGCCTAGGCGTCTGTGGGATCGTTGCGGGAATGTCCAGGAACCGATTACGCGAGCAGCGGGCTGCCGGCCGGCATGGAGATGCGCCGCCCGCTCCGAAGCCGCTGCCCCTGCCCGTACTCGATAGCCACACCCACCTTGACATCGTCGGCGGCGACCCGGCCGAGCACATCGCGACCGCGACGGCCGTCGGTGTCGACCGGCTCGTGCAGGTCGGGGTCGACGTGGCGTCCTCGCGGTGGGGCGCTGCCCTCGCCCAGGAGCACGGCGCCGTGGTAGCCACGGTCGCCGTGCATCCGAACGAGGCGCCACGACTGGCGGACCTGGATGAGGCGATGCGGGAGATCGAGGTACTCGCGTCGCTGCCGCGGGTACGAGCGGTCGGCGAGACCGGCCTCGACTATTTTCGTACCGGCGATGACGGGCTCCCGGTGCAGGAGGCCAGCTTCCGCGCCCACATCGCCATCGCGAAGCGGTTCGGCAGGACGCTCGTGGTCCACGACCGGGACGCACACGCCGACATCCTCCGCGTGCTCGACGAGGAGGGCGCGCCCGACCGCGTGGTCATGCACTGCTTTTCCGGCGATTCGGCCTTCGCGGTCGAGTGCGCCAAGCGGGGCTTTACTCTGAGCTTCGCCGGGACAGTCACGTTCTCCAACGCCGGGGCGCTCCGCGAGGCTGCGACGGTCACGCCCATCGACGCGATTCTGGTGGAGACGGACGCGCCGTACCTCACTCCCATGCCGTACCGGGGTCGTCCCAACCGCTCCTACCTCATTCCCTTCACTGTTCGGGCTCTGGCCGAGGTCACCGGCACCGACCTGGAGGCTATGTGCGCGGCGATCTCGGCCAACGGGGAGCGGGCGTTCGGACCCTGGCGATGAGCGCCGCTGCTCGGCGGCCTCCCAGCCGACGCCCGCCCCGACCGCCCGGGCCGCGTGGGCACTGGCTGCTCGGCAGCCTCCCCGACGTCCAGCGGGACATGCCACAGACGCTCCTCGACGTCACGCGCGAGTACGGCGGCATCACCCGGCTTCGCATGGGCCCGGTCTCGATGTACCTCGTCGCCGATGCTGACCTGATCCTCGAGATGATCGCGAAACGGCCGGGCGAGTTCCGCAAATCCAGCCGCACGCGCGCCTCACTCGGCGGGCACCTGGGCAACGGACTCATCACACTCGAAGGCGAGGAGCATCGCCGACACCGCCGGCTCATGCAGCCGGTCATGCACACCCAACGGGTGGCCGAGCAGGCGGATAGGATGGTCGACCTGACCCGGCGGCGGATCGACATGTGGCCGGACGGTTCGGTGCAGGAGATCCGTGCCGAGATGGCCGACCTTACCTTGTGGATAGTCTGCACCGCGCTGTTCGGCCTCCCTCCTCCCGACGACAAGGTCCGCGGTGAGGCCGACGACATGGTAGCGGCCGTGCATGCCTTCGCGGACTCGCTCAACCTGGTGCTCCGCCGTGCCTTTCCGGTTCCGGGCTGGGTGCCAGCCCGCGGAAACCGGCTGCGCCGACACACTGTCCGCATCGTGGACGACCTGGCATATCGGCTGATCCGCGAACGCCGACAAGCCGGCGCCGGCGGCGGGGACCTGCTATCGGTACTCCTTGCCGCGACCGCAGAGGACGGCGGCCCAGGATTGTCCGATGTGGAGGTCCGAGACGAACTCCTGACGATGTTCTTCGCCGGGCACGAGACGAGCGCGGCTGCCCTCACCTGGGCGTTCTACCTGCTCGATGAGCACCCCGAGGTGAGCGATCGGCTCCGGGCCGAGATCGCCGCTGCGCTGGGTGACCGACCGGCCACCATGGCCGACCTGGCCCGCCTGCCCCTGCTGGGTCAGGTAGTCAAGGAGACGCTGCGGCTCTACCCACCGGCCTGGGTCTTTGACCGCTCACCGCGGCACGACCTCCTGCTCGGCGGTTACGCGATCCCGAAGGGAGCCAACATCCTGTTCAGCCCGTGGGTCGTGCACCGCGACCCAGTGTTGTGGGAGGCGCCGGACGAGTTTCGCCCCGAGCGCTTCGTCGACGGCGTCGCGCCGCGGCGTGGGGCGTACATCCCGTTCGGTGACGGCCCCCGCCTGTGTGTCGGCAATCGTTTCGCCGAGACGGAGGTCGCCCTGGTGCTCGCGACGATGCTACCGCGCGTGTATCTGTCGAGAGTGGACGACACCCCGGTCCGGCCCGAGGGCGACGCTACCCTTCGACCAAAAGGCGGCCTGCGTATGCGGGTATCCCGACGTTGACCGCGCCGATGCCCGTACCCTCGTGGTCGTGACCGCCCTGCTCGGCCCGGCCGAGATCCACCGGCTCCTGGCCGACCTGGGCGTGCGGCCGACCAGAACGCTCGGGCAGAACTTCGTGCACGATGCCAACACCGTACGACGTATCGTGCGTGCCGCAGCCGTTGAGCCGGACGATGTCGTGGTGGAGGTGGGGCCGGGGCTCGGCTCGTTGACCCTGGCGCTGCTGCCGCACGTGGCGCATGTGCACGCGGTTGAGATCGACCCGCCGCTGGCCGCTCGGCTGTCTCAGACGGTCTCCGAGTACGCGCCGTCGTGTGCGTCTAGGCTCACGGTGCATAACCGTGATGCGCTCAAAGTGAGCGCGGATGAGTTCGATCCGGCGCCCACCGCGCTGGTGGCCAACCTGCCGTACAACGTCGCGGTCCCGGTCGTGCTCCACCTACTGGCCGACCTGCCGGGGCTCCGGCATGGACTGGTCATGGTGCAGAAGGAGGTCGCCGACCGCCTCACCGCACCCCCCGGGTCGAAGGTCTACGGTGTGCCGAGCGTGAAGCTCGCCTGGTATGCCCATTCCCGCCAGGCCGGGCGGGTACCGGCGAGCGTCTTCTGGCCCGTGCCCAATGTGGAGTCCGGGCTGGTCTCGTTTTCACGGCGGCCACCTCCCGCGGCCGCCGGTCGTGACGCTGTGTTCGCGGTTATCGACGCGGCATTCGCCCAGCGGCGGAAGATGCTGCGATCGGCGTTGGCTTCGTGGGCAGGCGGGGCCGAGGCTGCGGTAGAGATCCTGCGGCGGGCCGGCGTGGCCCCGACGGCGCGGGGTGAGGAACTCGACGTGACCCAGTTCGCCGCGATCGCCGCGGCGGGTCCGGTCGTCGGGGGGCGCCGGTAAGGTGGGTGATATGACCGCGCAGCTCGTGATTGAGAGGCCGTTCGAGATCCGGTTGCCGATCGAGGACATCACTCCGTGACGGAGCCCCTCTGGGAGGACGAGGACCGTCCTCGAATGGCCGCGATGGGGCCAGTAAAGGTCCGAGTCCCCGCGAAGATCAACCTTCATTTGGGCGTGGGTCCGCGACGGGCGGACGGCTACCACGAGCTGGCCACCATCTATCACGCGATTGGCATCTTCGACGAGCTCACGGCGCGCCCGGCGGACTCGTTGGCGTTGACCATGGACGGCGAGGGTGCCGGCGAGCTGGCCCTCGACAACAGCAACCTCGTGATCAAGGCCGTGATGGCCCTGTCCGCGGCGACCGGGCGCGAGCCCCACGCGCGGCTGCACCTGCGCAAGCAAATCCCGCTTGCGGCCGGTCTCGCCGGCGGTAGCGCCGACGCGGCAGCGGCGTTGGTCGCCTGCGATGCGCTGTGGGGAACGGGCTTCAGCCGCGAGGGCCTGGCGAGCGTTGCCGCGGGGCTGGGCTCCGACGTGCCGTTCCTGGTGCTTGGAGGCACGGCTCTCGGCACCGGGCGAGGCGAGGCGGTCAGCCCGGTGCTCGCCCCCGGGCACGCCTGGCACTGGGTGGTAGCGCTGGCCGACGGCGGGTTGTCCACGCCCGAGGTGTACCGCGAGCTGGATCGGCTCCGCGATGTCGGTCAGGCGCCCGGATCGATCGGCTCGCCCGGTGAGATCCTCGCCGCACTGCGCCAGCGTGACCCCACCGTGCTCGCCAAGTCGCTCGGCAATGACCTGGCGCCCGCGGCGATCGTGCTGCACCCGGGCCTGGGCGAGACGCTGGACGCGGGCGCGGCCGCCGGCGCGCTCGCCGGGCTGGTGTCGGGCTCCGGGCCGACCTGCATCTTCCTGTGTCGAGACGCCGTGCACGCCTCGGCCGTCGCTACCGAGCTCGGCGAGCGTGGAGTCTGCCGTGCGGTGAGGACTACCCACGGCCCCGTCCCAGGCGCTCGCCTCATCTGATTACCACCGGGCGCCCCGCGCCGGCCCGCTCTTCCGCGCCGACCCCGCCCGTTCGCGCCCAAATCCGCTCTTCCGGGCCGATCAAGGAGTTATGGCCGCGGATCGGTGATCCACACACGACCATGAGCCCTTGATCGACCCGGGAGGAAGTCGTTGATCGACGGGGAGCCGTGGATCACGGGAAGGCGGGACGTGGGACAGGACGGGCCGCGTACCCTCGACCGGGGCCGGCGCGTGTCGGCGGCTTCAGGCGGGAGCAGCGTGGCGAACATCATCAGTGTGGACAAGGCCAGCAAGGGATACGGATTGGCCGTCCAGCTGCTGACCGACGTCTCGCTCGGCCTCGACGATGCCGACCGGGTAGGCGTCGTCGGGCTCAACGGTGCCGGCAAATCCACCCTGCTGCGTCTGCTCACGAAGGTCGAGAAGCCCGACGCCGGTCGCGTCACGCACCGCCGCGGTTTGCGGGTGTTGGCATTGCCGCAGACGCTCGACCTCGCTTTGGCAGCAACAGTTCGGGACGTCGTGATCGGCGAGGCTTGGCTGCCAGCGGCGTTCGCGGCCGAGCATGAGTGGGCAGGTGACGCCGGCGTCCGGACCGTCCTTTCTGGACTCGGTCTCCCTGAACTGGGCCTGGACGCTGAAGTCGGTCCGATGTCGGGTGGTGAGCGGCGCCGGGTGGCACTCGCCGCGCTCCTGGTCCGAAGGACCGACGTCCTCGTTCTCGATGAGCCGACGAACCATCTCGACATCGCCGGCATCAACTGGCTCGCCGCACACCTTCTCTCGCGGCGCGGAGCCCTGGTGGTGGTCACCCACGACCGGTGGTTCCTCGATGCCGTATGCGAGCGGACCTGGGAAGTCGCGGACGGCACCGTCCTCGCCTACGACGGTGCGTACGCCGCGTGGATCCTTGCCCGGGCCGAGCGGGCCCGCGTCGCGGCCGCGGTCGAGGCGCGTCGACAGAACTTGCTGCGCAAAGAGATCGCCTGGCTGCGCCGCGGGCCGCCGGCCCGTACGTCGAAGCCGAAGTTTCGCATCGACGCCGCAAATGCCCTCATCGCCGATGTGCCCGCGCCGCGGGACACGGTGTCGCTGCATCGCCTGGCGACCGCGCGACTGGGCAAGCAGGTCTATGAGTTGGCTAACGCGACCGTACGGGTCGGATCGCGGACGTTGCTGGAGAAGGTCAATTGGCTGGTGGGGCCGGGTGATCGCATCGGCATCGTGGGCGCCAACGGGGCCGGAAAGTCAACACTGCTACGCGTACTGGCCGGTGAGCGCGGTGTAGAGGGCGGGCGGGTGACGACAGGGGCCACAGTCCGTACTGCACTCCTGTCGCAGGAGCTGGCCGAGCTGCCCGAATCGGTGCGCGTGTTGGAGGCGGTCGAAGAGATCGCCCGACGGGTCAACCTCGGCGGCCGTGACATGTCGGCGGCGCAGTTGGCTGAGGTGTTCGGATTCACCGAGCGTCGACTGTGGACTCCGGTGTCGGACCTATCCGGAGGCGAGCGGCGACGCTTGCAGCTGCTGCGGCTGCTGGCGGCGGAGCCGAACGTATTGCTGCTCGACGAGCCCACCAATGACCTGGACACAGATACGCTCGCGTCGCTGGAGGACCTGCTTGACACCTGGCCCGGCACGATGGTGATCGCGACACATGACCGGTACCTCGTGGAGCGCGTGTGCGACACGGTCTACGCCATGTACGGCGATGGCCGGCTCACCCACCTGCCCGGCGGCGTAGACGAGTACCTCACCCGCATCACCACCCCAGCCTCCCCCCTTGCCGCCCCTCCCCTCGCCGCCCCCCTCGTCGATCATGACCTGGAGGTCATGATCGACGCCGTTTCACGACGGCGAGCTCATGATCGACGTGGTCCGGGACTTGCGGCGGCGCCGGGGGAACTACGAGCGGTCAAGAAAGAGTTGGCCCGACTCGAGCGGCAGATCGCGAAGCTGGAGCAGAAGGAGGCGCACTTGCACGAACAGCTCGCTATCCACGCGACCGATTACGAGAAGGTCACCAATCTCGACGCGGATCTGCGCTCTGCGCAAGCCGAGCGGGCGCGCGCCGAGGAGGAGTGGCTTGAGCTGGCCGACCGTGTGGGCGACGCCTGACCACTCGGCCAGGCGAGAACCGACCGGGGGGCGGTGATCGAGGGTGCGAGTGATGCGCGAGAATCCTCCGGCGCCCGCGTGTGGCGCCGTCTGCTTGCGGAGAAGGGACACCATGTCGCACATTCCCGTCAACCACCACCTACGGCCGTTCTACCGCGTGCTCGCGGCTCTCGTGGGTGGCTACGTGTTGATCTTCGGCGCAAGCGGTTTCTTCAATACGACCGGGTCGGAGATGTTCGACCAGAGCGACGTCTCGGTGCTAGGCCTGCGTACGAACCTCGCCTTCTCGATCGCGTCCGTGGTCGCGGGCGCGGTCATCCTGCTCGCGGTGTTCTTCGGCCGCAACGTGGACGTCGTCGTAAATCTGTGGGGCGGAGTGGGCTTCATGGTGGCCGGCACGGCCATGCTGGCGCTGCTGCGTACCGACCTCAACCTTTTGAACTTCTCGATGGCGACCGTCATTGTCTCGTTCGTGATCGGCATGGTGCTCTTCTCCGCCGGTCTGTACGGCAAGTCGGGCTCGTCCGCGGCGGCGCGTGCCGAGGAGGCCGCCCGCCACGGCGGCCACTGACCTTTCCCGGTGGATCTTGGGTGACTGTGGCTATCTATCCGGCTGAGTAAGCCGGCGCGGATCGCCCCAAGATCGCGGTGATCATGATGTGGGCGTCGTGAAACAGCGTCGATCATGACCTCCAGGTCATGATCGACGGGAAAAACTGTTCACCGGGCAGGCGGCGGAGTTGTCGGCCAGAATGGCCCTATGGCCCATATTCCGGTGAACCATCATCTGCGGCCGCTCTACCGCACGGTGGCTGGCGCGTGTGGCCTTTACGTGCTGGTCTTCGGCATCGTCGCCACCGTGCGGACCCGAAACCTGGATCTGTTCGCGCAGGACGGGCTGCCGTGGGTACTCGGCCTCAAGGCGAACCGAGCCTTCGCCATCCTCTCCATTGTGGCCGGCATCGTCCTGCTGGCCGGTGCGATCATCGGCCGCAATATCGACCACTGGATCAACCTGGTCGGCGGGATCGTCTTCCTTGTCGCCGGCATGGCAATGTTGGTCTTGATGCAGACCGACCTGAACTTCCTCGGCTTCACAATGACGACCTGCATCGTGTCGTTCATCATCGGCATGCTGCTCTTCTCGGCCGCGCTGTACGGCAAGACCGGCTCCCCTCGCGAACAGGCGCTTGAGGAGCGATTCCGCCACGGTGGTTCGCCGGACCACGAGGGTCATGCTTGGAACTTCGGGGGCGGCCCGAAGCCCGCGCACCAGACCGAGGATCACCGCTTCGCCTGATCAGCTTCGCCTGATCAGCGGACCTTGCGGGTGAGCAGACTCGGCTTCGCTTCCAGATGGGACAGACCGTTCCAGGCGATGTTGACCAGGTGCGCGGCCACCGTCTCTCGGCGCGGCTTGCGAACGTCAAGCCACCAGCGCCCGGTCAGTGCGACCATGCCGACGAGGGCCTGGGAGTAGAGTTCCGCGAGCTTCCCGTCGTACCCTCGGGTCTTGAATTCACTGGCCAGGATGTGTTCAACCTGGTGCGCCACGTCGTTGAGCACGGAGGAGAAGTTGCCGGTCGAGGCACCCACGGGCGACTCGCGCACCAGCACCCGGAACCCGTCCGTCTCCTCCTCGATGTAGTCGAGCAGAGCGAGCGCCGCCTGCTCCAGCAGCTCGCGAGGGTGGCCGGCGGTGAGGGCGTTCGTGATCCGGTCGAGCAAGGACCGGACCTCGCGGTCCACGACGACGGCGTAGAGCCCCTCCTTGCCGCCGAAATGCTCGTACACGACCGGCTTCGAGACCTTCGCGCGAGCGGCGACCTCCTCGACGGAAGTAGCGTCGAGGCCCTTCTCAGCGAAGATCTGCCGGCCGACGGCGATGAGCTGTTCGCGCCGTTGCGCGGACGACATCCGGACCTTGGCGTGTGTGACCGCTGGTCGGGCGGTCGTCGCCCGAAGCGCTGCCGCGGCCGTCGCTTCGGCCGCATCGAGGGTACGGGCACCGGGGTCCCCCGTACGCTCGGCGCCGGGTCGGTCTTCGCTTCTGTTGTTCTCCGTCACGTGCCGCCACATCTGTTGCCGCTGATCCGTGGATCAGCTGGTATCGCTGGTCACCCGCAGTCGATTACCGGGTCGCGTTGCCCAGCGTCGTCCTCTCAGGCTCGACCATCTTGCCCTGAAGGCGGTCGAGTTTGGGCCAGCGTACGTTCGACACCCAGCCGAACTTCTCGAAGATCCAGATCAGACGGGCGTTCATGTCGATCTGGCCGCGAAGCACGCCGTGCCGGGCGCAGGTGGGGTCGGCGTGATGGAGATTGTGCCAGTTCTCGCCGAAGGACAGGATCGCGAGCGGCCAGAAGTTGGTGGCCTTGTCGCGACTGTCGAATGGGCGTTCGCCGTACACGTGGCAGACCGAGTTGATGGACCAGGTCGTGTGGTGCAGCAGCGCAATACGTACGAGGCTCGCCCAGAACAGCGCCGAGAGCGCGCCCTGCCACGACCACGTGGCGAGGCCGCCGATGACCGCGGGCAGCGCCACCGACGTCACCACGAGCCAGGGGAAGAGCTTGTCGACCCGACGGACGTCCTTGTCGGCGACGAGGTCGGGGGCGAAACGCTCCTGGTTGGACATCTCGCGATAGAAAAGCCAGCCCATGTGGGAGTACCACAGGCCCTTGGTCAGGCCCCACAGCGTCTCGCCGTAGCGCCACGGCGAGTGCGGGTCGCCCTCCATGTCGCTGAACTGGTGGTGGCGCCGATGGTCCGCGACCCACTGCGTGGGCGAGCCCTCGATCGCGACGCTGCCGGCGACCGCCAGCGCGACGCGCAGCCAACGCTTTGCCTTGAACGAGCCGTGCGTGAGGTAGCGGTGGAAGCCGACACCGATGCCGAAGCCGCCGACCGAGTAGAAGATCACGAAGAGAACCACATCGACCCAGTTGAGGCCCCAGCCCCACATGGCCGGCACCGCGGCGATCATCGCGGCGAACGGGATGGTCACGAAGAGCCAGAGCGCGACGAGAATGCCGGCCGGCTGGCGCCCCGTGGTCAGGGGCTTCGATACCGGCCCGGAGGGGTCAGCTGGAGGCGTTTCGAGGACGGCAGTGGACATGGCACCTCTTTCGCCGGAGGCGATCAACGTAGCAATTTGTGGCCGAAGTAAGTTACGCCTACGTCACCGTAACTTAGGTTCGGTGGCTTTGACAGGGCGATCGGGTGTCCGCTCGGTTACTTCTCGTATCTTGTCGTACGGGCGTTCTAGCCTTTAGACATGGACACCGGGGATGAGAACGCCCAAGCGGTCGAGGCCAGGCGCCTTCGGATCGAGGGGCAACTGTCGGGCCGACAGATCCAGGAGCGCCTCGGCGTGAGCAAGACGATGCTCCAGGAGTGGCTGCGCGGAATACCGCCGCCCGACTGGACGAAGCGACCAAACGCGAAGGATGACCTCAAGGCACCGCCGTCGAGCTCGGCGTCGCAAGATCCACCGCATGGCTCTGGGTGAAGCACCTTCCGCTCGACCCAGACTCCGAGCGAGCGCGCAGCCGCCGAGGTCGGCGCGCTGTCGGACCGGGAGATTCTCTTGCTCGGCGCCGCGATCTATTGGTGCGAGGGTGCGAAGACTAAGCCGTGGCGGCCGAACGATTTCAAACTGACCTTCACTAATAGCGACCCGATGTTTGTGGATCTTTTCATTCGCTTCCTTGAACTGAAGGGGCACACGCGGGAGACGCTGTCGTATCGCGTGAGCATCCACGAGTCGGCCGATGTAGAGGCGGCGCAGGACTGGTGGATCGCCCGCGTGGGACTGCCACGAGATCGTTTGAGGCGGCCGAGTCTGAAACGACATAAGCCAACGACGCGGCACAACACCGGCACCGACTATCACGGGTGCCTCGTCGTGAACGTCCCGAAAGGCACCCAGACATACTTGTGGATCGAGGGGATCATGGCCGGCGTCGCGGCCGCGGTCTTGCCTGGTGACAGGTGACGGCCGGTAACAGATAGGCTGGCAGCGCCACTTTCGGCCGTGGTGTAATGGCAGCACTGGTCGCTTTGGTCGATCAAGTCCAGGTTCGAGTCCTGGCGGCCGAGCTATGCGGATTAGTCCGTTTTGGGCAGGGTGAGGGTCTCACCGATTAGGCGGAGCTGGTCGTGGGCGACCGAGCGCCAGAAGGCATTGTCGTGGCAGCCCCGGCCGATGTGTACGACACCGGGATCCGGCAAATGCTCACGGATCGACGTGAGCGCAGGCGCGAACGAATCCGACTCGCCGCAGTCGATGCGGACCGCAAGCCCAGCCAAGCGGCTTGCCCGCGTGCGCAGGTCGCCCCACTGGCGCCAGTCCTCGGCGGAGTCGAAGGCGCGCTCGTTGACGGACCGCGCCTCGTCGAACGACCCCCACAGCGCCGGCGCATTCGAGGCGACGGCCACGACCCGTTGCGGATACTCCGTTGCGGCCAGCAACGCGCCATAGCCGCCCATCGACCAGCCGAGCACGCCGAACCGATCGGTCGGGAGGCCGTGCTGCGCCAGTACGACCGGAAAGTCGGAGAACAGCATCCCGAGCGGATCATCGCCGTCGGCCCGCGGGTGCCAGTACGCCGGCCCGCCGTCCACGGCGGCCAGCACGAATGGGGGCACGCCGTCCAGAACGGCGGCGGCGAGCAGCCGGTGATAGCCGATTCCGTCAAACGGAGCGCGGTGGTCGGTTCCGTACCCGTGCAGGACCAGGCAGACGGGGAGGTTGGCGCCCGCCTGGACCTTGGGCGGGTAGGCCACGGTGTAGCCGACGCTGCGTCCGCGGTGCGTAGAGAAGAACGACGCCTCGACCATGACGCCCGGCTCGGCCTCGGCCGGCCGCACCTGCAGGTCGCACCTTCCCATCGCCAGATCGACCGCACTGCGGCCGGGTACCAGTCGGGCGTTGGCGAGGAGCGCCCATCCGCCGAGGCCTCCGGCGGCGCCCAGCAGCGCGGATCCGATGATCACTTTACGCCGCGAGATGCCCACGCAAGGGAGGGTATTGCCCGCCTGTGATCGCCGCCGCCCCTTCGGCTGACTAGCATGAGGCGCGTCCGGTGAGCGTGTGCGACCGGCGGGAGCGTACGACGACGGGAGCGCAGATCAGTGACCGAGGAGCGGACCATCATCATCCTTGCCGCGGGTGAAGGGAAGCGGATGAAGTCGGCGCTGCCGAAGATGCTGCATCCGCTGTTGGGCCGGACCTTGGTCGGGCACGTCGTCGCCGCCGCCTCCGCACTTCGGCCGCACCGCTCGGTCGTCGTGGTCGGTCACGGCGCTGACATGATGGTCGCCCACCTCGCCGAGATCGCGCCCGATGCCACCACAGTGCTGCAGGCTCAGCAGCGTGGCACGGGCCATGCGGCCCGAGTTGCGCTGGAGGCGGTGGGCGTCAGCGAGGGAACCGTCGTCATCGTCAATGGCGACGCTCCGCTGTTACGCCCAGGGACTCTGATGGCACTTGTCGAGGCCCACGAGGCCGCCGGTGCGGCGGCCACGATCCTGACGGCGGAGGTCCAGATCTCGTACGGGCTCGGCCGCGTCATTCGCAATCCGAGCACCGGGGCGGTCGACGCCGTAGTCGAGGAGCGCGACGCGACGCCCGACCAGCGCGCCGTCACCGAGATCAACGCCGGCCTCTACGCCTTCGATGGCGCCCTCCTCGCCCAGGCGCTGAGCAAACTGACCACCCAGAACGAGCAGGGCGAGGAGTACCTCACCGACGTCATCGGACTGCTCGTCGACTCGGGCCGCACCGTCGTCGCGCACGCCACCGGCGATCCGACCGAGGTGCTTGGCTGCAACGACCGGGTTGAGCTCGCCGAGCTGCGGGCGATCCTGCGGGACCGGGTCAACGCCGCCTGGATGATGCGTGGCGTGACGATCGTCGACCCGGCGACGACCTGGATTGACGTGACGGTCGCGCTGGGTCGCGATGCGGTGGTCGAGCCGAACACCCATCTTCGGGGGGCGACCGAGATCGCCGACGGTGCGGTGATCGGACCCGACACCACCTTGATCGATGTGTACGCGGGTGAGGGTGCCCAGGTCATCCGGGCTCACGCGGTCGGCGCCACCATTGGGCCCGGTGCGATCATCGGTCCGTACGCCTATTTGCGGCCCGGTACGGTGCTGCACGAGAAATCGAAGGTCGGCACCTTCGTTGAGGTGAAGAACTCCGAGATCGGTACCGGCACGAAGATCCCACATCTGTCCTATGTGGGCGACGCGACGATCGGCGACGAGACGAACATCGGGGCCGCGAACGTCGTCGTCAACTATGACGGGATTACCAAACACCGCACGGTGGTCGGCTCACATGTGCGTACCGGCTCCGACACGATGCTGGTGGCGCCCGTCACGATCGGCGACGGCGCATACACCGCGGCCGGGAGCGTGATCACCAAGGACGTGCCGCCGGGCGCGCTCGGTGTCGGCCGGGCCCAGCAACGCAACATCGAGGGATGGGTCGAGCGTCGGCGCCCGGGCACCCGGGCGGCCGAGGCGGCGGCCACCGCACAGGCGGCGGCGGCCCAGGAAGCGACCGACCACGCGGCACAGGCAGCGACCGCGGAGCCACCGACCGCAACCTCGACGGCGCAGCCGCGGGCTGCCGAACCTCCGACTCCTGCCGAGGGTAATACTGCAAACGAGTAGTTCGGTCACCAAATCAGGGAGCGCCGACTCACGTGAAACGACAGCCCTCATGAACAGCATTAGCACCGAGAACCGGAAGACTCTGATGCTCTTCTCCGGGCGGGCCTATCCGGATCTCGCCGACGAGATCGGGGCCGCGCTCGGGGTGGCACCGACGCCGACGGACATCTTCGAGTTCGCCTCGGGCGAGGTGATGGTGCGATACAAGGAGTCGGTCCGCGGCTCCGACGCCTTCGTGATCCAGTCGATGTCCACGCCGATCAACACGTGGCTGATGGAGACGCTGATCATGGTTGACGCGCTCAAGCGGGGCTCCGCGAAGCGCATCACGGTGGTGTTGCCGTTCTACCCGTACGCCCGGCAGGACAAGAAGCACCGCGGACGGGAGCCCATCTCGGCCCGGCTCACCGCGGATCTGTTCAAGACCGCGGGCGCGAATCGGATCCTCACCGTCGACCTGCACACGGCCCAGATTCAGGGCTTCTTCGACGGGCCGGTCGACCACCTCTTCGCGATGGACATCCTGGCTCAGTACATCGAAAACCGATATGCCGGCCGTCCGATGACGGTGGTGGCGCCGGATTCCGGCCGGGTGCGGGTGGCCGAACGCTGGACCGACCGGCTCGGCGGTTGCCCGCTCGCGTTCATCCACAAGACCCGTGATCCGCTCACGCCGAATGAGGTCGTCGCGAACCGGGTCGTCGGTGAGGTCGACGGCCGGGTCTGCCTCATCGTGGACGACATGATCGACACAGGCACCACGATCTGTAGGGCGGCGGAGATCCTGCAGGACGAGGGTGCCGCCGATGTGCTCGTCGCGTCGACTCACGCCGTGCTCTCGGATCCGGCCACGGAGCGGCTCCGCAACAGCAAGATCAGCGAGGTCGTGGTCACAAACACGCTGCCTATCCCGGCGGAGAAGAAGCTCGACAAGATCACCGTACTGCCGATCGCCCCGCTGCTGGCGCGGGCCATTCGGGAGGTCTTCGACGACGGCTCCGTGACCACCCTCTTCGGCGGCCTTAGCTGACCCGAAGCGTCGAGTTGCCGGTGCCTTGGGTCGGCACCGAAGGATGGCGTCTTGGGCCGGTGCGGGTGACCGCGACAACTGGGTGTTGGTGACCGGAACAACGGCTCAGGGATGCCGTCAATGGCCTCACACGCCTCAGGTAGACTACGTCGGTTGCCACGGCGAGGGCGCCGCCTGGACGGAAGCTGTCCAGGCTCGGGTGCCGTGATCGGCGCGGTGCTTCGGGCATGCGTCCGCGCACCTTAGCCCCACCCTCGCCCGCGCACCGCAAACCAACTGCGTGACAACGCAGACGTTCGTAGCAGATCACATCAGGAGTGCTCCCGTGTCCGAGGTAAAGATCAGCGCTGAGCCCCGTACCGAGTTCGGCAAGGGTGGTGCCCGCCGGACCCGCCGCGCCGGCAAGGTGCCCGCCGTGCTGTACGGCCACGGCGAAGCCCCCAAGCACATCGCGTTGCCCGCCCGCGAGTTCGCCGCGGCGATCCGCCACGGTGGCATCAACCAGATTTTCAACATCTCGCTCACTGATGGCTCCGAGACGCTGGCCCTGCCGAAGGCGATCCAGCGCGATCCGCTCAAGGACATCTTTGAGCACGTCGATCTGTTGATCGTTCGCCGCGGCGAGATGATCACCGTCGATGTGCCCGTGCACCTGCTCGGCGAGGCAGCCAAGGGCACGCTCGTCATGCTCGAGCACGACAAGCTGGCGATCACGGCCGACGCGCTGCAGCTACCTGAGTATCTGGAAGCGTCCATCGAGGGGCTGGAGGCCGGAGCGCACGTCACCGCCGCCGACGTCAAGCTTCCGTCCGGTGTCGAGCTCGCAGCAGAGCTCGACCTGAGCATTGCGGTGATCGCGCTCGCACCCACCGCCGAGCAGCTCGAGGGCGAGGGTGCCGGCGAGGTCGCCGAGGAGGCCGAGGCCGAGGGTGAGGCCGTGGAGGCCGAGGCGCCAGCCGAGGCTGCCGCCGCGCCGCCGACGCCAGAGGCCTGACCGTTCGCCTCCCGTCGATCTAGGGCGTAGTCGCGTGCTTGATCTCCAATCACTCGACTAACCCCTAGATCGACGAGCAAATGTTGAGGAAGGGGCGCGGCTGCGGATGTGGATGGTCGTCGGGCTCGGGAACCCTGGGCGGGAGTACGAAGGCAACCGCCACAACGTCGGCCTTCTCGTGGCCGACCTCATCGCCGCCAGGACCGGCACGAAATTCGGCCGCCACCGCCGCTCGTTCGCCGACGTGGCCGAAACCCGCCTCGGCGTGGGCGCGGAGGCGCCACAGCTGATCATCGCTAAGCCGTTGAGCTATGTGAACCTCGCCGGTGGACCGGTCGCGGCGCTCGCCCGGTTCTACAAGATCGAGTCGGCCCAGATCGTCGCCGTACACGATGATCTCGACCTCCCGTACGGACAACTCCGCGCCAAGCTGGGCGGCGGCGAGGGTGGGCACAACGGATTGCGTTCGATCTCCGAGTCTCTGTCCACTAAGGACTACCTGCGCGCACGCTTCGGGATCGGGCGACCTCCAGGGCGACAGGATCCGGCGGACTACGTCCTCTCTGACTTCTCGGCGACCGAGCGCAAGGAGCTCGAGTTCCTCGTCGACCGCACCGCGGACATCGTCGAGTCGATCATCGGGCGTGGTCTGGAGTGGACCCAGAACGCGTATCACGCCGGCTGAGGTTCTCGATCCGCGGCGACCTTCCTGTTGGCCCATCATTCGGGAACATGTCGCTGCCCGCTGTGGCGCCCGCCACTGGCGCTTCATCATGGACCAGATCTGCGCTTGAATTCAGGACAGACGGGACCGGACCCCCGGCTCAGCCGATTGCTGCACCCTTGAAGGACCTCATCCCATGACCTCGGTGGCCGCCTATCGCTTCTCCCACCTCGACGCGCTTGAGGCCGAGAGCGTCTTCGTGATGCGTGAGGTCGTGGCCGAGTTCGAGCGTCCTGTGCTGCTCTTCTCCGGCGGCAAGGACTCGATTGTCATGCTGCGCCTGGCCGAGAAGGCGTTCTGGCCGGCGCCGATCCCGTTCCCGGTGATGCACGTCGACACGGGCCACAACTTCGACGAGGTGCTCGCGTACCGCGATCGGCGCGTCCAGGACCTGGGACTCAACTTGATCGTCGCCAGCGTGCCCGAGGCGCTGGAGACTGGCCTGGTCCGGGAGAGTGCCGATGGATCCCGTAATCGCATCCAGACGCCAGTGCTTCTCGATGCGATCGAGAAGCACCGTTTCGACGCCCTGTTCGGCGGCGCACGTCGGGATGAGGAGAAGGCCCGGGCCAAGGAGCGGGTGTTCAGTTTCCGCGACGAGTTCGGGCAATGGGACCCGCGCAACCAGCGGCCGGAGCTGTGGTCGCTCTACAACGCCCGCATTAACCGAGGCGAGTCCATCCGCGTGTTCCCGCTGGCCAACTGGACCGAGTTGGATGTCTGGCACTACATCAACCGCGAAAAGATCGCACTGCCGGAGATCTACTTCGCCCACGAGCGGGAAGTGATCGACCGCAACGGCATGCTCTACGCCGTACACAGGCATCTGCCGTCGCGCCCGGGCGAGGAGCCCTTCATCGAGACGGTCCGCTACCGGACCGTGGGCGATGCGAGCTGCACGGCTGCGGTCAAGTCCGATGCGGACACTGTGGAGAAGGTGATCGAGGAGGTCGGCGCCACCCGCATCACTGAGCGCGGCGCCACCCGCGGCGACGACCGGGTGAGCGAGGCGGCGATGGAGGACCGCAAGCGGGAAGGCTACTTCTGATGGTGGACGACATCGCCCGTACGTCGAGAGCAGCGGCCGCGCGCCCCATGGACCTGCTTCGCTTCGCCACCGCCGGCTCGGTCGACGATGGCAAGTCCACCCTGATCGGACGGCTGCTCTACGACACTAAGTCGATCTTTGAGGATCAACTCGCGGCAGTGGAAGCTGTCAGCGCCGCGCGCGGTGATGAGTACACCGACCTTGCTCTGCTCACCGATGGGCTTCGGGCCGAGCGGGAGCAGGGCATCACCATCGACGTGGCGTACCGCTATTTCGCCACTCCACGCCGCAAGTTCATCATCGCCGATACTCCCGGTCACATCCAGTACACCCGGAACATGGTCACCGGAGCCTCGTCGGCCGACCTGGCACTCATCCTCGTGGATGCGCGCAAGGGGTTGGTGGAGCAGTCGAGGCGCCATGCCTTCCTCTGCTCGCTCCTGCGTGTACCGCATCTTGTCCTGTGCGTGAACAAGATGGACCTCGTCGACTGGTCCGAGGAGATCTACGAGTCGATCGCGGACGAGTTCACCGCGTTCGCGGCCAAACTCGAGGCGCCCGACCTGACCGTTGTTCCGATCTCCGCCCTCCACGGCGACAACATCGTGACCCGGTCGTCGCGGATGCCCTGGTACGACGGACCGGCCCTCCTGCACCACCTGGAGCACGTGCACATCGCCTCGGATCGCAACCTTGTGGACGTACGGTTCCCGGTGCAGTACGTCATCCGTCCGCAGTCGACCCGCTATCCGGACTACCGGGGCTACGCCGGCCAGATCGCCTCCGGTGTACTCAAGCCGGGCGACGAGATCATGGTGCTGCCGTCGGGGTTCACCAGCCGGATCGCCTCGATCGAGACAGCGGATGGCCCGGTCGCCGAGGCCTACCCGCCCATGTCGGTGACGGTCCGACTCACCGATGAGCTCGACGTCTCCCGTGGCGACCTGATCTGTCGGCCACACAACGCGCCGAAGCCGGCGCAGGACATCGACGCGTTGATCTGTTGGATGGATGAGTCGGCGCCGTTGCAACCCGGGCGCAAGTACGCGGTGAAGCACACGACCCGCAATGCCCGGGCGGTGGTGCGCGAGCTGCAGTACCGCCTCGACGTGAACACGCTGCACCGGGACGAGACGGCGGAGGGCCTCGCGCTCAATGAGATCGGCCGGGTGCGGCTGCGTACGACGGTGCCGCTGCTGGCAGATGAGTACCGGCGCAACCGGACCACGGGTGGCTTCATCGTCGTTGACGAGGCGACTAACCGCACCGTCGGCGCCGCCATGATCGTCGACGCCGCCTGACGCCGCGTGACCCGCGACCGTCCCCGCCCTCTCCGTCGATCACGGCCTCACCGTCGTCAAACAGCGCCGATCATGACCTCCAGGTCATGATCGGCGCGGATTGACGACGCTCACATCATGATCGGCGCTACGAGCTTGCGAAGGTCCAGGCGTCGGCGATGATGTCGCGCAGTGACGGCTTCGCCGGCTCCCAGCCGAGTTCGGCGCGCGCCTTCGCCGACGAGGCGACGAGAACGGCCGGGTCGCCCGGGCGGCGGGGGGCCATCTCCACCGGGATCAGGTGGCCGGTGACATCCCGGACCACCTCGATGACCTCGCGGTTGGAGAAGCCGGTGCCGTTGCCGAGGTTGTAGACCCGGTGCTCGCCGGGGCGCACGGCCTCCAGCGCCAACAGGTGCGCCTGCGCCAGGTCGGCCACGTGGATGTAGTCGCGCACGCACGTGCCGTCGGCGGTCGGGTAGTCGTCGCCGAAGACGGTGAGCGTCTGGCGGCCCTCGGCGGCGGCCAGGACGTT
>Ga0184625_10000195_pt1 | contig 19693 bp, 16 predicted proteins | sample PLM3_30_b1_FD_133151 | JGI IMG/M metagenome (GOLD analysis project Ga0184625, IMG submission 133151) | Groundwater sediment microbial communities from an aquifer in East River, Colorado, USA - PLM3_30_b1 | ecosystem: Environmental > Terrestrial > Soil > Riparian zone | place: USA: East River... | reverse complement strand
GCCTACCGCCTACCGCCTACCGCCTACCGCCTACCGCCTACCGCCTACTTCGTCAGCGTCCGGACGAAGTTCACAACATCAGTGATCTCTTCCGGCGTCAGGCGCTTGCCGAGCGCGGGCATGTTGCCGACCTCGGTCTTCTTGCCGTTGGTAATCGCTTCATGAATCTGCGCGTCGGTGAGCTTCGACATCGTCGCCTTGTCACTCAACACGGGCAGCTTCCCCTTCAGGTTCTTCGCCGCAGGACCGTCACCCATGCCGGTGGCGCCGTGGCACATCACGCACTGACGCTTGTAGAGCGCTGCGCCGTTGGTAATCGATTCCGGAGTCGCCGCTGGCGCCGCAGCCGGCTTTGCACCCGCCGCTGGCTTCGCCTGTCCGGCAAACACTGCAGTGACACATACGAGCGAGAGCGCTCCCGTCAGTCCAATAAAAGTCCGCATGTTCATTAGTATCCTCAGAAGGGGTCTAGCCCCTTTTTTAGGCGCGTTATACCCAGTTTACCTTAGATGCCCCGGCCGCGCCGACCGCGGTTTCAACCGATCCGCGCGCGTCTTCAGCGCACGCAACGGCCAGGACGACGCCGCCATCGACAACGCTCGGGTCGTACGGCAGATTCTTGAAATTCGGCAGCCGCAGCTCGACCAGCAGTCCCACCAGCGTCGCTAGCACCGCGCCCAGCATCGTCGTTTCGTAGGTGATGAGGCCGACGGTCCACGGCGCCACAATCGGCATGCCGCCCTTGACCAGCGGGTAGTTCAGCGCCGTGATCGTGGCGAGCGAAAGGCCTCCGACCAGGCCCAGCGCGGCGCCGCAAATCGCCCAGGTGCGCAGCTTGGTCGGCTTCATGTCCGGGATGAACGGCTCGCCGTGAATCGGCTGCGACGTCATCACTTCCATCGACTCCGGGCCGATGCCGGCCTGGATCAGCCGCCGAATCGCCATGCGCGCGTCGTTGGGCTGGGCGAACTTAACGAGACAGGTCTGGGACATATGAATCTGAAATCTACAATCTGAAATCTACAATCTGAAATCTGGCCGCCTACCGCCTAGTGACCTGGGTGAACGTCGCCTGGAACCGTCTGTCCGGCAAAGGTCGGCTCTGCGAGCTCGCCTGCGTGCTTGGCGGCGACCTGCAATCCTTCCTGGTACTCCCAAATCGAGATCATCGGGCTGAACTTCGCGAACAGGAAATACAGCAGAACGAACAGGCCGAGCGTGCCCGATGCGATTGCCGCCTCTGTCAGCGACGGCCAGTAGGTGCCGTAGTTGTACGGCAGGTACGGATGCGTCAGCGTCGGCACGATGATGAGGAAGCGCTCGAGCCACATGCCCACGAGAATGCAGACGGACGCGAAGAAGATGAGCGGGATGGTCCGCAGCTTCTTGATCGCGAGAATCGGGAACGGGATGATGAAGTTGCAGACCACCATCAGCCAGAAGAGCGGCGCGAAGCGGCCGGAAATCTTCGACCAGAACACCGGCATCTCGGGCGCTTCGTTGCCGTACCACGTCACGAGATACTCGGTGAACGTGAAGTAAAACCACAGCAGGCTCATCGCGAAGAGCATCTTGGCCAGATTGTCGAAATGGATCGGCTGCAGGTACAGCTCCAGCTTGAAGTACTTGCGGATCAGCACCATCGCGATCAGCAGCGCCGCGATGCCCGAGAAAATCGCGCCGACGACGAAGTAGGGCCCGAAGATCGTGCTGCGCCACATCGGCATGAGCGTCATCGCGAAGTCCCACGACACGATGGTGTGCACCGACACGGCGACCGGGATGATGATGAGCGCCATGATCGAGATCGCCTTTTCGAGGCGTACCCACTCACGCTCTGTGCCGCGCCATCCGAGCGCCAGGATGCGATACACCTTCCTGCGCCATCCCGTCGACTTGTCGCGCGCGACCGCCATGTCCGGAATCATCGGCAGGTAGAGGTAGGTCACGCTGCCGGTCAAATAGGTGTTGATGGCAATGAAGTCCCACATCAGCGGCGACTGGAAGTTCGGCCACAGATACCGGCTGTTGGGGTAGGGGACCATCCAATAGAACAGCCACGCGCGTCCCAGATGGACGATCGGAAACAGGGAGCCGGTGCAGAGCGCGAACGTGGTAATGGCTTCGGCGCACCGCGTGATCGGGCGGCGCCACTCGGCCTGGACGACGCGCAGAATCGCCGAGATGAGCGTGCCGGCGTGGCTGATGCCGATCCAGAAGACGAACGTCGTGATGTAAAGGCCCCAGAACGATGGCCGGTTCTTGCCCGCCATGCCGATGCCGTAGGCGAGCTGAAAGAACCACGCGACGAACACCATACCCGTGACGGCGAGCAGCACCGCGAGCATGACGTAGTACTTCGGTCCGGTCTTGAAGAGCGGGCCCAGCAGATCGCGGTTGATCTGCGCTTCGTTCGGAACCGGGAGGCGGGCCGGAGGGTTGTGAGCCACGTCAGGCGCCCGCTTCTTTCAGATACACGACGCGCGGCCGCGTGCCGAGCTCTTCGAGCAGGCGATAGCCGCGGCGCGAGTGGGCGAGGTGTGAGACCTGGCTGTCCGGATCGCTCAGATCGCCGAATACGAGCACCTTGGCTGGGCAGGCCTGCGCGCACGCGGGCTGAATATCGCCGTCGCGCACGTCGCGCTTCTCGTCTTTCGCCGTGTCCTGCGCGCGGCGGATGCGCTGCACGCAGAACGTGCACTTTTCCATGATGCCGCTGGTGCGGATGGAGACGTCCGGGTTGAGCTGCTCGTTGAGCGGGCTCGGCCACTCGGGGGTGAACCACGTGAAGTACCGCACGGTGTACGGACAATTGTTGGCGCAGAAGCGCGTGCCGACACACCTGTTGTAGACCTGCGCATTGAGCCCGTCCGGCGTGTGATAGGTCGCGTTGACCGGGCAGACCGGCTCGCAGGGCGCCGCGTCGCATTGCTGGCACATCACCGGCATGAAGCGCGCGCGGATGTTCGGGAATTCCCCCTCCCAGTAGCGCTCGACGCGAATCCACTGGTGAGTGCGGCCGATCGCGGCCTGCTCGGGACCCACGACCGGCAGGTTGTTCTCGGCATGGCACGCCACGACGCAGGCTTCACAGCCCGTGCAGCGATCCAGGTCGACGGTCATTCCCCACTGAGGCATTCGGTTACTCCGAATCTCGAAACTAGAATCTGGAAACTAAAAACTCAAATCTACGGATTGAGAGCTGACAGCTGAGAGCTGACAGCTATCTGTGCAACGGAAGCTCGTGATGCTCCCGCGCATCCGATGCGCCGAATCGAATCAACGGCTCGTGTCGTCCTGTTTTTGCCGCGCTCACGCGCACGCCGGTCTGCACCACGGACCCCGACGCCGGATCCAGCGCCGATGCGCTAATCCGCAGCGGATTCGCTCCGCGATTCTGCGCGTAGCGTCCGAACTGCGTGTGCCCTTGTCCAACCGGGATGGCAATCACATCCGGCCGCAGCCCTGGGTAGATGAATGCCGGCAGCTCGATGGTCCCCTGCGGCGACGTGACTGCCACGACATCGCCCTCATGAATCTCGAGCTTGTGAGCCGTCTCGGGATTGATTTCGACCCACGATCCCCACATCACGGTCGTCATGGGATCGGGCATTTCCTGCAGCCACGGCAGATGCGCCGCACGACCGTCGGCGAACGCGGCCGAAGGATAAACGTGAAGCATGAACGGCATCTGTGCCGCGTCGCCGGCAAACGACCGGGCCCCGACAGGCTGTGCTGGCATCACGAAGTTGACGCGGCGGATCGCCTCCGGACTCTTGGCTCTGGGTTCTGACACAGGCGCTGCCGCCGTCTGCCAGAATCCGCCGGCGGCTACCGCCTTCTTGAAGAACGCCTCGAAGTCGGCGTCTGCTGCCGTCCCCAACGTCGCGTGCGTCGAGCGGAATGATTCCTTGACGGCGGCGGCCATGTTTTCAAATGGCACCGCTGCCGCGGCGTTGCCGCCGAGCGCCTTTGCTGTTTCGATCAGGACATCGCCGGGGTCGCGCGTGTCCCATCGCGGCTCGACCACTGGCTGGCCGATCGTTCGAACCGTAAATCCCACACCAGGCTCCGGCACGTCGTCGACCCAGCGCTCGAACGTCGTGTGGCTCGGCAGAATCAGATCGGCCATCGCGGACGATTCATCGAGGAAGGACGAGAAGCTCGCGATGAACGGCACATTCGCGAGCGCCGAGCGCAATTTTTCCGCCTCTGGCAGCGTGAAGAGCGGGTTGGTATCGAGTACGAGCAGGGCTTTCACCCGGCTTGCGCCCATTGCGCCGATCAGGCTGTGAATGTCGGTTTCAGGTTGCGGGCTCTGGGTTCCGGGCTTGGCGCCTGACGCCTGAAGCCGGGCGCCTGCCGCGGGCACGGGACCGCTCGCTTCGTCGGTTCCGAACAGAATGCCGCCAGGCCGTCCGAATGCGCCCACGAGTGCGTTGAGCGCGTAGATCGCTGTGAGTGACGCGACATCGCGGCTGTCGCCGATGGCGACGCTCGGGCGACGGGTGGCGAACTCGCGCGCGACGCGCTGAATAGACGCCGCGGGCACATCGATCTGCGGAGCGATTTTTTCTGGCGCGTATTCGCCGAGCGACGCCGACCACTCGGCGAAGCCGCCGGTGTTCTGGGCCACGAACTCCGCGTCGTACAGCTTCTCGTTGACGATCACGTGGGCGATGGCGAGCGCGAGCAGGCCCTCTGTTCCCGGCTTGATCGGCAGCCACTCGTCGGCGCATGCGGCTGTCTGCGATAACCGCGGTTCAGCATGCACGAAGCCGCCGCGAATCCCGGGTCGTCCCTGACGCATCTGGCCGTACGAGTAGATGTAGCGCACGGGTGACAGGAACGTCTCGAACAGGTTCGCATTCAGGGACAGCAGAAAGTTCGCGTTGGCGAAATCGACCGCGGGCAGCCGGGACGTGCCGGTCACCAGCTCCATCGCCTTGCGAATCGGCGCCGGATCGAATGGGTCGTAGGTGACGAGGTTGGGCGTGCCGACGCCCGCCGCAAACCGTTCGAAGATGGCGCCCATCGTGCCGCGGTTTCTCCGGCCGGTGAGAATGGCGATGCCTTCCGGCGCCGCCTGTTGCTGCTGCAGCTGCGTCACGAGCAGCTGCTGCGCCTCCTTCCAGCTGATCGGCTGATATTGTCCCGAGCCGCGCTGTCCCGACAGCTTCAGCGGCGTCTGGATGCGATCAGGGTGATAGAGCACCTGCACTCCGGCCTGGCCGCGCGCGCACGTGCCGCCCATGCTGATCGGGTGTTCGGGGTTGCCCTCGACCTTCTTCGCCTGCACCGCCTTGACGCGTTTCTGCTGGCCGTCGATGGTGCGGATCGACTCGCCCTGCATCACGCGAACCGTGAGACCGCATCCGGCCGAGCATTGCTGGCACAACGTGCGTACCCAGCCCTCCTCGCCTGGAACGAACCGATCTTCGGAGACCAGAAGAGGAATGAGCTGCTGAGGCTTGCCGCACCCGTCCAGGATGAGGCCGGCAGTCCCGGCGATGCCGCCCGTCTTCAGGAAATCTCGTCTTTTCATTTATGACAAACCAGGCAGTCGACGCTGACTTGCTTTTCCTTGTGGCAATCGATGCACTTGCCCATCGTCCATTTGACGTTCTCGCGCATGTCCATCATGTTCGGCATGTCGCCGTGGCAGGTCGTACACTCGATCCCGGCCTTGACGTGCCGCTTGTGCGTGAAGTTCACCGCGGCTTCAGGCGGGAAGCCGTACACCCGCACCCAGGGAGGCTCTTCTCCGGCCTTCGCATACGCCGCGAGCTTCTGAATCTCGGGGCTCTCGACCTTGACGTTCTCATGGCAGACCATACAGTCGGTCACGCTCGGAATCGTCGCGGCGATGGAGCGATCCGCGTTGACGTGGCACGTCAGACATTCCATCTGATTGTCGACGACGTGGGTCTTATGCGGGTACGCGATCGGCTGCGGCACGCGGCGCGCCGGCCAGAACGCGGCCGCGGCTGCCGAGGCAATCAGCAATACGAGCACAAGTGCGCCGAGAACGTATTTACGCATGCGAATCGTTTACTTGTCGGGGTAATACCGCGTCCCTCGACTCACTCGGGACGCCCTGAGCAGCGTCGAAGGCCGGAAGTCTATCTCGCTTTGGATTGCGAAGTCTAGGGAGCAGGAACCATCGCCGCGTCGTTTTTCGAGGGCGCCGTCTCCGGTATGTAGGGGACATGGCGGACGTACTTCTCGAACCACTCGATTTCAGCGTTCATCTTGTACAGCTGATGTGTGGGGGACAGCCAGATGTGTCCTTCACCCGGCGCGATGTGGAGCTCGCTCGGGACGCCTTGGGCCTTGAGCGCGCGCATGATTTCAATCGACTGCGCCGCCGGCACTCGCGGATCGTTTTCGCCGATCAGGAACAATGTCGGTGTGCGGGCCGCCGAGATGTACTTCAGCGGAGAGTGTTCCCAGTACTCCTCGATCGGCGCATTTTTCTGCCATATCGAGCCGCCGAACCAGAGATCGCGATCGTAACGGGTGTCGGATGTGCCGTAGAGCGAAATCCAGTCGGCGACCCCGGCGCCCGACGCAGCCGCCTTGAACCGGTTCGTGAAGGTGATCAGCTTGTTGACGAGATGGCCGCCGGCGCTCCAGCCCATCATCGCAATGCGATCCGGGTCTGCCACCCCCATCGCGATCAAGCGGTCGACACCCGCCAGCACATCGCGATGGCTGTTCTTGAAATATCCGCCGACTGGCTCGCGGTACGAAAGGTTGCCGTAGCCGGAGCTGCCGCGATAGTTCGGTCTCAATACGGCGTAGCCTCGTGCCGCCCAGGCGGGCTGGTAGTTGAACAGGATCTGCCCCCACCCGAACCGGTCGGAATCTTCCGGACCGCCGTGGAGCTGCACCACCAGGGCGTAGCGAGTGCCGGGCTTGTAATCGATCGGATAGGTCAGCACCCCTTCTACGCGGGTGCCGTCGACACTTTTCCATTCAACCTGCTCCTGGCGCGGCAGCGCGAAGTCGCGGTCGAGATAGTCGTAGATGCTCGTGACGCGGGTTGGAGATGTTTCCCCCGCTGCCCACGTCCAGATGTCTCCGATCCGTGTGGGCTCGTCGATCATGAACACGTGCCGCCCGGCGACGGTGCTCCAGGATGTCGGCACGATCGCGTGATCGCCTCTCGTAATCTGCCGTGGTTTCGGCGACGCGATGTCGACCTCGAACAAATCGCTGCGTATGCCGGTGTTGACGATCATCCAAATCGACTTGCTGTCGAGCGCCCATCCCGCACGCAACACCTCATAGGGAAAATCGGGCATCAAGGCGCGCGCCGGGCCGCCCTTCGCGGCAACGAGAAAGACGTTCGCGTTGTAGTACGGCTCCTGACGAGAATTGGCTCGAGCGAGGAAGAGGACCTGCGACCCGTCCGGCGCGATCTCGCCGTCTTCTTCGGGAACGATATTCTTCGTCAGTTGGATTGGAGTGGATCCGTCAGCGCCGATGTTCCACAGCTCCATCTTGTCGGAGTCTGCCGGCAGCCGGGTCGGTCGACGGCTGACGATGATGCGCTCGCCGCTGTCTGCAATCTTGTACGCGTACACGTAGTCGGGCCCGCTCGTGACGCGGGTCTCCGTCCCGTCGGCGACCGCCACCTTCCACAGGTGTCTGGGGCGTGTTTCGTCGAGCACGACGACGTCGCCGCGAAGGCGCACCCGCTCGCGCTCGGCATCCGCCGGTGGGTCGAAGGCGAGAAAGTAAATGGACGCCCCATTCGGGTGCCACGTGATCTCGCTGACGCCTGTGCGCTTCGACACCTGACGCGCGGCGCCGCCTGCGGCCGGCATCACGAAGACGCTTCCGCCCGAAAGGAAAGCAATCGTAGAGCTATCGGGCGACCAGCGCGCGCCCGGCGGCGGCCCCGGTTCACTCGAGAGTCGCCGTAAACCGGAGCCGTCTGCGTTAATCCGCCAGAGATGGGCGACGCGCCGGTTGGCTGGCCAATCGGCCGTCGACAACATGAACGTGATGGCGCGCCCGTCAGGCGATATCTGCGGGTCGCCGATCCGCGGGATGTTGAGCAGATCGACGAGCGTCATGGGACGCTTGGCCTGCGAGCTGACGCCGACGCTCGAACACAGCGCCACGCACGACGCCAGAAGGGCGATCGAACAGGTGATCCCGCGTGGCATGAAGTTCGAGCGAGTATAACGTGTCAAAATAGCCTTCAGGCTCCGGACTCCAGGCCAGGAGCCCGAAGCCCGCAGCCGAGGAGCGAAGAGTGTCTGATCGTAAGTATCGGCAGAGGGGGTATCAGGATTCACCTCGCGAGCGCCGGCCGGGGCAGAGCGGGCCTGGTGTCCCGCAGGCGCCGAAGCCTCCAGCCGATCGCATCGAGACGCGCCTCGACAAGGCCGAGCGGAAGGCGCTCGAGGGACGTGCGCCGAGCGTCCCAGGCTTTCACGAAGTGATACGGTGCGCGCGATGCGGCAACGTGTTGACGGCGGCGGTCGCCGCCGATTCCCGCTGCAAGCGCTGCGGAGCGGACCTTCGGACGTGCGCGCAGTGCGAGTCGTTCGATACGGCGAGGCCGTTCGAGTGCACGCAGAAAATTGCCGTGCGGATCGCGCCGAAGGACGTTCGCAATACCTGCGAGCTGTTTTCGCCGCGCGTCACCATCGAGCGCGAAACGCGCTCGGAGGCCCAACCTCAAGCGCCCAGCAGCGCCCGCAAGGCATTCGATGATCTCTTCAAGTAGGTGGTAGGTGGTCCGTCTCATTTTCTTCGAGCAGTCGATTGGGTGCGAGATGTGTGCGCCCACACGTCGGGTGCTGGAGCAGATCGCCGCCGATGATCCCGATGTGACGCTCGAGGTGCTGAACCTCGTGCTCGACAGGGAAAAAGCCGCTGAGTACGGCGTGGACCGCGTGCCGGCCATCATCATCGGCGCTGCTGAAGGCGAGCGGATCCGGTATTACGGCGCGCCGCTCGGCAACGAGCTGCCGACCCTGCTTCAGGCCATCAGCATGGCCAGAACGGGTGAGACCGGTCTTTCCGAGCAGAGCCAGGCTCAATTGAAAACGCTCTCGACAGCCGTCAGCCTGCAGGTGTTCTTCACGCCGACCTGCATCTACTGCCCGCGCATGATTTCCCTCGCGAATCAGGCCGCCATCGCCAGCCCGTTGGTGTCCACCGTCGCGATCGACGCGACCGAATTTCCCGATCTCGTCCGCCGCTACAACGTGAACGGCGTGCCCAAGACGATCGTCAACGACACGACGGAGATCATGGGCGCGGCGCCCGAACAGGAATTCATCGCGGCCATTACGGGTGCCGCCGATGACCGATCGGACGCCGGGGACTAGGGAAGAAGGACTGGCGAGTTGAGACCTGCGATTCGATTCGTTTTTCTCGCGCTATGCCTCTCCGTCAGTGCGCGGGCCTACGCGCAGGCGCCGGTGTCATACCATCTGAGCTTTCCCGAAGCAGAGCACCACCGGATGCAGGTCGAAGTGATCTTCCCCGACGTCCCGCCCGGGACCCTCGAGGTCGTGATGTCGCGCACCTCGCCCGGACGCTACGCCATCCACGACTTCGCCCGAAACGTCTACGACGTGAGGATTGACGACGGGGCAGGCGCGGCGCTTGCCGTCGAACGTCCCGACCCGTCGCAATGGAACGTTGGAGGGCACCGCGGCGTGGTGCGCGTTCGCTACAAGGTCTGGGGCGATCATCTCGACGGCACCTATCTCGCGATCGACACGACCCACGCGCACGTCAACATGCCGGCGGCGCTGATGTGGGCCCGCGGCCTCGAGCAACGTCCCGCCCGCGTCACGTTCGAGGCGCGGGCGGCGTGGAAGATTGCCACACAGCTGCACCCGACTGCGGATGCGCGAACGTTCACCGCGGGCAATCTGCAGTACTTGATTGACAGCCCGGCAGAGCTGAGCGCGTTCACGTCGCGGACCTTCACAGTCGAGCGCGAGTTTCGGATTGCGCTCCATCACGACGGCAGCGATGCGGATGCCGACCGGTTTACGGCCGCGCTCGAGCAGATCGTGCGCGAGACGCGCGCCGTATTCGGCGAGCTGCCGCCCTATGAAGAACCCTACACATTCATTTCAGACTATTTGCCGTGGGCGGACTCCGACGGCATGGAGCACCGCAACAGCACCATCCTGACCGAGCCTGCCCGTCTTCGCGTTCCGGACGAGCAGCTCGGCGCGCTCAGCACCGCCGTGCACGAGTTTTTTCACAGTTGGAACGTCGAGCGCATCCGGCCGCGCTCGCTCGAGCCAATAAAGCTCGATGCGCCGAACCCGTCCGGCGAGTTGTGGTTTGCGGAAGGGTTCACCCAGTACTACGGGCCGCTCATCACCTACCGGTCCGGAGTGACGGGCATTGACGACTTTGCGGCGAGCCTGGCACAGCCGCTGGATCTCATCATTCGCTCTCCGGCGCGCAAATACCAGAGCGCAGAAGAGGTGAGTCGCTTCGCTCAGTACGTCGACGGGGCCGTGTGGAGCGATCCGACGAACAACGACAATCACTTTGTTTCCTACTACCACTGGGGCGCCATCATCGCGCTCGGCCTCGATCTCTCTCTGAGAGCGCGCAGCGATCACAAAGTGACGCTCGATCTCTACATGCGGCGGCTGTGGCAGGAATTCGGCCGTGCCGCGTCGACGACCGAAGGCGCAGTGGTCCGTCCGTATACCGTGCAGGATCTACGGAGAGTGCTCGCCGAGGTGTCCGGTGATCGCGTATTTGCCGACGATTTTTTCGAGCGGTTCGTCCACGGGCGCGAGGTGCTCGATTACGCGCCGCTCCTTGCCCGAGCCGGCTTGATCCTTCGGAAACGCAGTCCCGGGCGGCCGTGGATTGGGCCCGTGTGGCTCGACGGCGCGAACGGCACAGCGCGTGTAGCGGCGCCTGCGCTCGAGGACACGCCGGCGTACGCCGCCGGTCTCGATCGTGGTGACGAGCTGCTGTCTTTCGATGGTGTCGCCATCACGACCCGCAGCCGCCTGGACGAGGCGGTGGAGCGGCGTCGGCCCGGCGACAAAGTGCGGCTGTCAATCCGGCGTCGCGGCGTTGTGCAGGATCTCACATTGACTATCGGAGAGGACCCTCGCCTCGAGGTCGTCCCCGTGGAAAGGACCGGGCGTCCGCTGTCTTCCGCGGTCGCCGAGTTCCGGAGACGCTGGCTCGGGTCAAAGCAGTAGGCCGCACCCGGCATATACTGCGAACCCCATGTCCGACGAATCCACCCGCAACTGGACGCGCACCTACCTCGCCGTCATCGCCATTGAAATTCTGACGCTGGCGGGATTGTGGCTCCTGCAGCGCCACTACGGAACGTAGCGATGCACCTGCTCGATTGGGCCGTGGTGGCCGCCTACGTCGGATGGTTGATCTGGGACGGCGTCAAGCGGACCAAGCTCGAAAGCACGACCGAGTCCTATTTTCTCGCCAACCGATCCATGCCGTGGTGGGCCGTTGGCCTGTCGGTGATGGCGACACAGTTGAGCGCAATCACGCTCGTCGGGACCACCGGCCAGGGGTACAACGACGGCCTGCGATTCGTGCAGTTCTACTACGGGCTGCCGATCGCCATGATCATCCTGTGCGTGACGCTCGTGCCGTTCTTTTATCGCGCGCGGGTGTATACCGCCTACGAATATCTCGAGCGTCGATTCGACCTGAAAACGCGGACGTTCACGAGCGGACTGTTCCTGGTGTCGCGCGCGATGTCGTGCGGCGCGATCGCCGCGGCGCCGGCCGTGGTGCTGTCGGTCGTCCTTGGCTGGAGCGTCACTCTGACGACGCTGCTCATTCTGGTGCCCGCGGTGATCTACACGATGCTCGGCGGCGTGCAGGCCGTCACCTGGACCGACGTCAAGACGATGAGCCTGACGGTGTTCGCGCTCGTCATTGCGATGGTGTTCCTCGTGATGGGTCTGCCGAGCGGCGTTGGTGTCGACGACGCGCTGACGATCGCCGGCGGGACCGGACGGCTCAACGCGTTTGATTTCAGGTTCACGCTGACTGAAACCTATACGTTCTGGTCGGGCATGCTCGGCGGCCTGTTCCTGATGCTGTCGTATTTCGGCTGCGACCAGAGCCAGGTGCAGCGCTATCTCACCGCCAAGTCGGTGGACGACGGCCGGACGTCGCTGTTGATGAGCGCCTTCTGGAAAATTCCGCTGCAGGTGCTGGTGCTGATTGTCGGCGTGTTTACCTTCCTGTTCTATCTGTTCAATCAACCTCCACTGCTGTTCAACCCGGTACACGAGGAACGGGTCCGCGTCAGCGCGGTCGCGCCTGTGTACGAGGGGCTGCAGCGGGAATTTCAGTCGACCTTCGCGGCCCGGCGGCAGGCTGCCATCGACATCGCGGCGGCACGGCACGCCGGCGACGTGCGCGAGCAGGCGCGCGCGACCGACGATTTCTCCCGGCAGGACGCCGCGCTGCGATCGATCAGGACGCGGGCGATTGGACTCGTGCGTCAGACGACAGACGACGCGAGCTTCAACGACGTCAACTACGTGTTCCCAACATGGATCACTACCGCTTTGCCGATCGGCATCGTCGGGCTGTGGATCGCCGCCATCATCACGGCGGCGACCGATTCGATTGCGGCCGAGTTGAATTCGCTCTCGACTGCGTCGGTCATCGACTTTTACAAGCGCCTCATCCGGCCGAACGACACGGACGCCCATTACCTGCTGGTCTCGCGCTTCGCGACGGGATTCTGGGGCGTGTTCGCCGGGGTGATCGCAGTCTATGCGAGCAGCCTCGGACCGCTCATCGAGGTCGTCAACCGGTTCGGTTCGTTCTTCTACGGGTCGATCCTCGGCGTCTTCATGCTCGCGATCCTGACGCGCCGCGTGACCGGCACCGGCGCCTTCGTCGGGTTGGTGGCTGGGATGTCTTCAGTGGCGGCAGTGGCGTACTTCCGTCCCGAGATCTCGTTTCTCTGGCACAACGTGATCGGGGCCGTGGTGGTTGTGGCTGTGGGATTGACACTCAGTCTTTTTTACACAGACGTCCGGCTAAAGCCGGACACTACCGCAGGCACTAACCTCGGCTAAAGCCGGACACTACCGAAGGGACCGACTCGGCTAAAGCCGGACAGTGAGGACAGGACTGACCGTCGACTTGCGACTGTCGACTATCGACTAGAATTGGTCCGCTTTGTCCAGGACCCACTACGACACCAGCTTCTGGCTGGACCGCTTTCCCTCGTCCCGCCGCCCGTCTTATCCGCGGCACCGCGGGGACCTGCAGGTCGAGGTCGCCATCGTCGGCGGCGGGGCACTGGGCTGCGCAACCGCGTATGTACTGGCTGCCGCCGGCGTCGATGTCGCAATCTTCGAGCAGGGCCGGCTCGCGCAGGCACAGGCAGGTCGTGGAACCGGCATCGTCGTCCACGAGCCGGAGCCGTTGTTCTACAAACTGGCCAAACAGCATGGCGTGCGCGATGCCCGCTATATCTATCAGACGGCGCGCCGCGGCTCGCTTGAGTACTTGTCGGCGTTGAAGCGCCTGCGGATCGAATGCGGTCTGCAGATTCGCGATGCCATCCAGTTCAGCTCGAGCCCCGACGGCATTCAAGAGCTTCAAAAGGAATACAGCGCCCGCCGCGAAGCGAGCCTCGACGTCGCTTCGTTGAAGGGGACGCCGCTGTTCCGGCAAACCGGCGTCAACGGCTTCGGATTGATCACGCACGGCAGCGCCAGTGTCGATCCCTACAAAGCGACGATCGGTTTTGCCCGCGCCGCCGTGGCCCGCGGCGCGAAGATCTTCGAGCAGTCGCCGGTAGTCCGAATCCGTCCGCGGCGGCGTACCGTCGACATCAGAACTGCCGGCGGGGTCGTCACCGCGTCGAAGGTGGTCGTCGCCTCGGGGTACCCGACCGACGATTTCAAGCCGCTGCGACGCCGTTTCAGCCGCAGCGACGCATACGTGGTGCTGACCGGTGAGTTGCCGGCGGTCGTGCGGCGCGAGATGACGTCACCCGAGTTGATTCTCCGGGACACGGCGTCTCCCGACCATTGGATGCACTGGATCGGCAATCGCGTGCTTTTTGCCGGCGCCGATCAGCCGAGCGTGGCCGACCGCGCGCGCGAGCGCGCGCTGATTCAGCGCACCGGACAGCTGATGTACGAACTGTCGGTCATGCGGCCGGCGATTTCCGGGCTCATGCCTGAATACTCATGGGACGTGGCGTCTTCGCGTACCATCGACGGCGTGCCGTACTACGGCCCGCACCGGAACTATCCACATCACTATTTCGCGTTCTCGGGCGGGAGTGGAGGCCTCGGCTTGTCGTTCGCCGCGGCACGCATCATCCTGCGCCACTATCAGGGAACGCCAGACAAGGGCGACGAGCCGTTCTCGTTTACGCGGATTCGTGAATGAGCATGCTCGATCTGCTGGCCTTTGGTCCGCATCCCGATGATCTGGAGATTGGGCTCGGCGGCACGCTTGCGAAGCAGGCGGCGCTCGGTCACACGGTAGGGCTGTGCGATTTGACCCGCGGCGAGATGTCGAGCAACGGCACTCCCGACCAGCGCGTCAGCGAGGCCGAGGCGGCGCGCGTAATCCTGGGTGCGGCGTGGCGTGAGAATCTCGCGCTGCCCGACCGCGCGATCGGAACGTCGCCGGAGCACACGCGCAAGATCGTCGAATTGATTCGTCGCGTGCGGCCGCGCGCCGTCGCCATTCCCTACTGGCAGGACCGTCATCCGGATCATCAGGCGTCGGCCGCGTTGCTGCGTGAGGCGATATTCAACGCCAAGCTGAAGCGGTATGCGGCCGCCGGGGATCCGTGGCAAACCGAGTGGATCTGCCATTACTTCATCAACGACGCCGCGCCGGTGTCGTTCGTCGTCGACGTGTCCGAACACTACGAGACCAAGCGCCGGGCGCTGGCGTGCTATGCCAGCCAGTTCTCGCGCGCAACCGAATCTGCCGAAACGCGTCTAAATTCTCCGAGCTTTGCCCAGCTCATCGAAAGCCGGGATGCGCAGTTTGGCGCTCTGTCCGGCGTCCGGTTTGCCGAGGGCATCGTGGTGACCGAACCTGTGGTTCGTGAACATCTGCTTAAATAGGTAGGCATGCATATCGGCGTGGTCTGTTACGCCTCTGTCGGCGGCAGTGGCATCGTGGCGACGGAGCTCGCCAAGTCGCTGGCCCGGCGCGGACACCAGGTGCATCTCATCAGCACTGAGCCGCCGTTTCGCCTTGGCGACTATGAGGCCGGTCTTGCGTTCCACCGCGTCCATACCCCGACCTACCCGCTGTTTCGCGAGCCCCAGTACATGCTTTCGCTCGCGAACAAGATCGTGCAGCTCTCGCGCGAGTTCTCGCTGGATATCGTCCACGCGCATTACGCGATTCCGCACGCCACCGCCGCCTATCTGGCGAGGCAGATTATCGCGTCGACCAATGGCCAGTCGGACGCGAAGGTGCCGAAAGTCATCACCACGCTTCACGGGACCGACATCACGCTCCTCGGCAGCGATCCGTCGTACTCCGAGACCGTCGCGTTTTCGATCGATCAGTCCGACGGCGTCACGGCGGTCTCCGGCAGCTTGCGCCTGGACACGTATCAGGCGCTGTCCCTCAAGCACGAGATCCGCGTGATTCCGAACTTCCTCGAGTGCGACGAGCACGGCCGCCGCGATCTGCCGGAGTTGCGCGCGCGGCTCTGCCCGCCGGCCAAGTACGACAAGCTGATCATTCATCTCTCGAACTTCAGGCCGGTCAAGCGGGTCGACGCCGTCGTGGAGATTTTCGACCGGATACGCAAGGACGTGCGCGCGAAACTGATATTCGTCGGCGAGGGTCCCGAGCTGGGCCGCGCGATGCGAATGGTGCACGATCGCGGCCTGGCGTGCGACGTCGAGGCTCTCGGCGAGCAGGATCAGGTCGTGCCTCTGTTGTCGGTCTCGGATCTGTTTCTGCTGCCATCGGCTCAGGAAAGTTTCGGTCTCGCCGCGCTCGAAGCAATGGCGTGCGAGGTGCCGGTCGTGGCGTCGCGCGTCGGCGGCTTGCCGGAGGTGGTCGAGGACGGCGTGTGCGGATTCTTGCGCGACCCGGACGACATCGAGGGGATGGCGAAGGCGGCCATCTCGCTGCTGAGCGATCCGGTCGTGCACAGGCGCTTCGCCAAAGCTGGGCTCGATCGCGTGCGGCGCCACTTCTGCGCCGGCCGCGTCGTTCCTCAGTACGAAGCGTATTATCAGGAAATCATCCAGAGCTGATGCGATGACGCTGTCTCGCGCAACTTTCCTGTTCATCGTGTCGGCGGCGCTCGCCGTGATAGGTCCGGCCAAAGCCGGACGCTACGACCTGGAGGCGCAGCTGCGCGTGCGCCCGGTCGATCTCGAAGACGGCGCCGTCGCTCTCGGGCTCGCGCTCCGCCAGCTCAACAACACGGGCGTCTTCATGCAGGCGACCGCGCATCCAGACGACGAGAACAACGCGCTGCACGTGTACTTGAACCGCGGGCAGGGCGTGCGCACGATTCTCGCCACGGCGACGCGGGGCGACGGCGGTCAAAATGAGATCGGTTCCGAGTTGAACGATCCGCTCGCGGTGCTGCGAACCGGAGAGCTCGAAGCCATGCACCGGTTCGATGGCACCGAGCAGTACTTCACGCGCGCGATCGACTTCGGCTACTCGTTCAGCATCGAAGAGACGCTCGAGAAGTGGGGGCGTGACGAGATCATCGGCGACTACGTCCGTCTCATTCGCATGACGCGCCCCGATGTGGTGGTCGGAATGAACCCCACGGGCACCGCTGGCGGACTGCATCATCAGACGTCGGGCCTGCTGAGCCGCGAAGCGTTCAAAGCGGCGGGCGATCCCGCGCGCTACCCGGAACAGATCCGCGAAGGGCTGATGCCGTGGCAACCGCGCAAGTACTACTACCCGGCCGGAGGGCCCGGTGGTGGCGGGCGCGGCCAGGCTCTACCGCCGGCCGGCCCCTTGCCACTCGGTGCGTTGAAAGCGGCGACGTTCGACGTGTCGCCGTTCGACGCGTTGCTTGGCCGGACATATGCGGAGATCGGGACCGAAGAGCGTGGCATGCACAAGAGCCAGGCGATGGCCCAGCTGCTGGCGCTTCCGTCGGGACGATCCCAGCAGCGCTACCTTCTGATGGACTCGCTCGTGTCGCAGGGCGCGGCCGAAGAGGCCTCGCTTTTCGACGGCATCGACACAACGCTGCCCGGGCTGGTATCGCTCGTGCGCGGTACGCCTCCGCCTGCGTTGTCAGCGGGACTGCGCGCCATTGCAGATCACGTGTCGGCAGCGCAGAAAACATTCGACGTCGACGGCCCGTTCGCGGCCGCTCCTCCGCTCGTCGCCGGTCTCAACGCGGTGCGAGCGCTTCGGCAGGAGCTTGCTTCCATGGGACTGCCTGCTGAAGCGCGATTCGATCTCGATGCGAGGCTGAAGACCAAAGAGCAGCAGTTCACGGAAGCGGTGCTTCTGGCGCATGGACTTCGTTTCGAAGTGCTGTCTGATGATGGGATCGTCGTGCCCGGACAGGACGTGCGCGTGTCGATCAGCATCGGCGACCGCGGCCGACCCGTGAGCGTGTCGTCGGTGGCACTCAGTGGGTTTTCGGTGCCGGCGAAGTGCCCGTCGAGCCCGTTGGAAGTTGGCGCCGTGTATCGGTGCGACGCGCCGACACAGATTCCGGCAAACGCGAGGGCGACCAAACCATATTGGAAGGCTCTGCCGACAGCGGCGCGGTACGAGTTCGAGCCCGATGCGCCGTTCGGCCTTCCGTTCCGCCCGACACCGTTCCGGGCGTCGTTCACGCTGACGGCCGGCGGCGCCGAGCTGCACGTCGAGCGTCCAGTCGAATTTCGATACGAAGGGCAGCAGCTCGAGGGCGAGAAGCGGATGGAGCTGACGGTCGTGCCATCGCTCGCGCTGCGGGTGACGCCCTCAATTGCGATCGTACCCGCGGGCCGCGGCGCGACGTCCGCAGTCAGCCGTGAAGTGCGAGTCACGGTCGCGAATTATGCAAAGGGCGCGGCGACCGGCCAGGTGCGCATGGATGCACCAGCGGGCTGGACGACGGCCCCGGCTACGCAGACCGTCACGTTCACGCGCGAAGATGAAGCGCAGACGGTGCGCTTTTCGGTGCGGCCAGCAGCGAAGACCGCGCTGGGACAGTACGTCGTGAAATCGGTCGCATCGGTTGGCGCCCGGAGTTTCGAGACGGGATTTCAGGCTGTCGAATATCCGCACATCCGCCGCAGACAACTCGAGATTCCCGCGTCGGTCGTCGTCAAGGTCATGGATGTGCGTCTGGCGCCCAGCCTCACCATTGGGTACGTCATGGGCACAGGCGATGAGATTCCCGCGGCTCTTCGCGGGCTGGGCGCGACGGTTCAATTGCTGGACGCCGACGAGCTCGCATGGGGCGATCTGAATCGCTACGACGCCATCTTCATCGGCGTCCGGGCGTACGACAGCCGCGAGGATCTGCGCGCCAACAACAAGCGCGTGCTCGATTACGCCTCGGCCGGCGGCACGGTGGTGGTGCAATACAACCGCGGCAGCTCGTGGACCCAGTACGCGCCATTTCCCGCGGGCTTCAGCAATACGCGGGTCACCGACGAGAACGGAGAGGTGCAGGTGCTCGCGTCGGACGATCCTGTATTCCATTATCCCAACGAGATAGGCGCCGGTGCGTGGGCCAACTGGGTGCAGGAACGAGGCACGTACTTTATTGTTCCCGGCGATAAGCGCTACACGGATCTGATTCAGATTAACGAGCCATTCGAGCACAACGAAGGATGGAAGAAGGGCGCTCTCGTGACCGCGACCGTCGGAAAGGGCCGCTGGATATTCGTGGGTCTCGGATTGTGGCGGCAGGTCGCAGCCGGCACCGACGGCGCCTTTCAGCTGCTCGCAAATATCGCCAGCACCGGAAAGCTGCCGGGTAAATAACCGTCTCGTATCTCCCAATCTTCCACTCTTCCAATCTGCCAATGGTGTGAAATAATCCCTCCACCCCTCAGCCGTGTCCGTTTGAGCTTCAATGGCTTCAGACGCTCGGGTTCAACACCTTCTTCGTCGCGCGGGCTTCGGCACGACCACTGCCGAAGCGGCGGCGTTCAGCCAGCGCGGTTTTGCGGCCACGCAGGACGCGCTCGTGGATTACTACGGCACGCCGGACGATGTCGACGCGTCAATCGGTCAGCCCGGCTACTCGGCCGTAACCCCGTCCACCGGCGCATCGGAGCCCTTCTCGCCTTCAAGCGCCATCAACGATGCGCGGCAGCGCTGGCTGTTTCGCATGGTGCACTCGCGACGTCCACTGCAGGAAAAGATGGCGCTGTTCTGGCACCAGCATTTCGCCACGGCCTACAGCAAGATCGCAAATGCAGTGGGCGGCGCCACCGCCACCCAGCTGATGGCGGCGAAGGCGTCGGAGCACCCGGCGGGCTTGCGCGGGCAGCTCGAGTTGTTTCGGGATTACGCGCTGCCGAACTTCCGGGATCTGCTGTACGAAGTGGCTCGACATCCGGCGATGCTCTTCTGGCTGGACGGCCGCCTGAATACGAAGGCGCGCCCGCAGGAGAACTTCGCGCGCGAAGTCATGGAGCTCTTTACGATTGGCGTCGGACAGTTTTCCGAAGCGGATGTCTACGCGGGAGCTCGGGTGTTCACCGGT
>Ga0184625_10000194_pt1 | contig 19708 bp, 15 predicted proteins | sample PLM3_30_b1_FD_133151 | JGI IMG/M metagenome (GOLD analysis project Ga0184625, IMG submission 133151) | Groundwater sediment microbial communities from an aquifer in East River, Colorado, USA - PLM3_30_b1 | ecosystem: Environmental > Terrestrial > Soil > Riparian zone | place: USA: East River... | reverse complement strand
GCCCCTTCGTCGTCGCGGACGAAGGCGCGCTCGAGACGGCGGTCAGCGCGTCCTCGCCCGGCGCCGCCGTTGCGGACGAAGCATGGATCGCCGGCCCGCCGGGGCTCGCGACGACGCTCGAGCGCGAGGCCGGAGGCACGCCGGTCGTCGTGACCTCGCGGCGAGCTATCGAGTCAGAGCTGCGCGACGATCCTCTCGCCCGGGGAACGGTGGCCGTGCTCGCCGCCGGGCGCCTCCTCGCCCTCATCCTGGCCGTGCTCGCCGTCCTTCTGGTCGTGTCGGTCGAGCAGCGAGACGAGTCCGGAGACTTCTTCGACCTCGAATCCCAGGGGCTCGCTCCGGCGACGTTGCGCCGCCAGCTCGTCCTGCGAATCGCGAGCATCGCCGCCTTCGGCGTCCTTTGCGGCCTCGTCACCGGTGCGCTGCTGACGGCCGTCGTGACCCGCCTCGTCGCAGTGGGCGCCGGCCGCGCAACGCCGATGCCGCCTCTGCGCGTAGACGTGGGCTGGCTGGAGCTGGCGCTCGGCCTGCTCTGCTTCGCGATCGCGCTCGGCGTGATGCTGAGCTTGGCAACCCGGCGCGCCTTCTCCGGCCCCGTTCCCGCCCGGAGCGGTGAAGCCCGATGACACACGTCGTCGAGCTCGATCACGTGTTCCGCGTCTACCCGACGGAGGACGGCGGCTCGGCCGCGCTGCAGGGCCTCACGTTCACCGTGCGCGAGGGAGAGATCGTCGTCGTCTTCGGGCCGAGCGGCTCAGGGAAGACGACGATGCTGCGGATCCTCGCCGGCTTCGACCGACCGTCGGCAGGACGAGTCGACGTGCTCGGCGTGGACCTCCGCCGCATCGGCCGGAGGCGGCTCGACGACTTTCGCGGACGTTTCCTCGGCTACGCCGATCAGCACTACGCCGCGGCGCTCGCTCCCGAGCTGACCGCCCGCGAGCTCGTGGCCTTCCCGCTGGGTCTCGCCGGCGTGCCTCGAAAACGCCAGCTGGAGCGCGCCGATGCGCTCCTCGACGTCGTCGGACTTGCCGGCCGCGCGCGGGCGCATCCGTTCGAGCTCTCGGGCGGCGAGCAACAGCGGATCGCCGTCGCGGCCGCGGTCGGCCGGCGTCCTCGGCTCCTGCTCGCGGACGAGCCGACGGCCGAGCTCGACTCGGAGAACGCGGCCGGCGTCTACCGCCTCATCGAGCAGATCGTCCGCGCCGAGTCGGGAAGCGCGATCGTCGTCAGCCACGATCCCGCCTCGGCCGCGATCGCGGACCGGATCGTCCATGTCCGAGACGGACGCGTGAGCGCCGAGATCGGACGCGACGGCGCAGACGGTGAGTCGATCGTCGTCGGGCGAGGCGGGTGGATTCGCCTCCCCGAGGAGTTTCTCCACCGTGGCCGGATCGTCACCCGAGCCCATGCCCGGGTCGAGGGAAGCGAGATCGTCATCAGCGGCGACGAGGACGCTCCCGAGCCGGAGCCCCAGGTCACGGCGCCCGTACGGCGGACCCGCCCGGCCGGCCGGCCCGTTGCGGAGCTCCGTAGTGTCGGCAAGCGCTTCGGCTCGGGACGGTGGAGCACCGACGTCTTCGCCGACTTCTCGGCACGGCTGAACGGCGGACGGTTCACGGTGGTCACGGGTCCGTCCGGGTCAGGCAAGAGCACGCTCTTGAACCTGCTCGCCGGACTCGAGCTGCCGTCAGATGGCGAGGTGGTTGTCCTCGGGGAGGTCGTCTCGAGTCTCGATCGCGCCGCCCGCGCGGCCCTGCGCAGGACGCGCCTCGGCGTGATCGCACAGGACACGAGCCTCGTGCCGTTCCTGACCGCGCGGGAGAACGTGGAGCTGACGCTCGCCGCGCGCGGCTCCGCGAACGGGGACGCAGAAGCCGCGTTGCGCTCGGTCGGTCTGGCCGAGCTAGCCGATCAGCGTGTGGCGCGGCTCTCGATGGGCGAGCGGCAGCGGGTCGCGATCGCTCGGGCCGTGGCGGCCAGTCCGGAGCTCCTGCTGGCGGACGAGCCGACCGCACGGCTCGATGCGGCGAACGCGCTCGAGATCGGGGCGCTCCTCGCCCGCCTCGTCGAGGAGCGCGGAACGACGGTGGTCTGCGCAACCCACGACCCGCTCGTGATCGAGCAGGCCGACGAGGAGCTGGAGCTGCACCGCTAGGGGAGGAAGATTCCCTTGAGCGTGACTGGGTTGACGAGCGTGTAGTCGAGCTCCTGGGACTGCGGCAGGCCGAGCGGCGGGATCACGTCGAGCGCTTTCGGCACTGCGCCGGGATTGAACGTGCAGTGCGGATCGCTGCTCGGCGCCGCGCAGACCCCGAACAGAAAGTCCTGCGGCGTCGGCGCGAACCCACGCGCCTGGTCCGGCGAGAAGCCGTCCTGGCCGGTGAGGACGACCGTGAAGCCCCAGCCTGAGCCCGGAACACCGCCAAGGCTCGACGCCGGGACACTGAAGGTGATGAAGCGCGAGATCGCGTTCGCGCTGATCGCGATCGTGCCGAGCGTCGCGCCAGTCGCGTCGACATAGCGCTGCCCGAAGCCCTGAACCTCGAGCAGCCGGCTCCACGCCGAGCCCGGGTCGATCACGTAGTTCCGCTGCGGGAACGAGGCCAAGGTGCTCGTCGGCGACGCACCCGGGACGCGCACGTACACGTCCACGAGCTGGGCGCCGAGCGGGCTCCCGAAGGTCGGCGTCAGGTCGCGGATCTTCACCTTGAACGTGACCGTCTGCTGATCGGGCGAGACGATCACCTGGAACTGCTGCATGTCGAAGGCGCCCGGCTTGAAGTTGCTGGACGTCGGATAGGCGTAGTTGCCGGGGCCGTTGTCGTCGTTCGAAGGGTCGGCGACATCGAGGATGACGGTTCCGGGCGTGAAGTCGAAGACGACCGTCCGCTTCACGTGCGCGGTCGCGCCCGTCGGACTGACTGCGACCACGTTCAGCACCGTCGTCCCGCCGGATATAGCGACCGCGACGCTGAACGATCCGTCCGGGCTCGCGGGGGTGAACGCGGTCGTCGTCTGCGGGCTCTGGTCGATGTTCGTCGCAGCGACGTAGACCGTGTTTCCGGGCGCCGTCGTGCCGGTGAGGGTGACCGGCGAGCCGGTCACCGCCGACTGGTCGGCCGGCGCGGTCACCGTCAAGGTCGTCTGCCCCTGCGTTTGTCGGACGTAGCGGTCGAACGTGGCCGCGGGCTGTTCCACCACGCGGCCGGCGACGAGATCGCCGAGGAGGCGAACGTAGGACGCGGCCGACCAGGTGAGGGGATTCGCGGAGCCTGCGGGCTCTCCGTTCACGAACCCGATCGAGGCGGTCGTTGGATCGGTGCCGAACGGCGAGCGGGCCAGGTCCGGCAGCTCCCAATCCTGCTCGGGGATCAGCCCCACTCCGCCGGCGAATCGCTCCATGGAATCGAGGAGGCTCCTGGCCGTCGCCCGGTCGCCGGTCTGGAGCGAGTGCTCGGCGCGCTCGGAAGAGAGCGCCGGCCAGAGATGTCCCGTGCCCTGACCTGAAGGCGCCCAGGGACGGCCGTCGCTTGCCCGGTCGCCGTACCCGTCGCCGTTGTAGCGGTGCCAGCCAGGCCCGCTTGCGGTGATGCTCCGGATCGTCGCGTCGACGATCGGCAGCGACCGGAGGATGTCGGGGTCGCTCGCCGCGAAGGCGCCCAGGCGCGAGAGCTCGAGGAAGCCGGCGTCGATGACGGCGCGCTGGTCGAGTGTCGGCCCGCCGTTTCCGACGTTGTAGGAGATCGCCGCATTCGGGTCGCCGGTCTTCGAAAGCCGGATGAAGTACGGCTGCGTGGACAGCGACCCGTTCGTCGTCACCGTCCAGCCTTTGACGGAGCGCTGGTAGTCATCGGCGACCCCCCGGAAGAGGGCGGCCGAGACGTTGTCGCCGTTCGCCCGAGCGAGCTCGGCGGCGCCGATCAAGCCGGCGATCTCCGCGGCGATCGTCGACGCCGAATAGCCGTCCTGCTCCTCCCAGCGCTCGACGCCGAACGCCGGACCGTGGGCGATCAGGAAGTAGGCGGCCCGCTTCACATGGTTCGCGTACAGGCTCGCGTCAGTCATCCCGAGCTGGTACGCCATCAGGATCGGGTACGCCGTCTCGTCGAGCTGCGTGCCGAAGGAATCTGGCGCGAGCTTGCCGTTGACCAGGCTGTTCCGCGGCATCGAGCCGTCCGGCAGCTGCTGGCGCTCGAACAGGAACCGGACGGTGTCGTGGGCCGTGCTGAGGTCACCGTCGACGAGCAGCGCCGTCCAGGCCTCGTAGAGATCGCGGGAGAACACCTCGCGGTAGGAGCCGAAGTACGTGTTGTTCGGATCGCCCGCCGAGACGGCCTGGCCCCACGGCGAGGCGAGGCTCGCGACGATCGCCCCGGGGAAGGTCTTATCCTCTGAGGCCTTCACGACATTCGCGCTGAGGAAGTACTCGGCGACCAGCCCCCTCCAGCGCTGTTTCGAGCTGCCGGCGAAGCGCGACGGGGGCTGCTTCAGCTTCCGGTCGTAGGCGGCCCAACCCGACTCGTAGCGCTTGCGCGCCGATTGGAAGCCCTTGTCGAGGGAGCGCTCCGCGGTGCGAACCGCCTCGCTCTCGCTCGAGCCGAAGCCGAGGGCGAGCGTGAAGGTCGTCGCGTGCCCGTGGAGCGCCAGGCGCGCCGTCTGGACGAGATTCCCATTGCTCGCATCCGTGTAGGTCGTGGACAGGGCATGCGCCGCGTCGAGCTGGGTCAGCCCGTCGCTGGCGGCTCCCGCGAAGCCGTTCGTGACCTGCGTGAACGGTTTCGAGGAGTCCAGCGCGATCGAGACCGGCTGGGCGTAGTCGCGGTTCGCGGCGTTCGTCGCCGTCACCGGGTCGGACGCGACGAGCACGTCGTGACCGGTCGAGGTGTCGACCGTTCCGGAGTCGGCGCCGCCGTTGCCACTCCCGCCGCCGCCGTTGCCGTTGACGGTGGGATCGAAGCGCACGTAGAGCCGGTAGCGGCCCGCCGGACCAACGAGCGACTTGAACCTCGTGCGCATGAGGACCGCGTTCCGCCTCGGATCGGTGACGAAGTCGGTCACGAGCCGGTACTTGCCGCTCTTCGCCGTCGCCGTGACGCGGCAGGTCATCCCGCTCCGATCCAGGGCGGAGACGGTGTACCTCATGTCGCGGGTCTGGAGATCGGTGAACGTCGAGCCGTCGGTGACGACGTACTGGAGCGTCTCCACGTTCGTGTTGTCGGCGGTCGGGTAGTAGACGTCGCTCAGGACGCCGTCCGCGACTGTGTACCAGGTCTTGGACGTCCGGTTGCGGGCTGTGCCGAGACAGTCCTTGCGCGCCAGGTCGAAGTGCGAGAGTGCTCCCGGGCCGTCCGGCGCGGGCGTTGCGGCTCCGGCCGCGCCCGCGGAAAGGAGGCCGACGGCGAGCAGCGTCGCCAGCCCCGGCCGTGCAGCTCTACCCAGGAGCTCACGCATGGCAGTCCGATTCTGCAACCGGAGCGTATGACACACAAGGGTCAGTGGAGTACCGTCTGCGCGTCCAGCGGAGAAGGGGGAGTTTCATGCGCATGATCTTCCGTGCGGCGCTTCTCACTTTGGCAGCCGCCTTGGTCCTTCCGGGAGTGGCGGTCGCAGCCGTCAAGGCCGGCCAGCCGTTCCCGACGAACCTGCTCACCGTCACCGATTCGACGCAGCTGACCGGCTTACGAGTCGACCTGCCGAAACCCGACTGCGGCGCCCGTCCGAGCGACTGCGCCGACGTCGACGTCCTCGACCAGCTCGACGGATTCAACATCCAGCCCAGGATCTCGATCCCGCTGAGCGGATCGATCGACCTGTCCACCGTCTCCAGCTCCACGGTCTTCCTCGTCAGCCCTGATGAAGACGTCATCGGGACGAACCAGGTCGTCTGGGAGCCGGCGGCAAACACCTTGCACCTCGAAAGCGACCAGCAGCTCGCGCAGTCGACGAGGTACCTACTCGTCGTCACGCGCGGTGTTCAGGGCACCGACGGGGAGCCGCTGGACACGACCAGCTTCCGCCACGACCTCAACTACGGGCAGACGAAGGATCCGGCCGTCAAGGCCTATCGCAAGGCGCTCTTGAAGGCGCTGCCGCTCGCCAAGGCCGGCGGCGCGGACCCGAGCGACATCGCGGCGGCAAGCCTCTTCACGACGCAGTCGATCACGCCCATCTCGGAGAAGATCAGGGCGCAGCTCCGGGGCGCGGAGGCCAGCTTCCTGCTCGGCACGGGCGGAGTGCGGACGGTCTTCCCGCTCTCGTCGGTGGCCTCCGTGACCTGGCAACGTCAGATCACCTCGGCGCCGACCTTCTCGACAGGCGGCCTGTTCCTGCCGCTTCTGGCCGGCGTGGGCACGATCGCCTTCGGTTCGTACTCCTCGCCGGACTACGAGACCGCGGCGAAGATCATCCCGGCAGTTGGCACGGCAACCGGAACGCCGGTCCCGCAGGGAACGAACACCGTCCAGTTCTCGCTCTTCCTGCCGGCGGGCGCTCGGCCCGAGGGCGGGTGGCCGGTCGCGATCTTCGGGCACGGGTTCACCGACTGGAAGAACGGTGCTCCGCCGGCCGTCGCCGGGAGGCTTGCGCAAAACGGCATCGCCTCGATCGCGATCAACGTGGTCGGACACGGAGGCGGCCCGCTTGGCATGTATACGGTCACCCGCAACGGCGGTCTGCCGCCGGTGACGCTTCCGCTCGGCGGGCGCGGGATCGACCAGAACGGTGACGGCTCGATCGATTCCACGGAAGGGGTCGGCGCGGTGGCTCCGTTTGCGCTGATCTCCAGCCGCGACGGGCTGCGCCAGACCACGATCGACCTCATGCAGCTCGTCAAGGTGCTGGAGGGCGGTGTCGACGTGGACGGCGACGGCGCCGACGACCTCAGCACGTCCCGCATCTACTACGGCGGGCAGTCGTTCGGCGGCATCTACGGGACGCAGCTCATGGGGCTCGAGCCGGACATCCGCGCCGGCGTTCTCAACGTCGCGGGCGGGCCGATCATCGAGATCGCGCGGCTCTCCCCGAGCTTCCGAGTGTTGGTCGGGCTGTCGTTGCTGAATCGGACGCCGTCGCTCTACAACGCAATCCCGAATCCGGGGCTCACGAACTTCCACGAGAACATCCCGCTGCGGAATCTGCCGCCGGTGACAGCGACGCCGGACGAGACGGCGATCCAGCAGCTGATCGACCGGAGCGAGTGGGCGCAGCAGGCGGGGAATCCCGCGGCGTACGCCCCGCACATCACGGCGCCGGTGATCTTCCAGTTCGCGCGCGGCGACCAGACCGTGCCGAACCCGACGACGTCGGCGATCCTCCGCGCCTGCGGCTGCGCCGACCGGGCGACGCTGTACCGGAACGATCTCGCCTTCGCCCTGAATCCGGCGGTCCCGAAGAACCCGCACGGGTTCATTACGAACGTCGGGAACGCCGCGGCCGGACAGTTCGCGCTCGCGGCGCAGCAGCAGATGGCGACGTTCTTCACGAGCGATGGTGCGACGACGATCGACCCTGATAGCGGCGGCTCGATCTTCGAGACGCCGACGTCGATGGTCCCCGAAGACCTCGCCTTCATCCCGTAAGCGTTTCTTCGGGCCGTGTCCAGGGGCCAGGCCCCTGGACACGGCCAAAGCGGCGGTGGATGGTTCGCCACCGACGCGAGCGCCAAGAAGGTTGGCTGGACAGCCCGACCACACCTGGACACACTGCCCCGAGCGATGAGCGACTTCACGATCGAGGAGCTTCAGCTGGCTGCCCGCAACCACGGTCTGCCGCTCGAGGCGCTCCGCTATGCGGTCACCCCGGTCGGCCTGCATTTCGTCCTTACGCACTACGACATCCCCGCCGTCGACGTCGCCGACTGGCGCTTGCACGTAGGTGGGCGCGTTGGGCGCGAGCTCGCGCTCTCGCTCGACGAGCTTCGCACTCGTCCGTCCACGCGTCGGCCCGTGACGCTCGAATGCGCCGGCAACGGGCGGGCTCGGCTCTCGCCCCGACCTCTCAGCCAGCCGTGGCTGGAGGAGGCAGTCGGAACGGCCGAATGGGGCGGAACGCCGCTTCGTTCGCTGCTCGAGGAGGCCGGCGTGGACGAATCAGCAGTCGAGGTCCTCTTCACGGGCCTCGACCGCGGCCTCGAAGACGGCGTCGAGCAGCAGTACGAGCGGAGTCTTCCACTGGAGGAGGCGCTTCGCGACGACGTCCTGCTCGCGTACGAGATGAACGGCGAGCCGCTCCCACCACAGCACGGCTTCCCGGTCAGGCTCCTGGTACCGGGCTGGTACGGGATGACGAGCGTCAAGTGGCTCGGGCGGATCACCGTCCTCGACCAGCCCTTCGAGGGCTTCCAACAGCGCGACCGCTACCGGCTACGGCAGCAAGAGAACGAGGACGGGCCGCCGGTCACTCGCATACAGCCGCGAGCGCTGATGGTGCCGCCGGGCATCCCCGACTTCCTCACGCGGACGCGGACCGTTGACCTCGCTCCCTGCCTGCTCGAAGGACGAGCGTGGTCGGGCTGGGCGCCGATCGCCGGCGTGGAGGTCAGCAGCGACGGCGGTGCGAGCTGGCACCCGGCGCGACTCGGCGAGCAGCGGGCGCCGTCGGCCTGGACGTCGTGGGAGTACCTGTGGGAGCCGGAGGTGCCCGGTGACTACGAGCTCGCGTGCCGGGCGCGCGACGCGGCGGGAAACGAGCAGCCGGTCGAGCCGGCGTGGAACCTGGGCGGCTACTCGAACAACGCCGTACAGCGCGTCGCTGTCACGGTCCGTACCGCGTAAGGGCGGAGGCTATCCCGTGAGACGGAAGATGAAGATGTCCCGACGAGGCCTCCGGGTCGTCCGGATCACGGTCAGCGTCCCACGCGCGTTGTCGTAGAGCCGCGTTCCTCCGAGCACGGCGAGCTCGTAGAGCTCCGGGAACCGAATCGAGCCGCCGGCCACGAGCCTGCCCTTGGGCAGGAAGATCGTGACCGTGCAGCTTCGGGTCCCGGCCGTGACGAAGGTGCAGACGTAGTCCGCGTGCCCGATCGGCTGCCGCTTGATCCGCTTGTTGAACAGGTTCAGGCGGACGATCTCCGTGTCGCCGGGCCCCCTCCCAGGCCTGCCTGCATCGACGCGCACGCGGCTGATCTCGCGGCTCGTGATGCGAATCGTCCCGGGCCCTGTCGCCGCATTGGAGCCCAAGCTCCAGCCGTTGGACAAACCGATCACCGCAAAGCCTGCCGCGATGACGAACACATAGAACAAACGATTCATCCCCCCACTCCTTTCGCTGGCCGCATCAACGATCGTTCGCGGCAATCGGAAGCTCGAGCCAAAACACCGATCCCTCCCCGGTGGCGCTTTCGAAGCTGATTGTCCCACCGTGCGCTTCGACGAGTGAACGGGCGATCGTCAGGCCGAGACCGGTGCCGGCGATGCCGCTCGCCGGCGCATCGCCGCGGAAGAACTTTCCGAAGACCTGTTCCTGCAGATCGTCCGCAATACCGAGCCCCTCGTCCCGGACGCTCACGCGCACCCGATCGTCCTCACGTTCGCCGACAACTTCAACGGTTCCCCCATCCGGTGAGTACTTGATCGCATTCGACAGGAGGTTCGCCACCACCTGCGCCATGCGGTCGGGATCACCCCGCACCGGCAGCGGCCTGGGCGGGAGCACGACATCGAGCTTGTGCTTCTCGCTCTGGCCTGCAAAGAGCTGCGCCTGCTCGCCCACAAGTGTCCCCATGTCGAAGAGCTCCCGTGCGAGCTTGAGCTGGCCTTCCTCCAGGCGCTCGATGTCGAGGAAGTCGTTCAGGAGCGACGAGAGGCGTCGGCCTTGCGCATCGATGATCTCCAGGTACCGGCGCTGCTCCTCGGGACTGACCTCCCGCGTGAGCAGCAGCGAGGTAAAGCCCAGCACGCTCGCAAGCGGCGTCCGCAGCTCGTGGGAGACGATGCTCACGAGCTCGGACTTCAGGCGCTCGCTCTCCCGGAGCCTCTCGTTCTGAGACTCGAGCTCGGCGCGGCCCCGTTCCAGCTGCTCGGCCATCTGGTTGAACGCGACCTTGAGCTCGCCGACCTCCCCGGGCCCCGGGCCCTTCTCGTCGAGCCGCGTCGAGAGATCTCCGCCGGCGAGGCGAGTTGCCGCCTGTGCGACGCCGCGAACAGGACGAGCCGTCGAGCGCGCGAGGTAGATGCCGAACAGGATGATGAGCATCGTCGAGGCGATTAGGCCGGCGATTGCAAGCGCGACGGCACGATCGGCCTGCCGGTCAGCCGACCCCGCGCTGGCCGCCGCAAGCGCATTCTCGGCGGCGAGGAAATTCGTGAACTGCCCGCGAATCTCGTCGGTTCGCCGTTGACCTTCCTCCCTGGCGACGAAGTCTCGAGCGGCGGGCGGATTTGCGCGCGCGATGTTGAGCAGATTGACCGCGTAGTCCTGTTCGTACTGCCGGATCGCAGTCGTCAGGTTCCGGGCTCGTCGGGCTTGTTCCGGATTCGTCGACGCGAGGCGTTCAAACTCTTGAAGCCGGCCCGAGTCGAGCTCTTGCCGCGCCTCTCGATATGGCTTCAGGAATCCATCCTCCCCTGTGAGGATGTAGCCACGCACACCCGTCTCGAGATCGAGGACGAGCTTCTCGAGCCTGAGCGTCGCCGCTGTTACATCCTTCGCGTGGGCTTCTCGACGCGTCGCATCGTTGAGCCCGGAGACGGCATTGATCAGAACGGCGAAGACACTCGCGACGAGAGCTGCAAGGACCGCGCTGGCGACGATCATGCGAAGCGCAAGCGAGAGGGACTTCAGCCTATGTCCGAGCGAGCTCATCCCCGAGCCTCGCCGAGTACTTCGCTGACGACAGAAGTCAGCTCATCGGCCTCGAACGGCTTCGCGACGAAACGGTCGGCGCCGGCGTTGAGCGCCGCCTCGTCGGCGTGGCCCCACGCGCTCATGACGATGACGCGGGTCTCGTCGCCCGGCAGCTTCGCGCGCAGCTCCGTGAGGACGTCGAAGCCGCTGGCGCCGGGCAGCATCAGGTCGAGGATGATCAGGTCCGGGCGGAGTTTGTAGGCAAGATCGAGCGCCTCGCGGCCGGTGTCAGCCTCGACGAAGCGATATCCATCGCCGAGAACGACGCGCACCAGCTGACGTAGGTTTCGGTCGTCCTCGCAGATGAGGATCGTCTTGGCGGGGCCTGTTTGCACGCTAGGAAAGGCCCGCAGCGTAGCGAGGAAGCGAGACGGCTCGGAGTAAATCGAGGGCGGGAGCGGCGAGCCGCTCCCGCCCAATCGTGCCCCAGTCCGTTACTTCCGGCGGAAGATCTCGTAGACGACGTTGTCCGACAGCGAGACGACGTAGAGGTTGCCGTTCGGCCCCGTCTGAACATCCGTCCCGACGCCGAAGTTCCGGCCGAAGAGCAGGCTCTCGCTCTCGGTGATCTCCCACTTGTGGATGTTGTCCGCGACGCGATCGTTCAGCCTTGGATCGTCGACGCCGATCTTCTGTCGGTTGCCCGTCAGATTCAGGTGGAACAGGTGGCCGCCTTCGAGGAACGGCCGCGCCGCGCCGACGAAGAGGTCGTTTCGGTACTGAGGCCCGAGCGCGCGGCTCTGGAGGAAGCCGATGCCTCCTGGCGCAACCTCGAACTTCCAGCTCAGCTCCGGTGCGCTGTAGTGGGCGCCCGGGAGCGTGAAGAGACGCGAGAGCGCCTCAGCCGGACTGTCCGCAATGTTCGTCGGCAGCCAGCGGATCTGCTGGAGGCCGAAGTAGGTGGCCGCGAACGGATCCGGCGGCGACGGGGTCACCGTCGTCTCGATCGTCTTGAACTGCGAGATGCGCTCCGGCGGGCCCATGATCTGCACCCACCCCGAGTTGAAACCGGGATCGGCGCGGTTCACCTCGCTGAAGCTGTCGTCGCCGTTCTCCTGCTCCCAGAGGGCGCCGGAGACGGGATCGAAGGCCATCCCGAAGCTGTTGCGGAGGCCGTAGGCGAAGATCTTCTGGATGTTCGCGCCGACCTCGCCGCCGACCGACTGCCCGGCCGCGAAGAACGGATTGCTCGCGGGTGTCGTGCCGTCGTCGTTCAGCCTCAGGATGACGCCGGTCAGGTGGGCGTTGTCCGGCTCCGGGCCCCCGAACTGATCGTCGTCGATGCCGGGCCCGAACGGGCCGTCGACGAGGTTCTGGGTCTGACCGCGGCGGCCGTTGTCGCCGATGACGACGTAGAGCTTCTCGTCGGGACCGAAGCGGAGCACGCCGCCGTCGTGGTTCCCGCGCAGCGGCTGTCCGGCATCTGCCTGGAACGCCCGCAGCTTGACGATGTTCTTCTCGAACGTGAGCGTCGAACCGTTCCAGATGAAGCGGTCGACCCGGTTTCCGAGCAGCGGAACGTTGGCGAGGTCGTCGCTGTCCGTGCCGCTCAGCGTCTCCGTCCAGTACAGGTACACCCGGCCGGTGACGAAGAAGTGCGGGTGCAGCGCAATGCCGAGCAGCCCGCGCTCCGACGCGCTGTTGACCGCGAGGTCGAGGACGGTGCTCTGCACGACGCCGTTGACGACGCGCTGCACCTTCCCGGTTGCTTTCTCGAGCACGAGCATGTCGTTCGGCCCGAGGAAGGCGATGCTGATCGGCTGGTCGAGCCCCGAGGCCGCGGTCCGGACCGCGAGGTTCGGGTCGACGACAGTCGGTGCCGCAGCTGCGCGGGCCGGCAGGAACGCCGTCGCCAGCACCACGCCGAGTGCTACTGCAAGCAGGTATAGAGGTCGTTTCACTGTCCCCCCTCCTGGTCGGTGAAGTTGCCCTCTCGGGGGGTGGGTACGGAGAGGATCGACGCTCGGATTGGAGGCTGGGGGTGGCGCTGAACTCCACCCCCAGCTTCGGCTTGTCTAGAGACCCGGCGGTCGCCCGACGTCGGGCTTCGTGTAGTCGCAGACTCCGGTCGGGAAGATCTGCTGGAGGCGCGCGACCTCGGTCGCGCCCGGCTGCCACGAGCCGTACGTCCCGTCCGCGATCGCCGTAGCGACCTGCTTCAAGGCGCACTTGAAGACGCCGCCCTCGATCGGCCCGCCGGCGACGATCCGCGACGTCGAGTGGAGCGGGAACGCCTCGGTGCAGGGTCCCGCCGGCCGGGAATCGAGGATGCCGGCCCACACGTCGGCGCCCGAGTGGAGCAGCGAGCCGTCGGTCGCGAAGCACGAGTCGACGGCCTCCGCGGGCTTGTGGCCGGAGATCATCCATTTGTCCATCACGGCGAGGGCCATCGGCGTCTGATCGAACTGGGGCGCTCCCGGACGCGCGTCCGTGAACCAGATCACCTGGTTCGACGCGTCACCGTCGAAGTTCAGCATCCGCTTTCGTGACGCGAACGACTGGTGCGAGTTGTGCATGTCGAGCCGATGCTCGAGGTAGTGCCGCCAATCGATCACGGGGATGTCGATGTCGCCACGGAAGACGATGCCGGACGTGTAAGCGGCGTTCGCCGCTTCCATGTTCCCCTCACGCCTGGGAGCGGGCGTCGCGCCGCCGTCCGGGCTGAGCCGCATGTTGCGGCGGCTCCAGAAGTCGAGCGGCGGCGTCGTGCAACCGAAGGTCGGGAAGAACGGGCAGCCCTCCTGGACCATGTCCTTCGAGTTCTTCCAGCTGCCGACTGTTGCGTTCAGCTTCAGGAACTCTGCCGGCGTGACGTTCCCCTTCTTCAACGCGTCGAGGCCGTACTGGACGCCGACGTTGTCCCACGGGACCTTGGCGTAGCCGTCCGCGTCGACCCCGTAGACGTTGCGCAGGTCGTCCCAGTGCGTCCACTTGACGGCGGCCATGACTGCCGGGTCGTAGAACTCGGAGCCCGCCCCCGCGCTGCCGAAGTTCGGATTGAGGGCGAGCGGCGTCAGACCCCGCCAGCCGGCCACGCACTCACTCGAGCCGGGCGCGCCGCCGCGGTAGGGGTTCGGCCACGTGGCGCTTGCGTTCATCCCTTCGATCCAGGTGCGGTTGGGCCAGACCGACCACTTCGGGTTGGCTCCGTCGGTGACGTCCATGAAGTGCTCCATGAGCTCGCAGTCCGCGACGTGGATGGTCTGCGTGACCATGTCGGGATACGAGTACTGCGGGATCGCGGCGTCGATGATCACGCCCGGGTGCCGCTGCGCGTAGACGTACTGCTGGATCGCACCGCCCGAGCCGCCGACGCCCACGGTGTAGAGCGGGACGCCGTAGCCCTCGATGAAGCGCTCCTTCGTCATGATCGCCGTCTCGGCGCCGAGGACGAGGTTGTAGTGCGTCGAGGTGCGCGTACCGCTCGAGTGGATGATCGCGTAGCCCTTCGAGAGGCCGGGGTCGTACAAATGGCTGCCGCCGACCGTCCCCTGGTTGTGGCCGATCGCAACGCCGCCGTCGAAGGCGTAGATCGCCCGGCGGTTCCAGAGCGAGGTGTCGGGCGGAGCGCCCGGGTCACCGGGCGGCGACAGGATCGTGATCGCGTAGATGAAGCGGTTGATCGTCCCGCGCTCGCGGCGCACGACATACGGGACCGTGCGGCCGTCGAGCGTCGTCGTCGTCGCGACGTCGGGCGGCAACGGGCCCGGCGGAAGAGCCTGGAACTGGCCGCCGGTCGTCCGGTACAGGAAGTCGACGACCGTGTTAACGGTGCAGTCCTTGCTCCAGCCGGTCGTGGGTGACGTGGAATCGCCCGGCGTCTGGAAGAGGCGCATGCCGATGCCGGCCTGGTTGTCCACCTGCGGGAACCCGAGCCCCGCCTGGGGGGTCTGCGTCTTGCAGACGAACGGCTGTTGCTGCGGCCCCGAGAAGATCGGACCGGTGACCGGGTGGTTCACGAGCGTCAGCTCGACTGTGGGACGTCCTTTGCCACGGCCGTTCGAGTCCGCGAAGAGGGTGTTCGCCCCGAGGTGCATCCCGTTCACCATCCCGGTCAGCGTGCGCGCCTCGGGATCGAGGGTCAGCGTCGAGGTGACGTCCTCACCGTTCAAGGACAGCGTCGCCTTGTGCAGCGGCACGTTGCGCGGAATCGTCAGCCGCACGAGCGCATCACCGCCGGTGACCATGGTCGCCGGGCTCGACAGGACTCGAAGGTCGAAGTCATGCGTGTTCGCTGTCGGCGACGCCGGTGCAAGCACAAGGGCGCCGGCAAGCGCGAGCAGCGCCCAAACCAAACGTTTTCTCATCTCTCCCCTCCGTTCGTTGACCCGTTCAGCCGGCGGGGACTATTGCACCGTGAGCCGAAACGCGCTGTGCGTCCGTAGCATCGGAGGGTGCTCCTGGAGACGCTCACCGCCGCGCTCATCTGCCTCGATCCGGGCCACGGGACGCTGCCTGCGGTCGGGCGTCAGCGCGAGCCGATCGGCCCCGGGTCGCGCGCGACGAAGATCAAGGACGGCGGTGGGGCCGCCGGCGAGGCGGACATCGCGCTCGGGATCGCCCGGCGCACGCGCGTGCTGCTGGTCCGTCGCGGCTACCGCGTGGCGATGACGCGGACCGGCTCCGGTTACCGCGGCGGGAACATCGCCCGCGCGCAGTTCTGCAACCGTCACGGCGCCGCGCTGATGCTGCGGATTCACGCCGACGGTTCCACGAATGCGTCCCAACGGGGGATCTCGACCCTCACTCCGGCCTTCCATCAAGGCTGGACGGATGACATCTACCGCTCGAGCCGGCGGGCGGCTCGCGCGATCCAGTCCGGGCTCGTCCGCGCGACGAGCGCCCACAACCTGGGCATCGTCGAGCGCTCGGACCTGACCGGGTTCAACTGGGCCAACGTTCCCGTCGTCCTGGCGGAGACCGGCTTCCTGAGCAACCCGGTCGAGCGGCGGTTGCTCTCGTCGAGCGCCTATCAGTGGCGGGTTGCCCGCGGGCTCACCGCCGGCGTCGCCGCGTTCAGTCCTCCTCGCTAGCGGCGCGCATCCGGTCGACGACCGAGCGGCCCTCCGCGTGGATCTCGCTGCGACGCTCCCCTGGGTCGGCGGGAAGCGGCTCGGCGGCGTCGACGGTCGTCTCGGCGGACTCGAACTCCTCGCGGTCGTCGACGACGACGCGGGACTCGTCGAGGCGCTGCCGAAGCTGTTCCGCCCGAGGATCGGCGGGCTCGATCTCGACCCAGCCAGGCGGCCGGCGGCGGATCGAGCGCCAGAGGGCCGCGACCGCCACGGCGATCCCGCCGGTCAGCAAAGCTATACGGCGGCTCACGGGGCCGATGCTACACTGGCCGCCGCTTCCTGCCCCGCTGCCGCGCAGCGTGGCCGTCTAGACCGGAGGAAGGACTGTGTCGCCCTACGAAATCCTGCTCATGCTCGATCCGGAGCTCCCGGAGGAGCGCCAGAACGAGATCGTCACCCGCACGCGCGAGCTGATCGAGCGCGGCGGCGGGACCTGGGAGGCCCACGACGTGTGGGGGCGGCGAAAGCTCGCCTATGAGATCGACCACAAGTCGGACGGCGTCTACCACCTGCTGACCTTTTCGGCCCAGCCGGAGACCCTCGACGAGGTCTCGCGCATCCTCAAGATCACCGACGGAGTCATGCGCCACCTGGCCCTCCGGCGGAGCGAGCAACGTCCAGTCGGGACGGTAGCGTCGCCGCCTCAGGACCGGCAGGATGCACCGGAGCCGGAACCCGTCGCTGCAGAGGAGGAATAGGCATGGCCAACATCAACCGCGTCGTTCTCGTTGGGAACCTGACCAAGGACCCGGAGCTCCGGCACACGCCGAGCGGCACCGCGGTCTGCAAGCTCCGCATTGCCGTCAACACGCGCCAGAAGGACTCGTCCACCGGCGAGTGGGGCGACAAGCCGAACTACTTCGACGTCACCGTTTGGGGCAATCAGGGCGAGAGCTGCGCGCAGTACCTGTCCAAGGGCCGCGCCGTCGCCGTCGACGGCCGCCTCGACTGGCGCGAGTGGGAAGCGCAGGACGGCACGAAGCGCCAGGCGGTCGAGATCATCGCCGACACGGTCCAGTTCATCGGCGGCCGCGGCGAAGGGGAAGGCGGCGAGCGCCAGTTCGTCCCGGCCGGCGCCCAGCAGGAGAACGCCGACTTCTCGACCTCGGCAACAGACGACGACATTCCCTTCTGATGGCCAAAGCACGTAGAGGAGAACAGCGGACAGGACGCCGCGGGCCGCCCACCGGCCCGATCAAGCGGCGGTCCTGCCAGTTCTGCCGTGACAAGGTCGACGAGGTGGATTACAAGAACGCGAACCAGCTTCGCCGGTTCGTCTCCGAGAAGGGGAAGATCCGCTCCCGCCGCATCACCGGCACGTGTCGGCGCCACCAGCGGCAGGTTGCGCTCGCCGTGAAGCGCGCCCGCGAGATGGCACTGCTGCCGTACGCGACCACCTAGTAGTGCTCCTCCAGGCAATGTCATCCGGGCTTCTCGCGGCTGCAAACCGGCGCCAGTCAGTAGCCTCAGGCCGCGCCCATATCGTCTTGATATGGACACGGCCTGAGTCCGCAGCCTGGCTTGGTTTTCACACGCGAGAAGCGCGGCAACATCACCTGAAGGAGCACTGAGCGCCATGCAGGTCATCCTCCTCCAGGACGTCGACAAGGTCGGGCTGCGCGGTGAGGTCGTCGACGTCGCCCGCGGGTATGCGCGCAACTACTTGCTGCCGCGCCAGCTGGCCCAGGCCGCGACGCCCGGGGCGCTCGAGGATCTCCGGCGTCGCGACGAGGTCCGGGCCCGGCAGGAGGCGCGCACGCACGAGGAGGCGCGCGACATCGCCGCCCGGCTCGAGCAGACCGTGCTCCGTTTCGACGTGAAGGCGGGGCCGACCGGTTCCTTGTTCGGGTCGGTCACAGCGACGGACATCTCCGACCGGCTCTGGGCCGACCACAAGATCCGGATCGACCGGCGCAAGGTCGACCTCGAGCCGATCAAGCGCGTCGGCCGCCACGAGGTGCCCGTCGAGGTTTTTACGGACGTGGACGCGACGCTGCGCCTCGAAGTCGTCCCGGAAGGCGGTGTCGCCGAGATGGAGGCGATGGAGGCCGCGGCGCGGGCGGAGGAGGAGGCAGCAGCGGCCGCCGAGGCAGAGGCCGCCGCAGCCGAGCCCGAAGGCGCGGCCGAAGCCGAGGCCTCGGTCGAGGAGCTCGAGGAGGAGGAGGCTGCGCCGGAGCCCGAGGAGGCGGCCGGCGAGCCAGCCGAGCCCGAGGTCGCGGAGGCCGAGCCCGAGCCCGAGCCCGAGCCCGCCGAGCAGTAACGAAACACGAACAACTCGTCCACAGGTTCCGTCGGGCCTGGGGATGCCCGCACGAAAAAGTCGCTCGGAGCGGGAAGTCCGTCCGCGCTGAATGCCGCCGTCGTGGGGACAACGTCCGCCCGGCAGTGGAGAATACCGTCGAACGTGTGTTCTTCAACCTGCATATCGGGGGTTTTTCGCCCTAGTAGTAAGGGACAGCGGGGTTGCGCCGGCGCGGGAGGCACGGAATGAATTCGCCCGTGACCGCTCAGATCGCCTCGGTCGTCCAACCGGCGACGACGGCCCCGGTCCCACCGCAAAATCTCGACGCCGAGGAGTCGGTCCTCGGCTCGATGCTGCTCTCCCCCGGCGCGATCGGGGCCGTCAGCGAGATCCTCGACGCGGCCGATTTCTACCGAGAGAGCCACGCGAAGGTCTATCGCGCCGCCCTTGCCCTCTACGCGCGCGGGGAGCCCGTCGACGCGATCACGCTGATCGACGCGCTCGAGGAGCGTGGTGAGCTCCAGGACGCCGGCGGCCGAGACCGAATCCACGAGCTCGCCGCGCTCGTGCCGGCCACCGCCAACGCCGCGCACTACGCGCGGATCGTCCGCGAGATGGCGACGCTGCGCGGGCTCATCCGTGTCGGCCAGGAGGTCGGACGTCTCGGCTGGGAGCGGCCGGGCGAGACCGTCGATCTCGTCGACCGCGCCGAGCAGCTGATCTTCGAGCTCTCACAGAGCCGCGTCACGAGCGAGTTCGCCCACATCGAGGCCCTCCTCAAAGAGAGCTTCGAACGGATCACGGCCCTGTACGAAGCGGGCGAGGAGATCACGGGCGTGCCATCCGGCTTCCGAGACCTCGACCGGCTCACCTCGGGCTTCCAGCCGGGGAACCTGATCATCCTCGCGGCCCGTCCGAGCATGGGGAAGTCAGGGCTCGCCCTCTGCATGGCGGCGAACATCGCCGTCCGGCGCGAGCTGCCCGTGGCGCTCTTCACGCTGGAGATGTCGAAGTCCGAGGTGACGCAGCGCCTGATGTGCAGCGAGGCGAAGGTCGAATCGCAACGGCTGCGCACCGGCAAGCTCGCGGCCGACGACTGGCCGCGGCTGACGGCCGCTTGCGACAAGCTCTCGAAGGCGCCGGTCTATGTGGACGACACCGGCTCGATCACGATGATGGAGATCCGCTCGAAGGCCCGGCGCTTGAAGTCGAAGGAGCCGAGCCTCGCGCTGATCATCGTCGACTACCTGCAGCTGATGACCTCCGGATCCAACCCGGAGAACCGGGTGCAGGAGGTCTCGCAGATCTCGCGGAACCTCAAGGTGCTGGCGCGCGACCTCGAGGTTCCGGTGCTCGCGCTGTCGCAGCTCTCGCGCGCCGTCGAACAGCGCCACGACAAGCGCCCGATCCTTTCGGACCTGCGCGAATCGGGCAGCCTAGAACAGGACAGTGATCTCGTCTTCTTCATCTACCGCGACGAGTACTACAACGACGAGACCGAGGCGCAGGGCATCGCCGAGGTGCACCTGGCCAAGCACCGCAACGG
>Ga0184625_10000193_pt1 | contig 19708 bp, 13 predicted proteins | sample PLM3_30_b1_FD_133151 | JGI IMG/M metagenome (GOLD analysis project Ga0184625, IMG submission 133151) | Groundwater sediment microbial communities from an aquifer in East River, Colorado, USA - PLM3_30_b1 | ecosystem: Environmental > Terrestrial > Soil > Riparian zone | place: USA: East River... | reverse complement strand
TTGGCTGGCGGAGAATGAGCGAGCGCCAGTCGCGCGGCTATGATGGCGATCCAGATAGAGTGCCAAGAACCAGAAACAAACGGTTAGGAAAACTTGGCAATCTGGGTAGGATGCTAGTACCGCCGGCAAGCCCCCGTCAAGTTAGGGGCGTCAAAAAGCCACAGAACTAATGGCTTTTTGGGAAGATCGGTCTCCGGGGAACCGCCCATGTTCCGATTCACGATCCGCGAGTTGGTACTGTTGACGGTGATCGTGGCGATGGTGGTTGGCTGGTGGGTGGATCGGAGGCGGTTAGATGTCCCCTTGTCGAAGATGGCAAAGTACGAGCAGGAAGAACGAATTGCACTAAAGCGCAAGCAGGATGAGAAGCGACTCAGGGACTTGCAGTGGAAACTCAGTTCCTACCAATCCGTTAGGAATGGTGCGCCGTGGCCGGCAGGCGAGAAACCAACGTTTAACGGCAAAGAAATGGAAGAGATGTTTGAACTGAGGGCACGTCTAGCCAGCGAGAAGCAAGAGTAGTCATGGCGCACGGCACGAGCCAGGCCGCGGTAGAGCACGAGCGACTTCGCCCGGTGAGTCTGGCCGATGGGCCACGGGATCGGGCCGTTGCTTGTGCGGTAGGGGCCGAAGTGGAGGCAGTGGCGGAGCATGCCAGGCAAATGCCCAGTCCATCTATTTCACAACCTCTATACGCTCCACGACGAGCCAAGCATAGTCGGTGAGCTCAACTGTGCCGGTCACCTGACACTTCTCCGCAATCTCAGCTTTGCCGATCTTTGCCAATACCTCAGCAACGGATGGGCTCGCACTAGCGGCGGGCTTCAGGCGGTATCTGACATTGCCTATGAGCAGTCTGGCAGCACCTCGGCCTGTCAATTCGGCCGTGCCCGTCCAGGTATCGCGGGCGCCATCCGGCAGCGTCTTGATGATTAGGGCCGCGCTGAGCGGTACAGGCACGGGAGCGTAGCTGGGGCTGGAAGTGCGCTTCTGAGCGAGTAGCCACTCAGTCAGTTTTGGGTCGGCCAGCGCGTTGTCACACTCGTGGCCACCGCCAGGGAATTCCGTGTACCTCACTTCTGCGCCGGCCGCCTTAAGCGCAGCGACGATCGAGCGTGTGCCCTCGATGGGCGCCACGCGGTCGCGATCGCCGTGGAACGCCCAAATTGGTACGTGCTTGATAACCGGAGCGAGAGCTTCGCGGTCGCCAGGCGGCCCAGCAATCGGGAAAGCTGCCGCGAACAGGTCTGGGCAACGGCTCAGCATGTCCCAAGTGCCGCAACCTCCCATCGAAAATCCGCCGATATACAACCGGCGATCATCGAGGCCAAACTCTTTCTGCAGTTCAGCGACCGTCGCGACGATCATGCGGGCGGGTTCGGGCATTTCGGCAGGCTTGTTGAATCCGACAGCATGCCAAGCTGTATTCGACGGACATTGTGGCACCATCACAAAGGCTGGGCATTTCTCGGGGTCGGCAAGGAATGTCCTCTCGATGGGTTGGACCTGAGAGACGTTGTCCGTCCCTTTCTCGCCTGACCCGTGCAGCCAGACGATCAAGGGCCATGCATTCCCCGGCTTGTAGCCCTTTGGAATCAGGAGCCGATAAGGCAGTGATTTTTCGCCTTCCCGATGGATTCGCCGTTCGAGTCTGTGCAAGTTCGCGGATTCTTGGGCAAGCGCCGGCAAGGAGGCCAACAAGAAAACACCTGCAGCCATCGCGTACCGTTGCATGTGGTCACCTTCCGAAAGCACTAGGTGCATTAGTCGACGGCCTGCCATTGTCGCTAGTGCAAGCCGTACTTCCAACCACGCACTGGAATTTCACGTCGGCCCTGCGTCGACCACGACCGGATCGTCCTGCTGTGCGTCATGGCGGAATCCTGAATTACCGCGACAGCTCGCTACTTCTCAAGCTGCTTGCGCACCCGCTCACGCAACCGGCGCACGGTCCGCTCAGCGCGGCCGATCTGCTCGCTTATTTCTTGCGTCGAATAACCTTGAAGGCTCAGTTCAATGATCGTCCGCTCAATGCCCCGTAGACCTGACAGCAGATTTTCCACAGTCTCGGCCAACACGACTGCCTCATCCGGCGTCGGTTCGCGGCCAGCGACTTCGCGCCAAAGCGAAGCGCTGTCGGCATCGCGATGATGATCCCGGCATTCAGCCTCGTGATAGTGGGCCCGATCCACGCACTTGCGAATCGTGATCAGCGTCAACAGGCCCCATAGTCCTTCCCATCCCTCCGTCGAAATTGCGGCGTTTGGGTAGCGGATCAGCAAGCTCTTGTAAGCCGATTGCACGACATCCTCGGGATCGACCTTGCTCCGCAGCCGGCCGCCCAGGTGGACGCGAGCCAAGCCGATAAGTCGCCGCCGGTAGCGGTCAAAGGCGGACCGCGCCTCGGCGCCCGAGCCAATTGGCGCTCGCGGCACAAAATCGTTTGAAGACATGGCTCGTTTTCCGCGGCGCTGCATCGGTTGACCGATCCAGTGACGAGGCGGATGCGAGAATTGTTCCGAGATTTCTTGGCCGATTTTTCCGGCCGACCAGATTCATCCATCTGCAGGGGCATCCGGCCGAATTGGCAGGGCTCCACTGGCGACGTTCACAGCGCACTGCGGCCTGAAATGTTACTGCCCCGCGCAAGTTTTTTTGCCGTGGACGTTTTAGGGCCGGTTATGCCGGTTGCCAGCGGGCAATTTCTGTTTGTTCGGTTACTCGAAACGACAGGATTTCGACATGTCGCGACGCTCTTGGAAACAGCGGTTTGTGCAACGACTCGGCCTGGCCAGGCGTAGGGCGAAGCCATGTGGCGGTCCTCGCGGCCTGGCATTCGAGACGCTAGACCAGCGGATCACGCCAGCTGTTAACGCATTCTTTGGCGGCGGCGTACTCACCATCATCGGCGACAACCTCAATAACAACATCGACGTCAGCCGCGACGCTGCCGGCAACCTGCTTGTGAATGGTGGAGCGGTTTCGATCCGAGGAGCCGCTTCGAACGTGGCTAACACCAAGCTGATCCAAGTGTTCGGGCTGGGTGGCAACGATTCGATCTCACTGAACGAAGCCAATGGCGCATTGCCGAAGGCAAGGCTCTTTGGCGGCAATGGCAACGATACGCTCACGGGCGGATCGGGCAGCGACAATCTCTTCGGTGAGGGTGGCAACGACACGCTGCTGGGCAAGGGAGGCGTTGATTTCCTGTTCGGTGGGTTCGGCAACGACGCCTTGACCGCCGGCGCCGGCGACGATCAGGCCTTCGGCCAGGCGGGCGACGATCGCCTGATCTGGAACCCGGGCGAGGGCAGCGATCTCAACGAGGGCGGCGCCGGCAGCGACACAGTCGAGGTCATCGGCGGCAACGCCGCCGAAACCTTCACCATCGCCGCCAACGGAACACGCGTGCGTTTTGATCGCGCCGCCCCGGCTCCGTTCTTCCTCGATATCGGGACCTCGGAAATCCTGGTTCTCAGCGCCGTTGGCGGCGACGACATCATCAGCGCTGGCAACGGTCTGGCCGGGCTGATCCAGCTTACCCTCGACGGCGGCGCCGGCAACGACACGATCAACGGTGGCGACGGCAACGATAGGCTGCTCGGCGGTGATGGCAACGACTTCATCGACGGCACTGGCGGCAGCGACACGGCTTTCATGGGCGCGGGAGACGACACGTTCCAGTGGGATCCGGGCGACGGCGACGACACCGTGGAGGGCCAGGACGGCAGCGACAAGATGGTCTTCAACGGCGCCAACGGCGGCGACGCCATTGACATCGCCGCCAACGGCCAGCGCGTGCGATTCGTTCGCAACGTTACCATCACGATGGACGTCAATGATGTCGAGCGCGTCGATTTCAACGCCCTGGGTGGCCAGGACACGACCACGGTCAACGATCTGTCCGGCACCGACCTGACCGAGGTCAACGTCAACTTGCAGGCCGGCGCCGGGGGCGGCGACCTTCTGGCCGACGCCGTCATCGTCAACGGCACCAACGGGCAGGACAATATCCATGTCGTTGGCCAGGGAACGTCGGTTTCCGTGGTCGGGTTAGCGGCCCAGGTGAACATCACTAATTCCGATGGCACCTTGGACTCGCTAAAGGTGAAGGCCCTCGGCGGGAATGATGTGGTGGACGCCTCGAACCTGCCCGCCAATCTGATCGGGCTGACCGTGGACCTCGGCGACGGGCAGACTGCCAACCCGGGAATCACGGCCTCGTTTTCCGCCGCGGGGGGAATGTTGCGGGTTGTTGGCGATGAACAGGACAACACCATCGTGATCTCCCGCGACGCGGCCGGGACGATTCTCGTGAATAACGGCACTGTCGCAATTCAGGGGGATCCGAGGGCGACCGTCGCCAACACGCAACAGATCTTCATCGTCGGCGGCGCCGGCAGCGACAATCTCTCCTTGAGTGAGGCCAACGGGGCCATGCCGGCAGCGAGCATCTTCGGCGGCGACGGCAACGACGTCCTGATCGGCGGCTCCGGGATTGACTTCATCGACGGCGGCGCAGGCAACGACATGGCTTTCCTCGGCGCTGGGGACGACACGTTCCAGTGGAATCCCGGCAATGGAAGCGACACGGTCGAAGGACAGGCCGGCAGCGACACGTTGGTGTTCAATGGCTCGGACCTGGCGGAGAATTTCGACATCTCGGACAGCGGCAACGGCTTGCCATTCCATCGAGTCCGGTTCACGCGCGACCTCGGCAACGTCACCATGGACTTGAGCGGCATCGAGGACATCAACCTCAACGCCCTGGGCGGCGTCGACAACATCACCGTCCATGACCTCAGCGGCACCGACGCGACTGCATTCAACCTCGACCTGCTGATGTCGGGCAGTGGCGCTGGCGACGGCCAGACCGACACCGTCATCGTCGAAGGCACAGCGGGCAACGACAACGTGGAGGTTACCGGCAGCGGCACCAGCTTCACCGTGACCGGTCTGTCCGCGGTCGTCACGACGACCGGCTCGGAGGGCGCCAAGGACCAGCTCGTCATCAAGGGTTTGGGCGGCGACGACACCTTGTCCGCGGCCACGCTGCCGGCGGGCGTGGTCAACAATCTTACGATCGACGGTGGCGCAGGCAACGACATCATCCGGGGCAGCCAGGGCGTTGACTTCCTCTTCGGCGGCGACGGCAACGACTTCATTGACGGTAATCAAGGCGCTGACTCGGCATCCCTCGGTGCGGGCGACGATACGTTCCAGTGGGATCCTGGCGACGGCAGTGACACGGTTGAAGGCCAGGAGGGCAGCGACAAAATGATCTTTATTGGTTCGAACGCCCCCTCGGAAAACATTGACATCTCCGCAAATGGCAACCGCGTCCGCTTCTTCCGCGACGCCGGCAACATCACGATGGACCTCAACGACGTCGAGGAGATCGACTTCAATGCCCTCGGCGGCGACGATTCGATCACTATCGGCGATCATTCAGCCACCGACCTGTCGGTGGTCAACCTGAACCTGAGTGGCTCTGCGGGCGGCGGCGACGGCGGGGCCGACGCGGTCATCATCAACGGCACCGGCCTCGACGATGCCATCCAGATCGCGTCGTTCGACAACGGAAATCGAATCGCCGTCGGCGGTCTTTTTCCCTTTGTGAACATTACCGGCGCGGAAGCGTCGAATGACCATTTGACGGTGAAGACCCTTGCTGGCAATGACGGCGTGGATGCCTTGAGCCTGGCCGCAGCTTCGATCCAGCTCACACTGGACGGCGGTGACGGCAATGACGATCTCAGCGGCGGCGAAGGGAACGACACGCTGATCGGTGGCGCGGGCGACGATGTTCTCCGCGGCGCCGGAGGGAACGACGACTTGAGCGGCGATGCGGGCGACGACGTCCTCCTCGGCGGGCCAGGCATCGACGTGCTCGACGGAGGCACCGGCAACAACACGCTGATTCAGGATTAGATTGGTCGTTTAGGACGGACTCCAATTTCCCATCGCGCTGGACTCGGTCCTGCGCAGACCCATTGCTAGCCAAACTACCAATGGGTCTTTTGATTTCCGGTCGGCTGTCCCACTGGACCACTACGCCCCCGGCAGCAAGCCACTCTGACGTGAGGCGAGCATACTCGCGCTTTGACTGAGCGGACTGCCAGGGGCCGAGATAGTGATCGCGGCCAGAGAGGGTGACGACGGCCTGGCCTGTGGCCTTATGGTGCCGTTATTTCGGCGTGCGATTGATGAGCTTTGGCATGTGGGCTTCTCCCGTGGTGGTAGCCCAAAACGGTAGCTTACCGTTTTGGACTTTGGGAAATCGCCGCACTGCCACACCCGGGCAGGTATCGTATCTCTAGATTCGGCTTTGGTTTCTAACTAGTACACCCAGCAGGGCTCGAACCTGCAACCTTCGGTTCCGTAGTCGGCGGCCGGGTTGACCCAAACTCAAACGGGCCAAAGGCTTTGGACGACACCGATTGCTGGCGGTGCTCGTTGAGGTGCTTTGCGAGTTTCCTGCTATTGTCGCTCGATGCCGCTCGTTGCACCCAGGCGGCTCAACGGTATTCACCGCGAAGCACCACATTTCCAGTGGGACGCTGGTCCGTCGCAAAGCTATACCGGCGGCAACGTAAGGGCGTTGTTCTTTTCCGGGTTGCCGACGGTGGTGCCGACTCTTCCCAGTACGTTTTCCTCCCGCCCCAGTTGCCCCCGCGCCCGACGTTGTCCACAAGCGCCAAACGTCGTATATACGGATGCGGGTTTGGATTAGGAGAATTGATCGCCACTAGGGCGAATGGCATCATTTCGCATTGCGCAAGTCGAACACGACTAATCGTTCATTTTCGATCAGCCGCGGGAAATTCGAGTGCATGTGGCGCTGGAGACCGGCGTAATGGTCGAGCCACCAAAAGGCGGGCCAGGCGAACGCCATGTAGTGCGCTCCGTCCTGCCGTTGTCGTTCGACTTCGCGCACCGCGGCTTCGTCGTTTTCGGGAGGCCCCCAGTATTGCCCATCGCGTTCCAGGAAGGGCCGCACGATGCGACCGGAAATAATGTCGCGTCCCAGGGCCTCTTCGTCCACGAGAATGAAGGTCGAGCCAGCCGGGATGAGGCGCGATAGTTCGTCGCGGATTCGGCGTAGCCGTTCGCGCTTTTCCAAGATCGTCGGGCCGGCGCCCCAGGGGTCGGCGTTGTTGCCATCGGGCGCGGCCTTTCGCCAGGCTGCCGTCGGACTGCGAACTTGAACCCAAAGGTTGGTGAGGATCGACTTGTGTTGCCAGATGTCGGACCGCCGCGCTTGCGAGAATCCCTGCTGGCGCAGCTCATTAGGGAACGGCTGCCGCAGCAGTTCGTTGACTTCACCGATCGAATCGTAAAGAAAGCCGGCGCCGCCGAGATACTCGCGCAGATCGGGCCGAATGTTGGGCAGGCAGACGCCGACGCCCGCCGCCTGCGCCTCGGCGACCGCCAAGGGCCAGCCGACGCTGTTCATTTTGCGGCTGGCGGTGTACACCAGCCATTCATGCCGCTTGTACTCGCGCCCCATGTCCTCCGGCTGAATGGGCGCGACGATCCTGACGGGATTGCCCTGAGCGGCGTTCAGTCGGGTCATCTCTGCTTTTTGGTAGCCCAGGGCATATAAGTCGAACTCGCGCGCTGGATGCGAGGAGGCCAACTCCAAGTAGTCCTCCATTTGCTTCTTCGGCAAGCACGCCCCCACGTTCATAACGGCATTACCGTTCGGGGACTCGTCATAAAACCGTCGCAAGTTGACGACAGGAAAGCAGTCGTGGATTTTGAAGGGCGAGACGCCTCCTTTCTCGAGATAGGGCCTGGCAAATGGAAATCCCAGCACCCCGAGACAGAGATCGCTGTTGATGACGGGAGCCGCCTGGCGGATGAAGGCGCCGTCCTGTTCGAGAACGTCGAACGAGTGGCTGCGCAGTGTGAAAGGAATGCTCGGTTTGCGAGATTCAAAGTAGCCGGCAAACCAGGCGAGGATGCGAGCCTGTTGCAGCCAGTGGCTGTGCAGCACGTCGGGCTGAAACTCGTCTATGATCCGCTCGATTTCTACCGGGTCATCGGTCAGATCAAACGGCAGGTGATTCTGATAGGCATAGTCCGCCTCGCTGAGGCTAACTATACGAATCTCGCATTCGTCGCTTAGCGCCTCCAGCTCCGAGCGAATATAAGTCTCCGAGATCTGCGGGAAATGATGCAATATATAAAGGACGCGCAGCTTGTTCATGACGAGCTTCCAGGGACGAGAATCGAGGCTGCTCTCTGAGGCTGTAGTTCAAATACGATGAGACGTTCGTTGTCCAGCAGGCGGGGCGAGCGGCGCAGATAGTTCGCCAAGCCACGATAGTGGTCCAACCACCAGAAGGCCGGCCAGGCCACAGCCACGTAGGCCGCGCCCTGCTCACGCATTCTCTCCAGCTCTGCGAGCGCCGTCGCATCGTCCGGCGGCGGTCCCCAGTATTCTCCGCCCTTTTCTAAGAACGGCGTCGCCTGCCGGTTGCGGAGGAATCCACTGCCAAAGGCCCCATCGTCCAGCACGACAAGGCTGGCTTCGCGCGGGATGACGGCCCGTAGCTCGCGGGCGGCGCGCTTCATCTGGAAGTGCCATGCGAACTGCTTTCGCTTCCAGGCCTTCGTGTCCACCGGGTGACCTGCCTTTCCCAGATGACTGGCCAGCAGACGGCAATGAACCGAATAGAGCGCCGGCGTGCGCTGCCGATAGCGCTGGTTGCCTGAGAAGCTCCGGGCGTGAATGCGGTATTTTCCCAGCGGTTCGTGGATCGCAGCCACGCGTCCATACACTGGCGCGAGGATCGACAGGTAGGCATCCGCGCCGTGCTGGTTGCCGCACTCCACGACCGGAAACACCTGTTCCAAGTAGCGCCGCGACCAGGCGTTGCCGCTCGTCGGCGAAGTGATGTATCCCAGCGGTCCCTCGCGAATGGTCGCTGCGAGCAGGTCACCGCTCGCCAGCGGCGAATTGGGAAAACTCTGGCCAGTTAGCTTGCCGTCGGACTTGGCTTCCCACAGCGGCCAGTGGACTTTTACGAAAGCAGGGTCAGACAGATGAGGCGCCGCCCGCTCGATCGCTGTCGGCTGGAGCGCGTCATCGGCGTCCAGAAAACAGACCACATCGCCGCGACTGGCTTTCAAGCCGGCATTAAAGGCCGAAGCCTGCCCGCCATTGTCTTTGAGCACCGGAATGATTCGATCGCCATAGGCGGAAATCACCTCGTGCGAGCCGTCGGTCGAACCGTCGTCCACGACGATCACCTCCAGCGGCGCATAGGTTTGAGCCAGCGCGCTGTCGATCGCCTCGCGCAGAAACTCCGCGTAGTTGTAGTTGTCGATGACGATGCTGGCCAGCGGCTGGCTCATCGAGGCTGCTCGCTTAAGGCATAGACAACGAGGTTCTCGTCCCGCAAGACGCAGGAAAAATGCTCACGCAAGTGCTGCTCAAAGCCGCAATAGTGCTCCAGCCACCAAAAGCTGGGCCAGGCGAACGCGATGTACGTCGCGCCTTGGCAGCGGAGCCGCTCCAATTCGGAGACCGCGACCGCGTCATCGGGCGGCTGTCCCCAGTAGCGGCCGCCGCGCTCGAGGAATGGAATCGTGCGGCGGCGAGAGATCGCCTCGCCGTGCCCGGCGGGGTCGGCCCAGTTCTGATCGTCCACGAGGATGTAGCTCGCGCCCTCGGGCACCAACCGTTTGAGTGCCTCGCCGGCCGCATGGCGGCGGCACATCCACTGGTAGCCAATGCCTTGCTTCCAAGCTGCCGGGTCGTGTGGTATGCCGCGCCGCGCGAGGTGCTCGGTGAGCAGTTGGCAGCGGAGAGCATACATCTCCATGTTCCGCTGATTCTTCTCGTCGACCGCTTTGCAGGCGTAGTCGTTGCCACCATGAACGCGGTACAGCCCCAGTGGCTCTTCGGCCGCCGCGATCGTGCCATAGAGCGGGGCCAGCATCATGAGGTACGTGTCGCTGTGCTGCCGAAACAGAGCCTCCGGAATGGGCAGCACCTGACTAAGAAATCGCTGCGACCAGGCATTCCCCGAGGTCGGTGGGCCAACACAGGCGTCCGGACCTTCGCCCACCAGTTGCTGATAAAAGTCGCCTTGCTTGAGGATGCGCCCAGGCATCTGCTTCCCGGTCTGCTGGCCGCGGGCATCGATTTCCCACATGTTCCACTGCAGGCGAACGACGGACGAATCGGACAAACGAGTGGCGGCTATTTCCACCGCCGCCGGCAAGAGGGCGTCGTCGGCGTCGAGAAACAAGATGATGTCGCCGCGCGAGGCCGCGAAGCCGGCGTTATGTGTCGAAGCCATTCCGCCGTTTGCCTTGAGCACCGGCACAATGCGATCACCATAGCTTGCAATCAAGTCGGGCGAGCCATCGGTCGAGCCGTCGTCCACGACGATGACTTCCGTGGCCTGCCAGGACTGGGCAAGGGCGCTGTCTATCGCCGCGCCTAGAAAGCGGGCGTAATTGTAGCTGCTGATGATGATGCTGGCTGTCGGCGTTTGTGGCATGGCTGGTCTCCTCGGCAATCTCGCTTACCGCCGCTCCAACAAGACCGCGTTTTGATACAACCGCACCTCGGGAGTCACCGAGAGGATTCGAAACATCGGCTCCAAACTCTTACGCAGGTATTCAAGATCGTAGAAGACGTAGGACGCCGACGACCGGCCGATCGTAAACATGTCGTAGTCCGAGTGGATGTAGGCCTGGTAGTCGGGTGAGCTGCGCAGTAGCCTGGCCAGCCCCGAGTGCCGGTGCTTCTCGTTGAGCAGGCCAATGTCGTTCTTAAGGTGGACCGTCACAAACAGCTTGCCGCCCGGACGCAAGACCCGCCTCAGCTCCGCGAGCCAGGCGTCGGCGAGATCGTCGATATGCGTGAAAACGGAGCCGGCGTAGATGAATCCAAAGTAGCGGTCCTCAAAGGGCAGATGCGGGACCGTCGTCGTCGTGACGAAATGGAAGGGCGGCGTGAGGTGCTGCTTGCACCAGACGATCCGGCCCGCTTCGATATCCGCGCCCCAGATTTCCCGGCCCTCCGCCAGGTGGTCGAGCCAACGGATCATCCGTCCGTCGCCACAGCCGAATTCCAGGATGTGCCCCAAGTCGGCCAGATTGACGTCCGCAGCTTGCGTGATCCTCAGCATGTCTTGGACGTCGCGCCTGCCCGAGTCGAGATAATCCTCCCGAGTCTTTCCATACTTTTCACTGATCCAGGTCTCTGGCGGCGGCACAGGCCGCGTTGCCACGGGCGAACCGGCGGTGTCGATCTTGGGTAGAACGTAACTTGCCGCTTCCGGCAAGTAGGGAAAATACGTGGGAAACGACGGCGATTTCGATGGCATACCCAGCTCCTGTAGCTATCGGGCGGCGATCTGGACGCTTAGTGAGTCAATGACCTCGCCAAGGCGCTGACCGATGGCGTTCCACTCGTACTCTAGCGCGATGCGCCGGGCACTGGCACCGAGCATCCGCTGAAGCACTCGGTCGCGAGCCAGCCCCACTACAGCGTCCGCGAATTCCTCCGGCTGATCTGCAACGATCAGGTCTTGGCCATGGCGAAATGCCAGTCCCTCGGCGCCAATCGACGTGGTCACGATCGCCTTGCCCATCGCGGCCGCTTCGAGGACCTTGAGCTTCGTTCCCCCGCCTCGCAGCAGCGGCACGACCACTACCGACGCCCGGCGATGATACACGCGCATGTCCGGGACGAGCCCGTGGATCGCGATGTGCGGGGCGGCGAGCGCCGACACTTCCTTCGGCGGCGCAGCGCCTGCCACGTGCAGTTTCGCCTCTGGCAAATCCCGGACTATCCGCGGCAGGATTTGATTTGCGAAGTGCTGCACCGCTTCGGCGTTCGGCCGGTAGCTCATCGCGCCGGTAAACAGCAGGCTGGCGAACTCTGGCTCTTCGTCGCCCGGGACGAAGTACGACGTGTCCACTCCGTTCGCAATCGTATCGACTTGCTCGATGCCAAACAGGTCGCGGACTGCCTGCGTCTCTGCGTGCGAAACGGCCAGGCACCGGTCGCAGAGCAGAGCGGCCTGGTGCTCGAAGCGGCGGACGCGCTCCGCTTCTCGCACCGCAGACGCACGTTCCTCGCCCTTTTTGCCAGCGGACTGCCGCAGCGCCATGCAGGTATAGACGTCCATGAAGTCCAGGACTTTGGGAACCTCTGGCGGCAGCTCCGGCAGGAATCGGGCCATGGGGGTTCCCTCGAGCAGGATCAAATCGAACGGCTCCACTGCAAGCTGCCGCAGCGCATCCGACATCGCAGCCGATTCGGCCCAGCTCACGCACCACGGCTCCGAGTGGCTGCTTGCCAGCGCATCGGCGGCTCGTTGGGCTAGTGCCGGATCGCTATTTGTCATTTGGCGGTAGAGCCGCGGCGACTCCCACGGCACGGCGATGACCTGCACAGGAAACGGAGGCGAATCGGGCTGCTCGCCGTACGTGAAGGCGACCAATTTCAGCTCGTGTCGATCAGATAGCGCGCGAAGCAAATGGAACGTGCGGAGCTTGCCGCCGCTGCTGGGCGGAAAGGGAATCGCGGTGCTGAGCGCCAGGATTCGCACGAACGTCTCACGACCGGGTTTTTTGGGAGTGGGCCAGCAAGAAGGCTTCGATTCTCTTCAGGCAGGCATCGCTGTCCGCGTTTTCCATCACGTACCGACGTGCTGCTTTCCCCATTTCGTCCCGCAGGCTCGAATTGGATAACAGCCGAGCGAGCGCGGACGCCAGCGTTCTGACATCTCCGGGCGGGACAAGCATTCCGCTCTGCCCATCCTGGACCACCTCAGCCGCGCCGCTGCCCGAAGTAACGACGATAGGCAACCCGCACGCCATGGCCTCCAAATTGACGAGGCCGGGTCCGGCTTCATAGCGGGAAGGCGCCGCGAACACATGTGCGCGGTTGAGCTGCTGGGGCAATTCCTCCCGCGGCACGAATCCCGGGCAATCGACCAGATCGGGAAAGCCGAGCTCGCGGGCACGCCGGCGAAACCCATCCACGAGCTGATCCTTATCGCGACCCAGCAGGCGCAGCCGCAAGTTGGGCAGCTCGTGCGCGAGCAGACAGCAAGCCTCGAACAATACGTCCGCCCCTTTATTCTTGGAGATTCTGCCGACGAAGATCACCGTCGGCATCTGCTCTGGCTGCCCGCCGAGCGGGGCGAATTGCCGAATATCGACGCCGGTGTGAATCACCGGAATCTGGTCGGCCGACAAACTGTACGACTTGGCGCACCACTGCGCCGAGTACGCGCTGGAAGAATAAACGCCGTCAGCCAGACGCACCGAGGTTCCTTCCATCGCGGTGACAACGCGGTACAACTCGGAATCGAGCTCGGGCCAACCGGCGACGTGTGCGTACATGACCAGAGGCCCGTGGAGTTGGATCACGGTCGGAATGCGACCCAACTCTTGCCGGTTCAGCAGGTGGATATATCCTTCGCCGCCCCACTCCGGAAACTCCACGATGTCGAGCGGCTGGCGAGCGTGCAGCGCGGAAATCTCTGCGGCAACCAGAGCGCTGTAGGTGAGGCAGTCCACAGTCCAGTTGTTGACGGGCATCTGCAGATGGAAGTCGCCGATCCTAGTCACGCAGACGTCGCCGTCGCGGTATTCGCAGCGACTGCCCATCGGGCTCCTGGAAATGACGTGAACTTCGTGCCCCAGAGCGGCCAAGCCGTGGGCCTTGGCATGGGTCTGAGTTCCGATCCCGCCTTTGGCCGTTTCGGGCGGATACTCCTGAGAAACGAGGGCTACTCGCATCAGCGTGTCCCCCCTATCCCGAGGTCACGCAGCAGCCGCCCGAGAACGACACTGGCCTCCAAATGCTCGCGCGCCAGCTCGCGGGCCCACGCGGAATGCCGCGCCCAGTCGCCGGTTATCTCGTCCAGGGCGGCAGCCGCCTCTTCGAGCGAGCGCACGGCAAACAGGCCGCGGCCGCAGGGCAGGTGCCGGCTGAACCCCGTCTCTTGTAGGACGACGGGCCGGCCGCTGGCCAAATAGGCCGCACTACGGTCGCTGAACCAGCCGCTATTCGTCGCCACATAGACTTCCTTGGCGACGCTGAACTCACCCTGCGACGCGAAGATGTAGTCGCGATAGGAATCCAATGAGGCCGTCACCTCATGGGCACTACGAATCTGCCAGCCGCACTCCCGCAGCTCATCGCCTGGAATGCGCCCCGCCACGGCAACTTCCAATCGGGCCGATGAATGCCGCGGCAGCTTCATGAATTTCTGGAACTCGACGTCTTTTTGGCCATACGTCGTGCCCCGATAGGAGAATTTGCCGTGCGCCTGCCAATTCATCACGGTGGTAAAGGCGGACTCATGTGGCGGCTCCTGACGGCCGAACAGGTCGGTGACAACAGGATTGAAGAGCGGCCGCCAGGTCTGACCCGCCGTGGGAATGGAGTTGCCCTCGCAGCCCACATTGGCCCCATTGCTGAAATAGTGATCGAACTGCGGAATTGCTTCGCCGGCGGCCAGCTTGTTCTCCCACTTCATCTGCGTCGCGCCCGGTTCGCCATCGACGAGGATTCGCAGGCCGGCCCGCGATGATTCTTCCAGCCACGCACCGTGGTTGCCGATGTCCACCAGCAAATCGGCCGTCCGCAGCACTTCTAGGGCGTGCTGGCGCGACATTCCGCAATAGCGTCCGCCGATTTCCTTAAAGCACCAGCGCTCGTCGAGTCCCCACCGCCTTAGCAGATCGTGAACCGTGTGCGTCCCAAACGAGCCGTCGTCGCCCATCACGCAGCGCGACGGATCCCAGCACGAATTCGGCCCGTCGGCCTTTTCCACCAGAAAGACCTCGTGTCCCAGCCGCTGGAAGCCGACCAGCCATTGGAGCGTCCACGACAGGTTGCCGCCGAGCGGATAGCGCACCATCCAGGAGGCGACGACGATCCGGGCCACAACACTTCCCCTTAGCGCGTAGTGGTCACGACACTTTGATCGGTTGTGGCGACATACTGTCGCGGGCTTCCAAGACGTGCGGGCCAAACAGGCGGGTGTATGCCCCGCCGCTGGCAACCAGCCAGTCGTGGCATCCCTCTTGAGCGATTCGCCCTTGCTCCAGGACGACGATCCGGTCGGCAGAGCGGATGGTGGACCACCTGTGGGCGATGATCAGCACGGTGCGGTGAGCTGCCAGCCGCCGCAGGGTGGTGAGCAAGATCGCCTCGGTCTCGGTATCGAGGGCCGAAGTTGGCTCGTCGAGCAGCAGCACCGGCGCATTGACTAATAGTGCCCGAGCGATCGAGAGGCGGAGCTTTTCGCCACCCGAAAGCGTCGCGCCGCGGTCGCCGATCAACGTGTCGTAGCCCAGGGGCAAGCGCCGGATAAACGAATCGGCGCTGGCATCCACGGCAGCCGCGACGATTTCGTCGCGACCGGCGGCGGGGCGAGCATAAGCGATATTCTCGGCAATCGTCAGCGGCAGCAGGAACGGCTCCTGTGGCACGAGTGCGATGTGACGGCGCAAATCGGCGAGTTGGATCGTGCGCGCATCCGAATCGTTAAAGTAAACCGCGCCGTGCTGGGGATCGAAGAACCGGAGGATGAGGCCAGCCAGAGTACTCTTCCCGCCACCCGTGGGGCCGGCCAAGGCGACGATCTCACCAGGGCCGAGCGATAGCGAGACGCCGGTTAGAACCGGACTGTGTGGGTCGTATCCAAAAGTGACGTTCTCTAATCGGACCCTCACACCCCCATCGGCATCCGGCAGCGGTTTCGCGCCGGGCAAATCGGCAATGGGCGGCTCGCCTGATTCCAAGACGCCAAACACCCGCCGAGCGCCGGCGCCCGCCGAAGCAAAACCCTCGGATAGATAGGCCAACGTTTCGATGGGCGAGTAGAGAGCCGCGAAATATGTAACCAGCACCAAGAGGTCGCCGACGGATTGCCGGCTGCCGAGAACCGCCAGGCCGCCGACGATCATTACCACGGCCGTACTGGCCGCGCTGACGGCCCCAGTACTGACTTTGAATTGATGCTGCGAGACTTCGGCACGGAGCGTGGCTTGCACCGTCCGTCCGGCGAGCTGCTGAAAACGGAGGTCCTCGATCTCCTCCCGGCCGAACGCCTGCACGATCGGCAAGGCCGTGAGCGTTTGCTCGGCGAAGGCGGCCACCTCGCCTTGCCGCTCCCACTGCTGAAACTGCCGGTCCGACATAGGCCGGGCGAAAACTCTAACCAAAACGCCGAGGGGAACCGCCAGTCCCATCGCAAAGAGCGCCAAGGTAGGCGACATCTGCCACAGGACAACGAACATCGACGCCATGATGACCAGCGATTTGATGAGCGGCAGGCAAACGTGCGTCACCAGCTCCCGGACGCATGTCGTATCCGCTGTCACTCGGCGGACCAGGTCGCCGGTGCGCTGAGCGTTATGAAACTGCAGGGGCCGGCGCTGCAACTGAACGAACACGTCGCCGGCCAAGCGGTACATCATGCGGCTGCTGGCGCCGGTCTGCACGTAATCCTGGGCGACGCCCACGACCCGCCGGAGCAGGAACAGCAACACCGTCGCACCGGCGAACCACGCCAGCCGACCTGAGCCGGTCGCCATTCCTGGAAACGGCAGCAGCCAAGCCATGTAGTCCGGCAGCGGCTGATTTGGCAGGACGAAATCGACGATCAGCTTGAGCGGCCAGGGCGCCAGAAGCCCCAACCCCGAGCTGACGCACATCAGCAGCAGAACAAGCGCCCAACTCCGGCGTTGCGGCCAGGCATACCGCGCCAGTTTTAGCCACCACTGATTCATACAATGACCTTCGCCGGCGATCCGGCGAACTGTGAGTGATAAAGCCGGTGATAAACGCCGCCTTGCTCGATCAGCTCGTCGTGACTGCCCAGTTCGACGACTCGCCCTCGCTCAAGCACGGCAATTCGATCGGCATCCCGGATCGTCGAAAGGCGGTGGGCGATCACAAACGTCGTGCGGCGATCCATGAGCCGCCGCAAAGCAATCAGCAGCTCGGCCTCGGTTCGTGCGTCGAGGGCGGAAGTCGGCTCATCCAGAATCAAGATGGGGGCGTCTTTCAAAAGCGCCCGCGCAATGGCCAAGCGCTGGCGCTCGCCGCCCGACAGGCTGGCGCCGCGCTCGGCAATCACCGTGTCGTAGCTCTGCGGGAGCTGGCGAATAAACCCGTCGGCGCAAGCCGCCGTTGCCGCGGCCACGATCTCGTCGCGCGTGGCGCTGGGCCGGCCGTAGGATATGTTGTCGGCCACGCTCAGCGGTAACAAAAACGGCTCCTGCAGCACGATCGCAATCTGCTGCCGCAGACTGGCCAGCGTGACGTCGCGAATGTCCGCGCCGTCGATGGTGACCCGGCCCTGCCAAGGATCAAAGAACCGCGGGATCAGCGACACGAGCGTGCTTTTGCCGGCTCCCGTTGCACCCGCGAGCGCGATGACCTCGCCGGGGCGTGCTTCGAGCGTCAAGTCGTCGAGAACGGGCCGATCGGCCTCATAGCCAAAACGAATACTCTCCAGCCGCACGGTCGCGCCCTGGCTGCCGGCGGTTCGCGTCAGCGGCCGGGCATGCGGCGCATCTTGCACGGCCTCGCCCTCTTCCATGACCTCCAGAATTCGGTCCATGCTGGCTTCGGCCGATTTGAGCTGGGCGAAGATGTGAAACAGGCCGCCCGATGCTCCCTGCAGTTGCCGGCCGTAGGCAATGAACACCAGCAGCGTGCCCAGCGGGATCGCGCCCGCCAGGACCCGCAGGCCTCCCGCGTACAGGATCACCGCCATTCCAATCGTCGTGATGCAACCGTTGACCAGGCCGTAGGCGCCAGTCAGCATCTGTCCGCGCTGCGAGAGCGAGACCACGTCGCCGGCCAGATGCTGGAAGCGATCTCCGTTTCTGGATTCGGCGCCGAAGGCCTGCACGATAGGAATCGCGCCCAGCGTCTGATGCACGAAGCTGAGCAGCCGCGACCGCGCTTCGTGACCGAGCTTCGCCCGTCGCTTTAGGCGATGGCCAAAGAACTTTGCCGAGACCGCCAGCAGGGGCGCCACGCCGACCGCCAGCACGGCCAGCGGCGGATCGAGCGCGAAGGCGACGCTGCCGGTGACCATTAGCGTGCAAACCTGCTGAAGAGGCGACATCAGCAGGCCGTCGGCAACTTTATAGACGCACCAGGTATCGTCGGTCAGGCGGCTCAGCGAATCGCCCACGCTGCGGCGGCCGTGAGACAACAGAGACGCGCGCTGCAGGCGAGCGAACAGGTCGCCGCCCAACGCGTACACCATACGCTGGCCGCCCCAGCTCCAGGCCAGGCTCATCAGTACGCCAAGACCGCTATTTACCGCGAATAAGAGCAGGCTGAACAGCGCAGCCGCAATCACGATCGCGCTTGGCGTGGCTTGGAGACTTACGCACGCGAGCACCGTCTTCACGGCCCGCGGGGCCTCCGCGCCGCCGAGCGCGTAATCGACGAGCAGCTTCAGCGGCCAGGGCTCCAGCGCGGCGGTGGCCGTGAAGGCAAACGTACACGCCACGATGGCCAGGAGCATCGGCCACTCGCGAAACACGTAACGGAGGATTTTTCCGAAGCGGCGCATGCAGGCTCGGATAGCGATCCCACCAGACGGCATCGGCGGCGAAATCCGCTTCCGATCCTGCCGTATCCTTAACGGCGCGCGTCTTGCGCGTCCGAACGAATGATCCCACAAGTGTTAGAACACGCGCGCCCCATGTAGAGAGGAAGGGCACGCCGGTTCAGCGTATTGTAGGCGACAAGGATGCTCAAGGCGCCGCGCACAGGGGAACGCCGATAGGGTGGTCTCGTACAGTCAATTCTGCCGTTTCGTCTGGCTGGGAAATGTTCATTCATTTCGATTGACGCCATCGAAGCAATCCGCTTGACAGGCAGGTGGCGGTCGTCAAGAATCCCGAGACTCTCTCTTACCGATCGCAAAGTTCGCTTGGGTTTGGCTTCGTCCACTTGCACCGATTCGCACGCGAAATCGGCTCTTTGGCGGTTGACTGTCGGCTGCCGAATGATGTCGGCGGCAATTCCTAACAGATTCGGCATCCGTATCGAGGCGGGACCGAATCGGAAACCCGCACGCTTCGCTAGCGGACCAGCGCAGGTCCGCGGCACCGTGTTTGCAACCGAGCCGGCGTCCTCATCGTCAAGCGGCAACTATTAATCCTCTTCCGCCGCGGACGTGGGATACGCAGCTGCCGTGACGGTAGTTCGACACTCGGGCGAACTTGCCTCGCTTCGCATCCACTGAACGCGACACCTTGAGGACCGTCATGCACGAGTTGGCCGTCGCCTTAGAGCGCCAGCCTGTCGTCCCAAAGGCGACCAAAGATCTTTTCGCGCATTGCCAGCGCGTGCGGGTGGACGGGCGACGGTTTTCGCGCGGCGGTGCGCCATTCGTCGTGCAAGGTGTCACGTATGGGCCATTTGCCTACAGCGAGGACGGGACGCAATTTCCGTGCAGCGCTCGGATGCGCGAAGATTTGGAGGCGATGACGGGCGCGGGCATCAACGCGGTGCGGGTCTATCACGTGCCGCCGCCTTCGCTGCTGGATTTGGCTGCGGAAGCGGGTGTCAGCGTTCTGATCGACGTACCGTGGCGAAAACACTTGTGTTTTTTGGAGAGCGCCGAGGCGCATCGCGAAGCCCGCCAGGCCGTAGAACGGGCGGCGGAATTCGGCCGCGATCATGCAGCGG
>Ga0184625_10000192_pt1 | contig 19737 bp, 16 predicted proteins | sample PLM3_30_b1_FD_133151 | JGI IMG/M metagenome (GOLD analysis project Ga0184625, IMG submission 133151) | Groundwater sediment microbial communities from an aquifer in East River, Colorado, USA - PLM3_30_b1 | ecosystem: Environmental > Terrestrial > Soil > Riparian zone | place: USA: East River... | reverse complement strand
GATCTCAGGGCTCGCTACGAAGTACGACCTCGTCCTGTACGACGCACGGAGCCGCCGCGTCCACCTCCCGCTCGAGGAGATGGCTGCATACGCCAGCGTGACGTTCTGGCCGGCGGGGGCGATCCAGGCCGCGGTCGCGGGCGGCATAGGTCTCGTGATCGCCGTCGTGGCCTGGGTCGTTGGCATCCCGGTCGTGAGCGGGATCGTCGTGCTCATCGGAGGGTTCCTGTTCGTGATGGCCGTGTTCACGTTCGCCCATGAGGGTCGGAAGGCCGTGAAGGCGCGTCGAATGGGAAGGGAGTCGCCGCCGCGCCGGTGAGGGCGCCAGGAGGCGTCGGTCGGGCCGGAACAGACCGCCGAGACCATGCTCGCCGAGGCACCGCTGAGGCATCGGTGGTGCCAGAAGGCACCGCGGGAGCGAGGAGGCGCTACCAATCCGCTGACGGCATGGCTATCGTTGGGGGTCCACCGTGGTCCGGTGCGGTCTGGTGCGCTCTGGTGCGCTCTCGTGCTGCTCTGCGCCTGCTTCCGGCAAGACGTCGACGCGCTGCGCAACCAAGCGAGTGCCGTTGGGGGGTCGAGGAGGAGCCAAATGGACCGGTGTCGCATCAAGTCGGTCACGCTGCTGACCGTCCTGTCATTGCTCATTACCGTCGTCGCTGCGCCGGTCTCTGGGGCAGAACCGAAAGGGCGCACGTTCCAGCGGATCCCGACGGCGGGCATCGACCCACAGCTGCGGCCTGCCTCCCTGGATGACGCCACGACGATCACGGTCATGCTCGAGCTGAAGGGCGCTCCTGTGGCCCGCCTGCAGGGCGCCGCCCGGCGGCAAGGCAGGGCGCTGTCCGACGCCGAGCGGGCCGCCGCGCGCGGGTCGTTGAAAGCCAAGCAGGACCGGTTGCTACCGCGCATCGAGGCCGAGGGCGGTCGGGTCCTCGCCCAGCTTCAGGACGCGTACAACGGCGTGAAGGTCCGCATCGCACGATCCAGGATCCCCGCCCTGGCCGCGCTTCCCGATGTGGTACAGGTCCACGGGGTCTCCAAGTTCGAACCCGACAACATCCAGGGCGTGCCGTACATCCACGGCGACATCGCCTGGGCTGGCGGCCTCACTGGCGCCGGGGTCACGATCGCCGTCATCGACACGGGGATCGACTACTACCACGCCAACTTCGGTGGCTCGGGCGACCCGGCCGACTTCGCGGCCGACAACGGCCTCACGATCGGCACGGCGGCGTTCCCGAACGCCAAGGTGATCGGGGGAACCGACTTCGTGGGCGACGCCTACGACGCCAACGGCAATGCCGCGGCCCAGGTCCCGCACCCCGACCCCGACCCGCTCGACTGCTTCGGCCATGGCAGCCACGTCGCCGGCACGGCCGCCGGGTTCGGCGTCACCGCGGCGGGCGACACGTTCGCCGGGCCATGGGATGCGACCACGCTCGTCTCGAACACTTTCGATGTCGGGCCGGGCGTCGCGCCCGAGGCCACGATCCTCGCATACCGTGTGTTCGGCTGCGACGGTTCCTCCGACGTGGTTGACCAGGCCATCGACCAGGCCGTCATCGACGGGGCGGACGTCATCAACATGTCGCTTGGCTCTCCGTTCGGCGGGGCGACCGACGATCCCACCTCCGCAGCCGCGCAGAACGCGATCGAAGCCGGGATCATCGTCGTCGCCTCTGCCGGCAACGAGGGCCCCAACGCCTTCATGGTCGGATCACCGTCCACGGCGCCCGGCGTGATCTCCGTGGCCGCCCTCGACACCATCCCCCAGTTCCGGTTCGCGAGCATCGTCGGCGGCACGGTCAACCTCAACGCGATCAATGCCAACGAGCACCCGCTCTCGAGCCCGATCACGGGACCCCTTAGGGTGCTCAGCAATGGCGCCGGTGGCATCTCGCTCGGTTGCGCTGCGGCCGACTACGCCGGCGTGCAGGCTGGCGACATCGTCGTCACGCTGCGCGGCGTCTGCGCTCGCGTCGACCGCGCGATCCTCGGCGAGGACGCCGGCGCGGCCGCGGTCATCATGGTCAACAACGCGGCTGCCCTGCCCCCGCTGGAAGGCCCGATCCCTCGCGACGGCGGGATCGTCACGATTCCGTTCCTGGGCGTGCCCGGGTCCGCCGGCGCCGGTCTGATCGCCGCGAACGGCACGACCGTCACGGTGACTGACAACGGCCTCGCCCCCAATCCCGGCTACCGCGGGCTCGCCTCGTTCACGTCTGGCGGGCCGCGGAGCGGTGACAACTCGGTCAAGCCCGACGTCACCGCGCCCGGCGTGAGCGTGCTGTCCACCGGCTCCGGTCTCGGCACCAGCGGCGTCCGCATGTCGGGCACGTCGATGGCCGCACCGCACACCGCCGGTGCCGCCGCGCTCGTGCACCAGGCGAACCCGTCGTGGACGCCAGGCCAGGTGCGGGCGGCCCTCATGAACACGGCGAGCGGCAGCGCGTCCGTGCTGACCAACGCCAACCCGCGCCTCGCGGGCGCCGGGCTGGTGCAGGTCGACCGAGCGTCGACGACGGTCGCACTCGCGACCGCTCCCAGCCTCTCGTACGGCTACGAGCCGCTCGGCGGCGCGTACAGCGAGACCAAGACGCTGACCCTCACCAACACCAGCGCTGCCGCCATCACGTACATCCTGTCGTCCGCGTTCAACGGCAGCAGCCTGGGCACGTCGGTCGCGTTCTCGTCAGGGTCGGTGCTCGTGCCGGCCGGCGGCTCGAACACCGTCGACGTCACGCTGTCGCTGACCGGCGGCCAGGTGGCGGCGCTCCCGGCGGCCTCGCAGGCGCCGGGCGCCCTGACTACCGTCCGCGGTGCCGTCACGGCGACTCCGACCGCCGCCGGGGCGGGGGTCTGGCCGCTGCGCATCCCGTTCCTGCTCTCGCCCCGCGGCCTCTCGAACGTGACCGTCTCCGGCACGCCCGTGCTGAACTCCGCCACGAACGTCACGTTGTCGAACACCGGGATCCACTCGACGTTCGCCGACGTGTACGCGTGGGGCCAGAGCGATGCCGCCGATGCCGGCGGTTCGGCCTTCGACATCCGCGCTGTGGGCGTGCAGGTCCTGCCCGGCGCCGCCGGCGGGCTCCCGGCCGCTGACCGGCTGCTCATCTTCGCGATCAACACCCACAACCGATGGTCGAACGCAAGCCAGACCGAGTTCGACATCGCCATCGACGTCACCGGGAGTCCGGCGCCCGAGTTCTTCGTGGTCGGGGTCGACCTCGGCGCGGTCCTCGCTGCCGCATTCAACGGCCAGTACGCCGCGTTCGTGATCACGCCCGGCGGGGCCGTCGTGGACGCCTTCTTCGCGGAGGCGCCTATGAACGGCTCCACGGTGTTGCTCCCGGTCGCGGCCAGCAGTCTCGGCCTGTCCCAGGCGGAGCTCGACCGGTTCCGCTACGACACGACCGGCTTCTCCATCTTCGGCCCGCAGTTCGACGCCGTCGCCGGGAACCCGCGGGTCCGGCCTTGGGCGCCGACCTCAAGCCAGGGCGACTTCGTCCCCGTGGCCGCCGGCGGCACGGCTCCGCTCGTCCTGGCCTCGTCGCCATCGGCCAAGTCGGATTCCACCCTCGGCTGGATGGTCGTGGCGCTCGACGACGCCAACGGCGCACCGCAAGCCGACCTCATTCAGTTGCCACAGCGACCGTAGGGAGGTACGCAAGCGGACTGGACGAGCGCTCGCGGGCCCACAGAGGATCCCCGAAACCGGTCGGGGATCGCTGAGGAACCCGCGAACGCTCGTGCGGCCGGGTGTCCGTCGTGTGCCTGGTCCCAACCTGCCTCCCGGCCATTGACCCGTCTGGTCAACGGGAGGAAGATTCAAACGACTCAATGGCGGCGCCAGTGAACTGGAGGGACGGCGGGGGATCAAGTCGGCTACCGTCGAGGGTTCGACCTCGTCGCGGCGGCGGCCTCGTTGCTGCGCGCGCCCCTCCCTCCTTATCCTCAGATTTGCGTGGCAGTAACGCCGGGGGCGCTCCGGGCCTCTACCCGGGGCGGGAATTGAGGAGGCTCGGGATGCGACGCTTGATTTTCTTCGCTGTAGCTATGACGGCGCTTGTCCTGGCGACGACTGTCGCCCTCGCCGCGGCCGATCGCGGCGTTCGGACGATGGGCGCCGAACGGGTAGTTCCGAACGCGATGGTCCAGGCGACGCTCCGATTCACGCCCGGCATGACCAAGGTGGCGAGCGGCGACGAGCAGACGTGGACGCACGCCGACGACACGACAGCGCCGCACACGGTCACCATCGTGGAGGAGTTTCCGGAGGCGACACTCGATGCCATCTTCGGCTGCGGGGCTCCTGGCCAGCCGTGCGCAGTCGCGCTGGCGGCACACGCCGTACAGGGCCCTGTCGTGAATGTCGGTGCCCCCGGTCTCGATACACCCGGGGATTCACTGCTCTTCTTTGACGACACGTCCATTTCGGCAACGGTGAGTGCACCGTCCGGCACCACGCTCAAGTACCTGTGCGCGATCCACCCCTGGATGCAGGGCACGATCGCCGTCCAGTAGGAACCAGATTGACGGGTGGAGCGGCGACGGCTCAGGCGAGGAACCGGCCGTCGTTCGCTCCTCCCGCTTGGTTCGCCCACGCGCTCCGAGCGGTGCCGTCGTATGGGCCGGCCGTGCCTTGACGGGCTGTCCGTGAGGCTGGGCTCGTGATGGCCAGACTCGCCAGTGGCCGAGGCGCTGGCCGCAGGATGTACGATCGTCAGCGCCCTTCCTGTCGAGGGCAAGGGCCCGTGCCGCGGGCGAGGGACCAGATCCATGGTGCAGACCGAACCCATGCGCGCACGGGCGGCGACCGGCGCGGCTGACCTTCTCGAATCCAGGGACCCGGCCACCGGCGAATCGCTCGGATGGGTGCCGGTGACGCCACCCGAAGAGGTCGAGCGCGTGGCTGCGGAGGCGGCCGCCGCGCAACGGTCCTGGGCCCGGCGCCCAGTCCGGGAGCGAGCGCGGATCGTGGGCCGCGCTGCCCAGGTCATGCTGCAGCGGAGCGAGGAGCTGGCGACCGCCGTCACACGAGAGACGGGCAAGACCTTGATGGAGTCGACCGCGATCGACGTCGGTGCCGGGGCGATGGTCCTCGATTGGATCGGCGGCAACGCGCCACGCTACCTGCGGCCGGAGCGGGTCCCGACACCGCAGGTCATCCTGAAGCACAAGCGGCACACGATCGTGTATACGCCACTCGGAGTCGTCGGCGTGATCTCCGCGTGGAACTACCCATTGCTCGTGCCGGCGGGGCCGGTCGGGATGGCGCTCGCTGCCGGCAATGCCGTCGTCCTCAAGCCGTCCGAGTTCACACCGATGACCGGAGACCTCTTCGCATCGGTCTTTGCGGAGGCCGGTCTACCGGACGGGGTCCTGCGCGTCGTCCATGGCGCAGGCGCGACCGGTGCCGCGATCTGCAGTGCGCCATCGATCGCAAAGGTCTGCTTCACCGGTGGCGTGGAGAACGGTCTCCGGGTGCAGCGTCTGGCGGGCGAGCATGGGAAGTCGGTCGTCCTCGAACTGGGCGGCAAGGATCCCGCGATCGTCTGCCATGACGCCGATCTGGACCGAGCGGTCGCGGGCACCCTGTGGGCCGCCACGGCGGGCGCGGGACAGACGTGCGCGGCGGTCGAGCGCGTGTACGTGGACCGTCGCGTCTATCGCCAGTATCTGGACCGGCTACTGGACGCCGCGGCGGACATCCGGCTTGGCCATCCGATGGACCCCGCGACGCAGCTCGGGCCATTGATCAGCGAGGCCCAGTTCGACCGAGTCCTCGCGCACGTCGAGGACGCACGATCGAAAGGGGCTCGGATCGAATGCGGTGGCGCGATCGAGATCGACGGTCTGTCCGGCCGGTTCATCGCGCCGATCGTCCTGACGGGCGTCGATCAGTCGATGGCGATCATGCGGGAGGAGACCTTCGGCCCGGTCATCCCGGTCATGTCGTTCGACTCCGAGGCCGAGGCGATCCAGCTGGCCAACGACTCGACGTACGGCCTCGGAGCAAGCGTCTGGTCGCGCAGCATGCGGCGCGCCCGTCGGATCGCCGGTCGACTCGACGCCGGGATGGTCTGGATCAACGACCATGGATCGTCGGCGGCCGCCGCCCAGGCGCCGTGGGCCGGGATCAAGAGCTCGGGGTACGGGATCGTCCACTCCAAGTTCGGGCTCTATGAGATGGTCGAGAAGCGGCTCGTGTCAGAGGATCGCGGGCTGTTGCCGGTGGCCTGGTGGTACCCCTACGACGAGGCCAGCCGCCGTGGCTTCATCGCGCTGCTCCAGACGGTCTATTCGCCCGGTCTTCGCGGCAAGCTCGGCGCCGGGTGGCACCGCCGCGCCGATCTGGCCGCGTTCGTCCGCCGGCTGATCCGGGCGAGCCGCTGAACTCCCGGGTTGTCGGGGTGGCCTTCCCCGGGTCCCAGATCCAGGCGACACGGTAAGCTCGACCCACCTGAGGTCGAAGCTGGTGAGCGTTGATGAAGCCTCGCTTCGGCGTCTACCAGTACCAGCACCTCCCGGTCTCGACGCTCGCCGAGCGGTGGCGCCGCGCCGATGAGCTCGGCTTTGACAGCCTGTGGAATGTCGACACAGTCGTCGATCCCGACCGGCCACACGGGATGATGCTCGACGGTCCGTCGACGCTCGTCGCCATGGCTCTCGAGACGAGCCGGATCCGCATCGGGACGCTCGTCACCAGCCTGTATTTCCGTCACCCGGTCACCGCTGCAAGAGCTGCGATGACGATCGACCAACTGTCGGGCGGCCGGCTCGAGATCGCGATCGGCGTGGGAGATCCGGGCGCCGGTCCGGCGGCGGGCGGCGCTCCCGACTGGCCCGCAGCTGAGCGCATTGCGCGTTTCCGCGAGTTTGTTGAGCTGACCGATCGTCTGTTGACATCCCCGCTCACGACGTACGCAGGGAGGTACTACTCCTGCGTGGACACGGAGATGATCCCTGGGCCAGTACAGCGGCCAAGGCCGCCGCTCACAATCGCCGCCCACGGGCCCCGGATGCTCGCGATCGCCGCTGAGTGGGCGGACGGATGGAGCTCCTGGGGCGGGTACGGGATCGAAACAGAGGCTGAGTTCTTCTCGCTCACCGCCGAGCGGTCGCGTCGTTTCGACGACCGGTGCCGCGATCACGGCCGCGACCCGGGAACGATCCGGCACTCGCTCGTCTGTTTCCCCGCCCCTGACGCCGTGGGAGTCGATCGCTTACTTCGAAGACATGGTCGGCCGCTACGGAGAGGTCGGCATCGACGAATTCGCCCTCTACTGGCCGCAACGCTGGCGCGACCGACCCCAGGAGGACGACGTCTTCGAGCGGATCGCCGTCGATGTCCTGCCTCGGCTCCGCGCCACCACTGATCTCACCAAGCAAGACGCCTGTTGAGGCGCGAGGGATGGCGCTAGCGGATGACCTTCAGTATCGCCACCACCCCCCGAATCCCCTGCATCGGCTCGTTCAGCGGGTGGCGGGTTCGAGACCAGGTGCTTGGCTGTTTTCGGTGACGCTGCGACGATCGGACCGCGCGCTCATTCGCATGACCGCCGGTCGCTGGTCGGTGACGTCGGCCCTCGCTGGGCTCCCCGTGATCGAGGTCATCGCGGTCGGAAAACTGACCCGTCGCCCTCGATCCGTGTTCCTGCTGGGGATCCCTTTTGGGGAGGGCATCGCCGTCGCAGGCGCGAACTTCGCGCAGTCACGGCAGCCAGGTTGGGTCACGAATCTGGCAGCGTATCCGGAGGCTGAGGTCGTCTATCGAGGCAGGCGTGTTCGCGTCGTTGCCCGGCCAGTATCCGATGTCGAGTTCGCGCAGATCCAGAGTCTGGCTGCCGACGTCTATCCCGGCTCGGCTGCCTACGTACGACGAATTCGGGATCGCCAACTGCGGGTATTCGTCCTTACTGCAGCCGACGGTGCCCGGTAAGCGAGACCCTCGCGCGGGTTCTCTCGCCGGACAACCCTCCAATTCAACGAGTCGATGGCTGCCAGCGTCGGGAGCTCCGGCTCGTGTCCCACCGAAATCAAGGGCCCGCCTCACCAGGAATAACGAACCACCGTGATGGCAAGCGTGCCCGTTAGCGCGAACCTTTACCTCAGTCGACATGAGTCGAACAAGCACCAAGGGGGCAAGTCGAGATGATGAACTACCACGCGATGGCATTCGACGCCGACGAGCGGCGCGGGGCGAGGCTGCAGGAAGCCGAGCAGCGCTGGGCCCTCAAGGCGGCCTTCGCGGAGCCGAAGCAGCACGGGTCGTGGCGCGCCAGATCGCCGTTCGCCGTCTTCCGTAGGCTGGCGCACCTCGCCGAGGCGTCGTAACCGGACCCAGGACGGCATGAACGTCGTGCGACCGATGCATGAGGCGCATCGATGGTTAGCCTGATAATCGAAGATATGGCGGTCCGCGTCTCCAGCCCCGTCCTCATCGGCCGGTCGAGTGAATTCGAGCGGCTCCGGGCTGCCCTCGCGGTCGCGCGCGAGGGACGAACCAGCGCGGTCCTGATCGCCGGCGAGGCCGGCGTCGGCAAGACGAGGCTCGTGACGGAGCTGGCCGACGAGGCCCAGGCGGTCGGCACGGTCGTCCTGATGGGCGGCTGCATCGACCTCGGTGAGGGGTCGATGCCGTACGCACCCGTGGCCGAGGCCCTCCGCGGACTCGTCCGGCGCGCCACCGCTGAGGAGCTCGAGGCCGTCTTCGGTCAGGGCCGCTCCGAGCTCGCCCGGCTCGTGCCGGATCTGGGTCCGGTCGGCGAGCAGCCCCAATCGGGCCTCAGCTTCGGGTCCGGCCAGGGTCGCCTGTTCGAGCTGCTCCTCGGCGTCCTCGACCGGCTGTCGGCTCGGGCGCCCGTCCTGCTCATCGTCGAGGACCTCCACTGGTCGGATCGCTCGACTCGCGACCTGCTCGGCTTCCTGGTCCGGAACCTTCGCGACTCGGCGGTGATGCTGCTCTTCACCTATCGATCCGATGAGCTGCACCGACGCCATCCGCTGCTCCCGTTCCTGGCCGAGCTCGAGCGGACCGGCCGCATCGAGCGCTTGCAGCTCGATCCCTTCGATAGCGGCGACTCGGCCGCGCAGTTGCGGGCCATCGCGGGCCACGACCTCGAGGCATCGCTGGTCGAATCCATCCATGCACGCTCCGGTGGCAATGCGTTCTTCGCCGAGGAGCTGCTCGTCGCCGCCGGCGAGGACGGCCGGACCGAGTTGCCGCCGACCCTTCGCGACGTGCTCCTCGCGCGAGTCGCCCAACTGGCCGAGCCGACGCAGGAGTTCCTGCGGGTCGCCTCGGCGGCCGGCCAGCGCGTCGATCCGGCGCTCCTGGCCACCGCCGCAGATCTGGATGAGACAGCGATCTACGAGGCCCTCCGCGAGTGCGTCGGTCGCCAGGTCCTGCTGCCCGATCCGACCGCCGGGACGGAGCGCTACGTCTTCCGCCACGCGCTGCTCCAGGAGGCGGTCTACGACGACCTCCTTCCGGGCGAGCGGACACGCCTCCACTCGGCGTTCGCGCAGACCCTGGAGGCGAGTTCCGTCGGAGACGCGTCGCACGCCGCGGAGATCGCGTACCACTGGTACGCCGCCCATGACCTGCCACGGGCCCTCGAATCATCGGTCACGGCCGGCGTCGCGGCGGAAGCGCGTTATGCGTTCCCCGAGGCGCAGGCGCAATACGAGCGCGCCATCGACCTGTGGGACCACGTCCCCGACGCCGAGGCGCGGGCGGGGCGCGACCGGATCGACCTCCTGGCGGCCGTGGCCAGCGTCGCCCGGTTCCACGAGCCGGGCCGAGCCGTGACGTACGTCGAGACGGCGATCCGGCTTGCGAACGATGCCCACGACCGAGTCCGTGCCGGACTGCTGAACGAGCGACTCGGGCGTTATGCCTGGGTCGCGGGCCAGGGCGAGCTCGCCAAGCAGGCGTATCGGACCGCGATGGACCTCACGCCGCCTGAGCCGCCATCCGCGGAGCGGGCGCGCGCCGTTGCCGGACTCGCCCAGATCCTCACGCTCGGCGGTCGTTTCGAGGAGGCGGGGACGTTGGCAGATGAGGCGCTGGCCCTGGCGCGCGCCGTCGGTGCCCGCGACATCGAGGGTCACGCTCTCGACACACGCGCCCTCGGCCGGAGCGTCGCCGGGGAGGTCGACGCAGCCATCGAGGACCTCCGAGCCGCGTTGAGCATCGCCGAAGCGGTCGGGGTCGTCGACGACATCGGCCGTGCCTATGCGAACTGGGCATGGATCCTCGACACCGCGGGCAGGCTGGAGGAGGCGGTGGACGTCGCGGAGCTCGGCGTCGCGACCTCTGAGCGGCTCGGTCTGATGCGCTTCTTCGGCACCCACATGCTCTGCAACGCGAGCGACTACAACTTCCGCCTCGGCCGCTGGGATCAGAGCGAGCGGGCGGTCCGGCGAGCCGAGGAGATCGGGCCGCTCGGGATCAACGAGATCCTCACGCAGGAGCTGCTCGCGCGCCTGGCCGTCGCCCGCGGCCGGTTCGATGAGGCCGCGGAGCATCTGCGACCGCTCGCGCCCCTCGCCGCACGCGCCGCCGATATCCAGTTCATCGGCCCGGTCCAGGCGAGCCTCGCCGAGCTCGCGTTGTGGCAGGGTCGGCCCGAGGAGGCCGCGAAAAGCCTGGCCGGTGCGATCGGGCTGATCGCCTTCTCACCGGAAACCCGGCTCGGCGAGCTCTATGCCCTGGGCCTCCGAGCGAACGCCGATGCCGCCGAGCTCGCCCGGGCGCGCCGCACGCCCGATCGGGTGCGCGAAGCCGAGGCCGCCGGGGACGAGCTGCTCGCCGACATCCGCCGCCGGCACGCCGACGTCATCGCGACGCGGCCCGCGTTCGAGCCCAACTCCAAGTTGTGGCTCCTCTTGTGCGAGGCCGAGGCGACACGCCTGCATCGGCGTCCGGATCCAGATGCGTGGGTCGCCTGCGTGGAGGCGTGGGAGCGGCTGGGCCGGCCGTACGTGGTGGCCTATGCGCGTTGGCGCGAGGCCGAAGCGCGTCTGGCGGCACGCGGTGACCGAGTCCAGGCCGCGGCCGCGTTGCGCGCCGCCCTCGACACAGCCGAGCGGCTCAGGGCGGACCCGCTGACACACGAGATCACGGCGCTCGCCGGACGGGCCAGGTTGACGCTCGACCCGGACGAGCCGGAGGCGACACCCGAGGAACCGGACGAGGCTGCGCGTCTCGGGCTGACGACGCGCGAGCGCGAGGTGCTCGCGCTCGTCGCGCTCGGTCGGACGAACCGTCAGATCGCCGACGAGTTGTTCATCAGCGAGAACACGGCCGGCGTGCACGTGTCGAACATCCTCGGCAAGCTCGGAGTCGCCGGCCGAGGCGAGGCCGCGGCGGTCGCCTACCGACTGGGCCTCGTCGAGCCCGCGAGCGAGCCGGCCTGAGCCGCGCCCCTGGTCTGGGGGACGATCAGGCGGCCACGTCCCGGCGGCTCAGGCCCCATCCGGACAGCCCCAAACCGACCACCGCCAGCACGAGACAGGCGACCATCCCCGCCGGGTCCCAGATCCCGACCATCGGCTGACCGAGGTGCGCGGTCAGGGCGAGCTGGTAGACCCAGTCGGGGAGCTTGAGCGCAGGCGCGACGAGGGCGATCAGGAACGTCACGATTACGACCGCGGCCACGGCCTCGCCCGCGATCGACGTGCGTACGATCCCCCCGACCGCGAGGCCGATGCCGGCCAGCGCCAGCCCGTAGAGCCCCAGGACGACCGTGCCCAGGATCGGCGTGACGACGTCGCCGCCACCGATCGCCGCGCCGAGGCCGATCCCGGTGGCCAGCAGCGCGGTGAACAGCGCGATCGCCCCGAACACGCCCAGCCCGGCGGCGATCGCCCACCGGGCGCGGGCCATGGGTGTCGTGAGGAGCATCTCCAGCCGGCCGCTGGTCTCATCCGACGCCCAGCCGGCGACGAACGTCGCCGCCGCAAACCCGGCCAGGATGAAGCCGAACTCGACGAACACGAGCTGCAGGAAGGCACCGGCCCCGGACGCCAGGTCGATGTTCGGGAACACGGCCTGGATGATGTCGAGCGTCGCGGGCGAGATGTTGGCGAGCTCCTCGCCGAACGAGCGCGCCGCGGCGCCCATGATGAAGCCGAAGATGCCGACTCCGAGCCCCCACGCCAATGCCAGCGGCAGGCGCTCGCCGAATGATCGGCTCATCGGCCCGCGGAGGCCGATCAGCGCCTCCGGGAACCCGGGCCACGGGATGCGACTCGTCGAACCGAGGTCCCGCCGGGCGAACGCCTCGACGCCGAGCGCAAACAGGATCGCGGGGACGATCGCGACCACGGCGAGCGATGTCCAATCGGGCTGGCCGGTGAGCGGCTGATGGTGGACCGTCCAGCCGAACCAGGTCAGGTTTGCAACGCCCGCGAACGCCGGGACCGACGCCTGGTACCCGTTGAGGAAATAGCCACCGACCAGTACCGCACCGGCGATCCCGGCCGACGCGCCACGGCCGACGATCGGTGCCAGCGCGAACGCGACCGAACCGGACGCGAGCGCGACCAGGCCGACCCAGGCCCCAAAGCCCACCGCGCTCTCGAGGGGTATCTCGTCTCCGGGCAGCGTGGCGAAGGCCGCACCTGCCAACCAGGTGGAAGCGGCGACGACGACCACGACGATCGCCATCGCCGTCAGGTGGGCGGCCAGCTTCTCGAGCGCGATCCGGCGCAGCCCGAGCGGGGTCACCGCGACGAGCTCCATGCTGCCTCGGCGAGCCTCGGCGGCGAGGGTCGCCGACAGCGCAAGGACCGACCAGAGCGCCGCGATCAATCCGATCGAGGCGCCCGTCTTCCAAGCGATCGAGCCACCCAGGGTCTCGATCATGACCGGGAATGGATTCCCGTAGATGCCCGTCATCGCGGGTGGCAGGTTGGCAACCAGATTTGCGAGGTCCGCTCGGGATGCCACGGTCGAATACGCTTCGCCGAACGCCGCGCCGCTCGACAGCATCAGACCGGCGAGCAGGCCGGCCACGATGATGATCGCCAGCCGGGAGTCGCGAAGGGTCTTCGCAAAGACGCTCCCGAACCCGTAGACCCGGCTCCAGAGGGTGAGCGGCGTCCGCCCGGCGCTTGACGGGACTCGTCCGATATCGGCGGTCATGACCGGCTCGTTTTCACGGCCTCCTGGCCGTACTGCGCGAGGAACGTCTCTTCCAGGGAGGGCTCCCGGCTCACGAAATCAAGGAGCTCGTAGCGGGCTGCGGCACGGACCACCGGGGTGATCGCCCCGGACACGCGCATCCGGAGGGTGTGGTCGTCGACCACGACCTCGGAGACCCCCGGCAGGGCCTCGAACTCGGCGACCGGGACGCCATCGACGAACCGCAGTTCGACCTGGTGGTGGGCGAGGTCGCGCAGCGCGTCCACCCGGTCGATCTTGATGATGCGGCCGTCGCGGATGATCGCCACCCGATCGCACGTCCGCTCGACCTCGGACAGGATGTGACTGGAGAGGAAGACCGTCCGGCCCTCCGCGCTGGCCTCACGCACCAGCGCGTAGAAGGACTGCTGGACGAGCGGATCGAGCCCAGACGTCGGCTCGTCGAGGATCAGCAGCTCCGGCCGATGCTGGAGAGCGATCACGAGTCCGACCTTCTGCTTGTTGCCCTTGGAGTACTCCTTGAACTTCCGCGACGGGTCGACATCGAAGCGCTCGATGAGCGAGGCCTGGTAGGCCTTGTCGACGCCGCCCCGCAGGTTCGCGAAGTATTCGATGGTCTGGCGGCCGGTGAGCCGGTCATACAGCGTGAACTCGCCGGGGATGTAGCCGACGCGCCGATGGATGGCGACCGGATCCACGCTGGAGTCGATGCCGAACACGAGCGCCCGTCCGCTCGTGGGTCGGATCAGGTCCAGCACCGTCCGGATCGTCGTGGTCTTGCCGGCACCGTTCGGTCCGAGGAAGCCGAAGACCTCACGCTCGTCGACGAGGAGGTCGACGTCGACGATCCCGCGGTGCGGTCCGTACGATTTGGTGAGCGCCTCGGTCTCGATGACGGCGGTCATGGGTATCTCCTTCCGGGTCCGGCCTCAGCCGAACCACTGGTACAGGGTCGGGCGGTCGATCTTCGAGAGTGACCCGACCGGCACGCCGAGGATGCGTTCCATCCCGACGCGATAGGCGGCGAGGCGCGGCTCGACGTCGTCGAATTCGATCGTGTGCGCCTGGCGGGCGATGTAGAGCTCGGTGGCCGCCTCATTGGCGCCCTGGATGAGCGACACGAGGACGCGCGCGACGTCGTCGGGCTTGCCCGCCGTCGGCCAGCCCTCCGCCCTACCTTGGGCGACGATCCGGGCGAGCAACGGCACCAGGCGTTGCACGAGCCCCTGCCGGAACTTCTCCCGGACGATCGCGTTGTCGTCGGCGAGCCAGACCTGGAGGACGGCAAGGACGAGATCGGGTCGTTCGCTTTTCCAGCGGGCGATCCCGGTGAACACGCCATCGAGCTTCGCGACCGCGGGGAGGCTCGGATCGTCGACGATCGGGGCCACAGCGGCGGTCGCCGCGTCGGTCATCCGCTCGAGCACGCCCTCGAGGAGGTCGGCCTTCGAATCGAAGTAGTGGTAGAACGCGCCCTTGGATGTGCCGAGCTCGTCCAGGAGATCCTGGACGCTCATCTGCTCGTACCCCTTGGCCTGGATCAGGCCGAGCGCCGCATCGAGGAATTCGTCCCGACGGAGCGCGTGCGCCTCGGGATCGACCGTTCTCGCCACTGGTTTCCCCATTTATAGACCGACCGTCGGTCTATGATACCGCAGACGTCAACGAATGCGTGTGGGGCGGGCGCCTGTCACCGAGCGTCGGCGTGATCCGAGGTTCTGCGGTGTCCGGGCATCGGCGACGCGCAGACGCGAGCCAGGACCTCGCTGAACCGGGCCGTGGCAAGCCCGACCGCGGTGTCGGCGGCGCCGTAGTAGAGGTACAGCCGATCGTTCGCGGCATCGTGGACCCAGCCGCACGGGAAGACGACGCGGCCAACGTCGCCGGTGACTTCGTATGGCGCCGCCGGCGCGAACAGCCACTCGTCGGTCTGATGGAGCACGATTCGCGGGTCATCCAGGTCGAGCAGGACGAGGCCCATGCGATAGATCGGGCCATCCGAGGTGAGGTGGACGCCGTGATACATCACGAGCCATCCCTCGGGCGTCGCGAGCGGCGGTGGCCCAAGGCCGATCTTGCCGGCGTCCCACCATGCGCCGTCGCGGGCCTCGAGGAGCAGGGTGTGATCGCCCCAGTGGCGCAGGTCCGGCGAGAACGAGATCCACATGTGCGCGCCGCCGCGCAACGGCGATGGGCGATGGATCATCGCCCAGCGATCATCGAAGCGGCCGGGGAACAGGGCAGCATCCTTGTCCTCAGGCGGCATGACCGGCCCCAGGCGACGGACACTCCGGAAATCCTTCGTCATCGCAAGCGAGACGAGGGGCCCGCGGCGGCTGTAGGCGGTATAGGCGATCGCCCACTCCTCGCGCTCGGGCAGCCACGTCAGGCGCGGATCCTCGCATCCCCAGATCTCCTCGGGGTGCTGATCCTCGTCGGATCGCAGGAGGGGCTCCGCGTCGAAACGCCAATCCGACACGCCGTCGGTGCTGCGAGCGACGTGGAGCTGCGAAATGCCGCGCAGATCCTCGACGCGAAGGAGCAGCACGGTCTCGTTCTCGAGCCTCGCCGCACCCGGGTTGAAGACGGAGTTCGCGGGATAGGGGACATCCGCCGCGGTGAGGATCGGGTTCGCTTCGGATCGCGTGAAGAGCTCGGGCGGTCGTGTCACGCGATCGAACCAGCGAGGGCCATCTCGGTCGGCGCGGTGGCTGCCACGTGGCCATGCCGGTTCGTCCGAAGGTGCTCGGCAGCGATGAGCCACATCAGCGTCGACTCGGCACCCTGGTTCGTATTGACACCGCCTGCCGTGAGGCCGTCGTAGCCGGCACCCCGCATGGGATCCGCCACCGCCAGACCGAGGTCGTTGCCGCCGAGGAACCAGGCGTACGCGAGTTCCATCGCCGCCCGGTATCGATCGTCCGCCGTCACAAGGTACGCCGATTCGGCCGCCAGGAGGAGCGCGGTCGCCTCGATCGGCTGCTGGTCGAAGCGAGACTTCGCCCCGCCCCGGGGCCACCAGCCGTTCCCGATCGTCGAGAGGTGGCCGTCGATCGTCGTCTGGGTGTCGAGCTGCCAGTCCAGGACGCCAAGGCCGGTATCGATCATCTCGTCGGAACCGAGCGTTCGACCGGCGACGATCAACGCGCGCGCGGGAAGCGCGTTCTCGTAGGTCAGGCTGGGTTCAGGCCAGGGCCAGGCAGGGTCCAACGGCGTCTCGAACCTGGCCCGGAACAGGCCGGCCATGTCGCGGAACCCCACGGCAGCCGCCGCATTGGGAGCCGCCTGGGCGCTCGCCGTACAACCGAGCAGGACCGACGCTTGGGCGCGCAACGAGGTCAGGGTGCGGGCAGCCGGCAAGGCGCGCTCGAACAGCGATGTGGCGAGCTCGACCATCCCGCCGTCTGGCGCCTCGGCGATCGTGTCCCCCAACGCGAGCATCGCTCGCCCGTGGCTGTCCTCCGACGCGACCCCTTCGGTCCACGACCCATCCATCGAACGGAAATTCCGGAATCGTCCGGTCGCAGCGACGAAGGCGTCCCCAAGGAACCGCAGGCTGCGCCACGCGTTGTCGCTGACCGCCGGCCAGCCGAGTTCCCACTGATGGAGCAGGTCCACCTGTAACGCGCGCGCTACATCGTCCGTGCAGTATCCGTGGACCGGGTCGGGTCTGGACCCGATCGCGTGCTGCAGGATCCCCACCTCGTCGGTCATGACCTCGAGATGCTGCCTGCTGACGGGGTGGAGTTCGCTCGGCTCAGGCATTGACGGCCGCCAGTGGCGACACGGGGACCGATACCAGCGGGCTGGCCGTGATCCGTGCGAACAGGCGCCGATATTCGGTGCCGACGGCGGACCAGACCATCCGGCGACTGTATTGGTACGCTCGGAGCCCGAGCGCTGCTCGCAGCTCGTCATCGCCGAGCACCTCGATCAGCGCGTTGGCCAGCTCGGTCGGCGAACCGGGCGCCACGAGCATGCCGCGTCCATCCGCAAGGAGCTCGGTCGCGTAGGCATACGGCGTCGAGATGATCGCTCTGCCGGCGCCCATCGCATACGACAGCGTCCCGGAGACGATCTGGTCGAGGTTCGGGTAAGGCGTGACGAAGATGTCGGCTGCCTCGAGCCAATGCGTCAGCTCGACCCGCCCGACGAACCGATCGACGAATCGGACGTGGTTCTCCAACCCGAGACGGTGGACCTTGGCGAGCAAGGTCTGGCGATAGGCCTCGCCCTCGGTTCGGAGCAGGTCAGGGTGGGTCGCGCCGACGACGACGTACAGGGCCGTCGGGTGTGCCGCTACGACCGCCGGGAGCGCGTCGAGCGCCAGCTCGTATCCCTTTCCATGGCCCAGCAGACCGAAGCTCAGGATCACCTCGCGCCCTTGCACGCCCAGACCGGGCTTGACCGTCGCGGGATCGACGAGCGGCAGTTCCGGCACGCCATGCGGGATGATCTCCACCCGACGTGGATCGACGCCGTAGGCGGACGTCAGGAGCGCTCCGGCGGATCGCGACATGACGACAGTGGCCGCCACGTTGTCGAGCAGCTCGGACAGGATGGCTCGCTGGCGGAAGGTCGGGTGCTGGAGCACGGTGTGGAGTGTCGCGACCGCGGGCAGGCGAAGGGCTCTGACGAAGTCGATGACGTGTGAGCCATCGTCGCCGCCCCAGATCCCGTACTCGTGCTGGATCGAGACGGCGTCGACGCAGCGTTCGAGCGCGCGAGCCGCGTGCATGTAATCGCCGGGCTCGTCTCGCCGGATCCGGTGGTGGACCTCGATGGGATACGGGGCCGCCTGCTCGGGCGGGTGCAAGGCGACGATCTCGCGATCGCCGGTCGCGCTCGCAAGGTCATGCGTGAAGGTTGCGATCCCACAGCGGCGAGGCGGGTAGGTGGAAACGAATGCGGGCCGAACGATGGCGTGACTCCTCTCGATCGATCCGCGTCGCGGACCCGAGGAACGAGCGCCGCGAGCGCTCGGGGATGGTCGATCCGGAGCGGCCCGCCGGGGAGGCGGGCCGCCCGAGGGGCTAGGCGGAATGCACCTTGGCCGCACGCGGGCCCTTGGGGCTCGCTTCGATCTCGAACTCGACGCGCTCACCACCGACCAGGCGGTCGAAGTCGAGCGAGGAGTCCAGGCCGCCGCGATGGAAGAAGTATTCCTTCGCATCCTCAGCGGTGATGAAGCCGAAGCCGCGATCGGCGACGACCTTCTTGATGGTACCGGTGGTCATCATTGACCTCCAACACTTCCCGAACAAGGAGGGCAGTTCGCACGGTCCGTTCGAAAAGGGTCGACCACGCGGAGCATCGTCGCGCAACGCGGCGAAGGCCAAGCATAGCACAGATGTTCGATGACGGGCTCAGCTGGGCGTGGTCACGGACCCCAGGAGATGAACGAGGCATTGTGGTCCATGACGATCCGGCTGGTCCTTCGTCCGTCAGGGTTTGCCCACGGTCAGGGTGCCGGCCATGTCGGTGTGGACGTCGCAGCGGAAGCGGTAGGAGCCGGCGGGGAGCGGCGGCACCGAGTAGGTCCGGAACGCCGGGCCGCTGAAGGTCTCGCCGACGAACTTGGGCGTACCGGCCTCGTCGAGGATCGTGACGTTGTGCGGTGCGCCTTCGCGGTTCTCGAACAGGAGGGGCGCCACCGCCTCTGCCGGGATCTCGAGCCGCGTCCGGTCGAAGGCGAGACCCTGGGCGACGATCACGGCGCCACCGGGAGGAGGACTGGGCGGCGGCGCTGCTGAATTCGCCGCTGCGGAACACGCGGCGATCAGTAGCCCCAGCGCCATGCCCCACAGCGGCGACCGAGCGACACGTCGCCTCACCGGGCCACCCTGCCTGCGAGGATCGCCCCGAATTCGGCGACGAGGCGGCGCGTCCGACGTGCAACGCCGAAGGGTCCGCCGTCGAACAGCCACAGCTCGATCGCGAGGAAGAAGAGGAGGCCCACCTCGACGCCCTTGTCCAGATAGGCGAGGGGGAAACGTGCCCCGAAGAGCACCCAGCCGCCGATCGTCGCGAGGGTGAACCCGATCAGCGCCAGTCGGACCAGCCAGCGGATCCCGCCGAACGGGCCCGGCAGCACCATCGCAACGGCGAGGGTCGCGTAGCCGAGAGCGTTCATCGTGAACAGGAATCCTCCAAGGGACAGGTGGACCGCAGCTGTCGTCATGGTAAGGAGCACGACGCCAGCCCGCAGGAAGGTCGCGGTCGACTGGGTCGCGGGACGGGTGATGTCCTTGATCGCATCCATCGTTCGATCTCCGAGCTCTGCGCTGGTTACTTGCTACCTAGCGCTAGCACGTAGTCTACCTAGAAACAGGCTACTGTCAAGTAGCAGAAAACACCCGCATCGAGCGGGGAGCGTCGCCCTCAGCTCGGGACCCCGTATCCTCTGCCGATGCGTCGCCACGAGTTCCTGGGCCATCTCCATCGCCTGGTCGCCCCACGGAACTACCTCGAGATCGGCGTGAGCGACGGACGGAGCCTGACGCTCGCAGGGGTGCCGAGCATCGGCATCGATCCAGCGCCGAAGGTGCAGTCGCCACTCGGCCCCGATGCCAAGGTGG
>Ga0184625_10000191_pt1 | contig 19749 bp, 23 predicted proteins | sample PLM3_30_b1_FD_133151 | JGI IMG/M metagenome (GOLD analysis project Ga0184625, IMG submission 133151) | Groundwater sediment microbial communities from an aquifer in East River, Colorado, USA - PLM3_30_b1 | ecosystem: Environmental > Terrestrial > Soil > Riparian zone | place: USA: East River... | reverse complement strand
GGGGCTGCGTGCGCTCGGGAGTGACATATCGACCGCGCCGGGTTCGACCACGTCGCTCGAGGACTGGGGAACTCTGGCGGTCTTGTCCGTCAGCAGCGGGACTCGTAGGGCGGGGCCGCCCGGTGCCCAGGGATCGGTCGCGGCGCTTCGGCTCCGGTTGACAGCGGCACACGGCGGGCTTCCTGCAGGCTCGGAGATTCTCGTGGGAGAGGTGCGGGCCACCGCTGTCGCGAAGCTCGCGGCGACGCCACCGCCGACGACTCCACGCCCGCTCCCGCCCTCGGTGAGCCCACGCTCGCCGACGAGACCGACCAGGCCGAGCGCCCCCGAGCCGGACGTCGGTGGCGAGGTGCCGGGCGGCCCGGTGCTCGTCGCGCCAGAGGTCACCGCGCGGTTCACGGGCGGCGGCTACGTGTTTCCCGTGTACGGCACGGCGTCTTTCGGAGACAGCTTCGGCGCACCCAGGCCCAACGTGCCCGGCGGTTGGCACCACGGCGAGGACATCTTCGCGCGGCTGGGAACACCTCTCCTCGCGGTCGCCGACGGGACGCTGCACACGATCGGTTTCAACAAGATCGGCGGCTACCGGCTCTGGTTGCGCGACACCTCCGGCAACGAGTTCTACTACGCGCACCTCTCGGCGTACTCGCCTCTCGCAGTGGAGGGACGACGCGTCGAGGCGGGCGACGTCGTCGGCTTCGTCGGAGACACCGGAGATGCGGACGGAGGCACTCCGCATCTCCACTTCGAGATCCATCCGGCTGCGATGGCGGGCCTGGGATACGACGGAGTCGTTGCTCCCTATCCCATTCTGCTCGCGTGGCGCCGTGCAGACGACGTGTCCTTCGCAGCCGGGCGAATCTACGTTCCCTCCGGGCCGGGGGGCACAGAGCTTCCGCCCCCGGGCGCGGTGCTTCTCGAAGCTGACGACATCGGCTCGACCAGTGGACTCACGCCCGGTGCGCTCGAGCATGCCCTGAGCGCACGCAAGACCGCGATCCGCTAGGCGGACCCGCCGGGCGAGCCACTACTTCCTGCTACGGGCTGTCGGTCGTTGCTACGGCTCGGAGCCGTTCCCTGCGTTGGCCGCATCCTCGGCTGCCTCGAGCTCGGCTTCCAGATCCTCGAGCCCGACGCCGTCGCCTCCGGCGATGCGATCCATGATCCACTCGCGCGTCGACGCGCCCGTCCACGGGTTGTAGAGGACTCCGAGCGTGACGCCCGTGAGCAGGATCACGCGGTTGCGCGCCTTGTGGCCCTTGCGCTTGGCGCTGTCCTGAAGACGCTCCGACGCGGTCGTCAACTCGCTGACGAGGCCCTGGAGCTGCTTCTGGAAGTCCTTCTCCGAGACCACGCTCGCCTTGCCTTTCACGCCGTGGCCCTTGGCCATCTGCCCGTACAAACCACGGGCTGCGACGAACGCTGCGAGCAGGTCGTCTCGGAGGTCCGGGTCCGTGATCGCGCGCTGCACATATGGGCGCAGCGTCTCCGCGTTCAGGCCGGGCCTGTCCTTGGTCTTGGTCATTCGTGTACCGCCTTTCGTCGGTTCCGTCTGAAGTATGTCGGCTACGATCGCCCGAGTGCGGGGAGTTCTGTTCGTCGCGCTTCACCCGAAGCGGTTGCTCGGCGTGATCGGCAGCCTGGTCGGCGCGATGCTGTACGTCTGGTTCGCCTCGGTTCGTGCGGTTCCCGGCGTTCGTCAGCGTAAGACCAAGGCGCGCGAAGCCTGGCGGGACCGTGGGCGGCGTGCCGCCTCCCGGGCGAGCGATCACTAGATGCTTGATCGGAAATTGGCGCGCAGTCGAGGGCGGCCACGACCAAGCCGGGCGCCGCACGTACGCGCCGTGCAGGCTAGAAAGCCTGTGCGACGCGCGCGGGTGATGATCCGGCGCCGTGTCGTGGCCGTCAATCGACCCGCGTGAATTTCCGGTCAAGCATCTAGCATCCGCGCGTGCCTCCGAAGGGCCTGATCTGCGCCGGTGGCGAGGCGACGCGTCTCGGCGAGCTGACGCGCGTCGCGAACAAGCACCTGCTCCCGGTCGGAAGCTGGCCGATGATCTACTACCCGCTCCAGCTCTTGCAGCTTGCCGGGATCCGTGACGTTCTCCTCGTCACGGGGAAGGGTCATGCCGGCCAGATGATCGACCTTCTCGGCGACGGCCGGCTGGCGCCGCGGGGCGGCGGCGACACCATCCTCGAGCTGGATCTCACCTACAAGGTGCAGACGGAGGCCGGGGGCATCGCACAGGTCGTGGGCATGGCGAGAGACTTCGCGTCCGGCTCACCGCTCGTGGTCGTTCTCGGCGACAACATCTTCGAGTTCGCGCAGGAGAGCTCTCTCCGCGAGTGGGCGGACAGTCCGAGCCGCGCCAGGATCTTCGTGAAGGAGGTCGACGACCCTGAGAACTTCGGCGTGGTCCTCTACGACGACGAGAACCGCATCGCGGACATCGTCGAGAAGGCCGGAGTCGTCGACACTCGGTTCGATTCGCCCCCGTCCTCGCACGCCGTGGTGGGTCTCTACTGCTATCCGCCCGACGTCTTCGACGTCATCGGGAAGCTGGCGCCGTCGTCACGCGGCGAGCTCGAGATCACGGACGTGAACCGACACTACGCGCAGACCGGAAGGCTCGAGGCGTCCGAGGTCGTGGGCTGGTGGGAGGACGCCGGCAAGCACTGGCAGCACCTCGCAGACATCGGCCGTCGCATCGACGAGACGGGCGCGAACAAGCGAGATCCGACGTGATCGAGGGCGTCGCGCGGATCCCGCTCCGCCGGCTCGAGGACGACCGCGGGTGGTTCTGCGAGCTTCGCCGGGACAGCGCGTTGCCGAAGCCGATGGTGCAGACGAACCTCGTCTACTCGCGTGCCGGAGTCGTCCGCGGTCTCCACTACCACGAGCGTGGGCAGGACGACCTCTTCCTCTGCGTCCAGGGCATGGCTCGCGTGGTCGTGCTCGACCGGGAGACGGGCGAGACGTTCACGGAGGACATCGGTGAGGACAATCCGGTAGCGGTGTACATCCCCGGGCACAACGCTCACGGGTACGAGGCACTGACGGACGTCCTCTTCTGCTACCACGTGACCGCCGAGTACGACCCCGACGATCCCGACGAGCAGACGATTCCCTGGAACGACACGCGCGTCGCGCACCTATGGAGCTCGAGCACCCCGATCCTGTCTACGCGGGACGCCGGCGTCGAATCCTGATCACGGGCGCAGGCGGCCAGCTCGGCCGCGCGCTCCAGCAGGAGTTCGCGGCGGACGAGGTCGACGCATTGAGCCGTGCCGATTGGGACGTCGCGAACCCGCCGAGTGACGACCTGGCACAAGGAGGGTTCGATCTCGTTCTGCATGCTGCGGCCTGGACGGACGTCGACGGTGCCGAGGCGGATCCGCAGGGCGCTGCGGCGGTGAACGTCGCGGGAACCGCAAACGTGGCGTCGTTGGGGACGCCGCTGGTCGCGTTCTCCTCCGACTACGTGTTCGACGGACGGAAGCACGAGCCGTACGTGGAATCCGACGGCGTCAACCCGCTCTCTGCGTACGGGCGCACGAAGCTCCTCGGGGAGGCAGCTGCGGGTCCGGACGCCTGGATCGTCCGAACGTCGTGGCTCTTCGGGCCGACGGGCCACAACTTCGTGCGCTCGATGCTCCGACTCGGGGCTGAACGCGCCGAGGTTGCGGTCGTGGACGACCAGCGCGGCTGCCCCACGTACGTCGGTCACCTGGCTCGGGCAGTGCGCGACCTCATCGATGCCGACCGGTCACGCGGCGTCTGGCATTTGGCTGCCGACGGCGACTGCACGTGGGCGGACTTCGCAGAAGGCGTCTTCTCCGAGGCGGGCGTCGACTGCCGCGTGCGAAGAGTCTCGACCGAGGAGCTCGGGCGGCCGGCGCCGCGCCCGGCCTACGCGGTCCTGCGAAGCGAACGCGTCGGGGCGCCCACGCTTCCGCACTGGCGCGACGGCCTGCGTGCATGCCTTGCGGAGATGGGCCGCTAGCCTTCTCGCGATGCGTCTTCTCGTCACCGGCGGTGCCGGGTTCATCGGCTCGAACTTCGTGCACTACTGGCTCGAGCGGTACCCCGACGACCACATCGTCGTCTACGACCTGCTGACGTACGCCGGAAACCGCCCGAGCCTCTCCGACGTCGAGGATCGGATCGTCTTCGTCCATGGAGACATCTGCGACCGCGATCTCGCCGAAGGCACGCTGCGGGACGAGCTGATCGAGATCGTCGTCAACTTCGCTGCCGAGTCCCACAACAGCCTTGCCGTGGTCGACCCGACGCGGTTCTTCCGCACGAACGTTCTCGGGACGCAGACGCTCCTCGACGCCTCGCAGGCGGCGGGAGTCGAGCGCTTCCACCACGTCTCCACGTGCGAGGTGTACGGGGACCTCGCGCTCGACTCGAAGGAGGTCTTCTCCGAGGAGTCGCCGTACCGCCCGCGCACGCCCTACAACGCCTCCAAGGCGGGCGCCGACCATGCCGTGCGCGCGTACTTCGAAACCTTCGGCCTGCCGGTCACGATCACCAACTGCTCGAACAACTACGGCGCGTACCAGTTCCCCGAGAAGGTGCTCCCACTCTTTATCACGAACGCGCTCGACGACCAGTCCCTCCCGATGTACGCGTCCACGCAGAACAAGCGCGAGTGGCTGCACGTTCTCGACCACTGCTCCGCGATCGACCTCGTCCTCCGGAGGGGGCGGGACGGCGAGACGTACAACGTCGGCTCCGGGCTCGAGGCGACGATCGAGGAGATCGCGGACCTCGTCCTCGAGCTTACGGGCAAGCCGTCGTCTCTCAAGACGATCGTGCCGGATCGGCCGGGCCACGACCGTCGCTACCTGCTCGACGCGAGCAAGATCCGGACCGAGCTCGGGTGGGCGCCGGCGCACGGGTGGGAGGACGGTCTCTCGGAGACGGTGTCCTGGTACGCGGCGAACCGTGCCTGGTGGGAGCCGCTCAAGGACCGAGCGCCGGTCGCCGAGACGTCCTGGCGCTAGTGCCCGCCTAAACCCCCTAAAGCACGGCGCCCCGTTGCCGAGAACACAAACAATTAACCCTACGAGCTAGCCTGACCCGTGCCCGTGCGCCTTTCACTCGCCGTTCTCACGTTCGCCGTCGTGATCACGACCGCCTCGGCACAACCCGCACCACCTGCCGCGGTTCTCGGCGAGGCCTCGCTAGTCGTCTCGGGTCGAGGCTACGGCCACGGCGTCGGGATGAGCCAGTTCGGCGCGTACGGGATGGCGAAGGCGGGACGGACCTACGACGCGATTCTCGGCTACTACTACACGGGGATCGAGCTCGGGCAGGCCTCGACGAGAGAGGTGCGGGTCCTGCTGGCAGAGGGTCGGCGTGCCGTGACGATCGCCTCGCCTGTCCCCTTCACGGTCCGCGACGCGAGAGGAACGATTTACCGGCTTCAAGCCGGCCCGCTCACCATTCGACCTGATCTCGAGCTCCCCACGGCCGAGGGCCCTGACGTCGCCGTATCGCCACTCGTCGTTCGACCCGGGAAAGCAGCCCCGCTGTCGCTCGACGGGCGTCCCTACCACGGGCGGCTTCAGGCAGTCGTGCAGAGTGGCTTTCTGCGAGTGATCAACTTCGTCGAGCTCGAGAGCTATCTCCAGGGGGTCGTCGCCGGGGAGATGCCGCACTCGTGGCCGCTCGAGGCCCTGCGCGCACAGGCGGTCGCGGCCCGTTCGTACGGCCTCGCGAACCTCGTCGAGGGCAAACCTTTCGACCTGTACTCCGACGTCCGAAGTCAGGTCTATCTCGGCATTGCCGGCGAGCGGCCACGAACGAACGAAGCCGTGCAGACGACGGCTCGCGAGGTCGTCTACTACAGAGGCGCAGTCGCCTCGACGCTGTACTTCTCGAGCTCGGGCGGGAAGACCGCGAGCGCCTTCGACGTCTTCGGCACCGCGATTCCCTATCTCGTCTCCCGTCCGGATCCGTGGGACAAGCTTTCGCCGTACCATCGCTGGGGACCCGTGCTCCTCGGGGCGCGCACCGTTCAAGCCAAGCTGGGCATCGAGGCGCGGGTAGTCGACGCGGTCGGCACGGTAACTCCGTCGGGTCGCCTCCGCTCGCTCGCCGTGCTGACGACGACCGGGTCGGAGGCAGTACCCGCTTCGGTCGTTCGCACTGCGCTCGGCCTTCGCTCGACCTGGTTGTCGATCGGGGTTCTGCGGCTGGACGGCCCGACTCGGCCGCTCGTCTTCGGATCGAGTGTGGAGTTGAGCGGGATCAGCCGCGGGCTCGCCTCACCGTTCCTCGCCGCCTCGCCAGACGGAGCGGTCTGGGCAACAGCGGGTGCTCTCTCGCGGGCAGCCGGTGGAGCCTTCGCTGTCACCGTCAAGCCCGTTCGAACCACGCGCTACCGCATCGAGGTCGAGGGCGCTACGTCCTCTGCGATGCTCGTCCAGGTCACCCCCTGGCTGCGGCTCGTCCGTCCGGCCGAGCCCGGGATCCTCGCAGGGTCGGTTCGACCGAAGCTCGTCGGCGCAGCGGTCTCGATCGAGCGACGCAAGGGCTCGGGCTGGGCCCCTGTTGGGCAGGCAACCGTTGACGGGCGAGGATCGTTCCGTGTGGAGCTCGCGCTCGTGCCGGGGAGCTATCGGGCGCGCATGGCTGCGAGCGAGGGGTTGGCCGCTGGGGTGTCGGCGCCGCTCGAGGTTACTGGATGACGCGGCTCGCGGTCGCGTGCGTCCTTGCCCTCACGGCCTGGCTGGGCGTGCCGTCCGTCGCTGACGCCGCTCGCGTTGCCATCGGTCTCGGTCGGGGCGCCGATCCGGGCGCGGTCGCCGGTGCGATCGAGCGAAGGACCGGGTACCGCCCGAAGAGCCTCGCTCCGATCCCCGCGCTCGTCGTCGAGGTGCCGGCCGGACGCTCGCTGCGGGGCATCCGCGGGATACGGTACGTCGAGCCTCTCGTCACACGGCAGCTCGCGTTCACCCCCACGGATCCGCTCGTCTCCAAGCAGTGGTACCTCGCGCAGAGCCGCTTCTACGAGTCGTGGGTGACCCTTCCCGCGTTCGAGCCGATTCGCGTGGCGGGGATCGATTCGGGCGTCGACACGGGGCATCCCGAGCTCGCGCGGAGAGTGTTGGGAGCGAAGAGCTTCGTCGGTGGCTCCGCACGAGAGGACACACTTGGTCACGGGACGTTCGTCGCCGGTCTCATCGCCGCCGGTGTGGACAACGGCATCGGGATCGCCGGGCTCGCGCCCTCCGCGGAGCTTCTCGTCGCCAAAGTCGTCACGCGCGGCCGTGCCATTCCGGTCGAAGCGGAGGCCAAGGCGATTCGCTGGGCGGTCGAGAACGGCGCGCGCGTGATCAACATGAGCCTCGGCGGCGTGCGCGACCCGCTCGATCCGAGCCGCGACACCTATTCGAGGCTCGAGGCCGATGCAGTCGCGTACGCAGTCTCGAACGGTGCCGTCGTCGTTGCGGCAGTAGGGAACAGCAGTTCGCGACAGGCTCCGGGGAAGTACGCGAGCTACCCGGCTGCGCTTCCGCACGTCTTCGGCGTGAGCGCGACGAACGATACGGACGGAGTTCCCGCGTTCTCGAATCGTGACCCGATCTTCAACGACATCGCCGCGCCCGGCCTGCAGATTCTCTCGATTCTCCCGCGTAACCTCACGGCGCGATTCCCCGCCTGTGCCGAACAGGGCTACTCGAGTTGCGGCCCAGACGAGTATCGGGAGGCGCAAGGAACCTCCTTCGCCGCGCCGCAGGTGACGGCCGCGGCTGCTGTTCTCCTCAGTCTTCGCCCGACGCTGCGAGCCGAGCAGGTGGTCCAGATCCTCCGGAGCGCTGCGGTCGACCTGAGCCCCGAGACGGGGTGCGACGCGTGTGCGATCGGGCGCGACGCGGTTTCGGGCTGGGGGAAGCTCGACGTGGCGGCGGCGATCGCCGCCCTGACGGAGCGTCTACCCCTGCGGGACTTCTACGAGGCAAACGACGACGCCGGCCTCCGCGCCTACAAGGTGTTCGGTGTCAACCGGCGGATCAAAGCCACGGTCGACTTCTGGGAGGACCAGGACGACGTCTACGCCATCCGGCTGCAGAAGAACCAACCGGTGTACGTGGGGCTCACCGGGTCAGACCCTGGCGTCGACCTGAGCCTCGCCTTCTGGCTCCCCGGGGCACACTCGATCGAAAGCGTCTCGAGCATTCGTTTCCGGGCGCGCGTCTCGGCCAGGGCGGGCTCGCGGCAGTACCTCTCGTTCCGCGCCCGTGCGGCCGGCATCCATTTCGTGCAGGTGCGGATGTCCAGCCCGGGCGTCACCCGCTACCGACTCGCGGTCGTCAAGGGCTGACCTGAAAGACGAGTGACCCGCCGCGCTGCGCTCCTTTGAGCGCTTCTTGAGGCCGCGCGACGACGGTTCGGCCCGTGAATACGAAGACGAGGACATCGCGCTCGCGCCTGACGCCGGTGACGCTGTTCGCGGCCGCAGCGCTCGCTTTCCTGCTTCCGTTCGGCACCGTCTCCTGCGACGGCGACGTGGTGTCGTTCACCGGCTTCGAGCTCGCCACGTATCAGGTCGACGCTGACGCGTCGAGCGTCGATCTCCGAGACGACGTCGAGTCGAACGGATCGCTCGCGCTCGTCGCTCTCGCCGCCTCCCTGACAGGGCTCGCGTTCGGTGCCGCGGGCCGCAGGGGCGGCGGACTCTGCGCCTCGCTCGGAGTGCTCGCCATGCAGCTTCTCTTCCTCTCCGGGGTGTCTTCGCTGGCCACTGTCGAGGTCAGGGCCGGATACTGGTTCGCCTTGTTCTTCATGGGTGCCGCCGGCATCCATCTCCTCGTCGTGAGGGTCGCCGAGCGGCGGCGGCAGCGCACGAGGATCTGGCCGCCGGTGGCCGGCGCGGTACTGATGGCGCTTCCCACGGTGTTGTTCGTCCTCGCGGCCGGCGCATCGTGAACGAAGCGCGCGTCTGAGGAGCGCTACGAGGTTCCGAGGAGCTCGTCCTCGGGGACGTCACGAAGGACGCGCGCGGGGTTTCCGACGACGATGACTCGAGCCGGGACGTCCTTGATGACCACGGCCCCGGCACCGACGAACGCCTCCTCGGCGATCTCGATTCCGGGACACAGCACGGCACCGCCCCCGATCCGTGCACCACGACGAATCGTCGGGCCTTTCATCAGCTCGTGGCGTTGCTCGGTGCGACCCATGAAGTTGTCGTTCGTCGTCACGACGCAGGGAGCGACGAACACGTGCTCCTCGAGGGTGGAGTAGGCCGTGATGTAGGCCTCCGCCTGAATCTTCGTCATGGCGCCGATCGTCGTGTCGTTCTCCACGAGCGAGCCTCGGCCGAGCACGACGTCGTCGCCGACGGTCACGCGCTCTCGCACGCACGACTGGTCACCGAGGATGACCCGAGCCCCGATCGTCGAGCCGGCGAAGACGATCGCGCCCGTCGAGACGATCGTGCCGTCTCCGATCGTCGTCGGGTGAAGAGCGTCGCGCTTGGCCGTCGAGCGGGGCGAGAGTGCGGGCTGCTTGCCGACGACGGCGTGCTCGAGGATCCTCACGCCGTCACCCAGAACGGTTCCCGGGTAGACGGTCGCCGTCGGGTGGACCTCAGCCGCCATTCAACGACGTCGTGAGCATGTCGAGCGCACGCACGACGCGCGCACCATCCGTTGCGACCTTCTTGCGGTCGCCCTCTCCCGAGACGAGCCGGAGGAACTCGATGCACTCGAGCTTGAGCGGCTCGTCGGGGGCAATGCGCGGGCTGAAGATGTCGCCCGTTCGGGTCTGCCACTCGCCGTAGCGGTCGGAGGGCCGCCAGGGCGCCTTCTCGTACACGGTCACCTTCCGCTCGAGCTCCATGTCGTCGAAGACGACCATCTTCTCCGTCCCGACCACCGTGATCTTCCGCATCTTGTGAGGGTCGAGCCAGGAGAGGTGCATGTGCGCGATTCTCCCCGACGGAAAGCGGAGGTAGCAGAAGACGACGTCCTCGACACCCCTGGTCAGAAAGTCGCGGCCGAACGCGTCCGCCTTCTCGGGCTCCTCGTCGAGGAGGTAGAGGATGACGGACAGGTCGTGGACGCCGAGCGACCAGAGGGCGTTCTCGTTGGACCGGATGATCCCGAGGTTCTGGCGGTTCCCGTAGACGCAGAGCACGTCACCGAGCTCCCCGGCGGAGATCATCTCCTTCAGACGCTGGACTCCGGGGTGGTAGAGAAGCAGGTGTCCGGGCATCAACACGACGTCCTGTGACATGGCGAGGGCTACGAGCTCGTCCATCTCGTCGCCCTTCATCGCGGGTGGCTTCTCCACGAGGACGTGCTTGCCGGCCCGGAGCGCCCGTTGCGCGAGCTCGAAGTGGGTCGGGACCGGCGTCGCGACGACGACGGCGTCGAGCTCGGGATCTTCGAGCATCTCCTCGAAGCTGCCCGTGAACCGCGCCTGCGGGTAACGCGAGGCGACGTTCCGTCGCTGACCGTCCGAGTCGCAGAGCCAGGCAAGGTCGGCGAGCTCGGCGAAGTTGCGTGCGAGGTTCGGTCCCCAGTGGCCCAGCCCGGCCACGCCAACCCGAGTCACAGCTTCCAGACCTTCTCGGAGCCTTTCCCGTTCGCGCCGGTGGCGTTCCTGAGGTCGACGACGAGGTCTGCCTCCTCGACGAGCCGGTCGTAGTCGATCTCGGAGTGGTTCGTCACGATGACGACGCAGTCGTACGCGGCCGGAGCGAGAGGCGACGAGCTCATGTGGAGCCCGTTCTCCTCGAAGGACGGGACGTGCGGGTCGTGGTAGTCGACGCTTGCCCCGGCGTCCCCGAGCAAGCTGATCAGCTTCACCGCGGGGGACTCGCGTGTGTCCGAGATGTCGGGCTTGTACGCCACGCCGAGGACGAGGATCCGGGAGCCCTTGAGTGAGCGCTGCCGCGAGTGGTTCAGGGCCTGCGAGACCACCGACCGACAGTAGTACGGCATCGACTCGTTGACCTTCCCGGCCAGTTCGATGAACTCGGTGTAGAAGCCGTACTCGCGTGCCTTCCAGGTGAGGTAGAAGGGGTCGATCGGGATGCAGTGGCCGCCGAGTCCGGGCCCGGGCTTGAACGGCATGAAGCCGAACGGCTTCGTCGCGGCCGCGTCGATCACCTCCCACACGTCGATGTCCATCCGGTCGCAGAGCTGCGCGAGCTCGTTGACGAGTGCGATGTTGACCGAGCGAAAGATGTTCTCGAGCAGCTTCGTCAGCTCTGCAGCCTCGGGCGACGAAACGGCATGGACGTCGTCGATCGCGGACGCGTACAGCGCGACGGCGGCCGCGGTCGAGCCCTCGTCGACTCCCCCCACGACCTTGGGGACGTTCTTCATGGTCCAGTCCTCGCGGCCGGGGTCGACGCGCTCCGGCGAGAACGCGAGATGGAAGTCCTTGCCGGCCTCGAGACCGCTCCCCGTCTCGAGAGCGGGCTGCACCTGCTCGCGTGTCGTCCCCGGGTACGTCGTCGACTCGAGGACGACGAGCTGCCCCGGACGCAGCCGTTTCGCGATCTCCTCCGCCGCCGATACGAGGATCGTCAGGTCCGGCTCGCGCTGCCGAGAAAGGGGGGTCGGAAGCGCGACGAGGATCGCGTCGGCGTCCCTGAGCTCGTCGTAGTCCGTCGTCGCCGCGATCCGGCCGTCGTCGACGAACGGTCGAAGCGTCTCGGACGGGACGTCCTCGACGTAGCTCTCGCCGCGGCTCAGCATCTCGACCCGTGCCGGATTCACGTCCACGAGCAGCACGCGCTTGCCCGCATCGGCGAAGACGCGTGCGAGCGGCAGCCCGACGTAGCCGGCTCCGACGATTGCGACGTCCCGCTTCATCGGCCGGGGATCGTAGCGACCAGCACCTGCGCTATCCGCTCCGAGGCGTGGCCGTCCCCGTACAGCACCGGTAGCCCTCGAGGCAGGACGGCGTTCGCGACTGCCTCCACGAGTGCGTCGGGGTCGTCGTCGACGAGGATGTTCGCCCCGAGCTTTACCGTGTCGATCCACTCCGTCGACGGGCGGAGCGTGACGCAAGGCACGCCGTACCAGTACGCCTCCTTCTGCAGGCCTCCGGAGTCCGTCACGATGACGCGCGCCTGCGAAGCCAGAGACGCCAGCTCGAGGTAGCTCAAGGGCTCGATGACCCGTACGTGCTCCCCGAGCTCGAGCCCCCACTCCTCCATTCGCGCGCGGGTGCGCGGGTGCGCGGGGAAGATGATCCGCTCGCTCATACGGTTCAGCCCGTCGACGATTCGCGTGAGGCGCGGCCGTTCGACGTTCGCCTGACGGTGGACCGTGACGACGACGTACGAGCGCGGGTCGTACGGAATCGGAAAGCGCACGCGAGCGATCGGAGCGAAGATCCGGGTCGCATCGGCCATCACGTCGCCGACGACGTAGATCCGGCCGAGGACGCCCTCTTCGGTCAGCGTCCTGCGCGACCGATCGTCAGGGCAGAAGAGGAGCCAGGAAATCCGATCCGCCTCGATCCGGGTGTGCTCCTCGGGCATCGACAGGTCGCCGCTGCGGAGCCCCGCCTCGACATGGGCGAGCGGAATGGACGCGGTCGCCGCGGCACGCGCTCCGGCGAGGGTCGAGTTCGTGTCGCCGTAGACGAGCACGATGTCCGGCGACTCTGCCCTGATCCGCTCTGCAATCGCCGGCTCCATCTTCTCGGGATCGGCGGAGCGCAGGTCGAGGCGGTAGCGCGGCTCGGCCAGGCGGAGCTGCTGGAAGAAGACCTGCGAGAGGACGTGGTACCAATGCTGGCCCGTGTGCAGCACGACCTCGTCGACTCCCGACTCGCGAAGCGCAACCGAGAGCGGCGCCGACTTGATGAACTGCGGCCGGTTCCCGACGACGGTGAAGACCTTCACGAGGCGAAGCCTACGAGGACTGCCTGCTAGCGATCCGCTCGTATGGGCCGAGGCTTACGCGTGACTGCTATCCGGTACATCGACTCCGCCTATGCTCGTGTGAGTGACGACCTGCCCGTCGTGCGGAGTCGGAGCTCCGTCCGGATCCCGCTTCTGCCCCTCCTGCGGTGTGGCTCTGGCGGACGCCGGCTTGCCGGAGGAGATGCTCAAGCTCGTCAGCGTTCTCGTTGCCGACGTCGTCGGCTCGACGGCGCGGGCGGAGCGCATGCATCCGGAGGACACGCGCACGCTCATGGCCGACTACTTCGCGGCGGTGGCGGCGGAGATCGAGGCAGAGGGCGGCACGATCGAGAAGTTCGTCGGCGATGCGGCAGAAGTCACGATTGCCTCGTGACTGATCATCTGCCCACTGAAGCCGAGAAGCTCTTGAGCGTCGGGCCGGAGGAGTTCGTCGGCGAGCGGCAACGCCTCGCAAGGGAACTACGTGACGCCGGCCGTCCCGCGGATGCGGCTGTCGTCGCGAAGCTCCGCAAGCCGCCACCGGTGGTGCTTGCGGCCAACCGTGCAGCCCGAGCACGACCCAAGGCTGCTCGAGCCGCGGCGGAAGCCGCGCGACGCGTCAAGAAGACCCAGGTTGGAGCCGACCCCGAGGCGTTTCGGGGCGCACTCAAGGAATTGGAAGAGTCGCTCGATTTGCTCGCCGAGGTCGCACTCGCCTACCTTGCTCCGACCGGGAAGCAACCGAGCGCTGCGATGCGCCATCGCCTCCGCGATCTACTCCGAAACGCCGTGGCAAATGACGACGCGCGCGACGCTCTCGCTCGTGGCGTCCTACGCGACGAGACGGAGTCGGCGGGCTTCGAGCTCCTTGCCGGGATGGCACCTGCCAAACGGTCTCGGCCGAGTGGTGACACAACCCGTGCACGCGGCCGGACGTCCGGGGAAGAGAAGCGGCGGCAGCGCGAGCAGGCTCTGCGAAAGGAGCTCGCGCGTGCCGAGGAACGCCTGGACGTAGCCAGGCGATCGGTAGAGAGGGCCGAGCGTGAGCGGATCAACGCAGAGCGCGCAGTTGCTTCGGCTCGAGCCAAGCTCGACCGGCTCGACTGACGACGTGTAGAGACGGCGGTACAGGCGCCTGGCGCGTCCGCCGTCAGGCGCTGGTCTTGTCAAGAAGCTGCAGCAGGTCGTGTGCCGCCAGCTCGACCTCCTTGTGGCGCCACTCGGCAGCGCGGTAGTGGCACGCAATGAGACCCGAACGATGGATACGTCGGAAGTCCCCGAAGACGAATGCATATCTGGCCTTCGTCTCGTCCTCCGCACCCTCCGTGAGCCCGAGATGCCACTCCGCGTACTTCTCCCATGAGTGCGATGCGAGAAACGCGTTCTGATCCTCGGCGCGAGGTTGCACTTCGCCCCATTCGCTCGCGAGCACGTACTGGCGACTCTTGATGAGCTGCCGAGCGTGAGCGACGGCGCGTTCGTTGACCGAGTACGACGCCAAGAAGTCCTTTCCGACGACACCGGTCCTTACAGGGGGGTGGCTACGGCCGGGGGCCCTCCATTATCTGAAGCCAGTACGTGGCTTGCGACCCAACGCCGGGTGTTCGGTATGGCCGCCAAAGTGACGCCGCTCCCACCGATGATCAAGAGCGCGTTTCGTGCGCGATGCCGTTTCTTGCGTCGAACCCGCTCACCGGCGCTGTCGAGATCGTCGAGCAAAGATCGCAGGTTCTTGCGCAACTGGCTGTCTCGTTCTACGCGCGCCGCGAACTCCGACAACCCCGAGTTCTGACGCACGCGCTCGGCCGCGACTGCCGCGTGACCCGCAGCGGACCGGATGTCCGAGCGCAGCTGCTCGTCACGAAACACGTCCTCCGTGTACGAGGCTGCGCTCTTGAGCATCTCGTGTGCCCGCTCCATCCGGCTCTTTCGAAAGACCGACATCGGCATTCCTCCTCAAAATGGTCGTCTGACTTGTCTGTACCCGTGACCACCGGGGTAGGAAACGTCTCCGACTCCGATACATGAGCAAAAGGCGCCGCTGGAGTAGCCTTGCGATCGCGCTCGCCATCTCCTGCACGCGGCGCGGCTTCCGGACGGCGAGGTGGCGCTTGAGTAGGTGCCAATTGTGCGCCCCTCGTCCGCTCTACGAGTGAACGAGCGGCCTGGTGCGTCTGGCACTTCACTCCAATGGGAGATTCGCCGGATGGCATGTTCGTTCCGACATTGCGCTTATGTCGCGAAGAGTCACGCTAGCTGTTCTCGTGGTCGCTCTCCTGCTCGGCACGATGTTGTTGGGTTTCTCGGCACAGAATGACTACTGCCTCCCCTGGCAGGAGCGAGTCGGCCGCGGCGACGGTCCCCTGGGGCCTGACCAGGACGTCACAGCCTGTCGCTGAGCCGGGTGTGCTCAATTGCGCCCGCCGCCTCGAGCTCGTGCTCCTCGATCCGCAGGTAGCTCGCGAGGTCCAAGGTGTCTTCTCCGCACCTCCCCGAGGGGGGCTCTCAGCTTGGTGTCACCCTTGTGAGGGCTATGCCGAGCCGTCCGGCACGCCTACCGTCAGCCGTAGCAGTTCCCGATCGAAAGGGGGGCAATGCAGATCGCGCAGAGATCCGATCGGCACCTCGGACGATCGTTACGGGTACTCGAGTTGTCCGGGTGGATCGGGACACGGAACATCGACCTCCCGATTGCCTGGGCGCGACCGCACGAGGACGTCGTCGTCGCGTTCGACCTCTACAGCCCGATGAACTGGCAGGCGCATCTCGTAAGCACGGACGGTGAGGTGCTGCTCGCATTTCCCTGGCACGACCACGCTGACCGCAGCTTGCTCCGATCCGAGAATGCGGGATTCCCCATCCACGCCGACGAAGAGGTGTGGGATGCCGTGAATGAGGGATGGTGGGCGTTGGTCAAGGCGGATGGCCCGCACGTCTACCTCGCCGAGTGCAATGGTGACGAGATCGGCCGCATCCGGCACGCTCGTAAGCTCGAACATCGCAGTCCGGGACTCGTCGCAGTCGACAACGTGGAATTCACCTGGAACCGAGTGCCCCGTGTGGCCTACGATCGAGCCTGGCAAGACGCGATCGACACGTGCCGCGCAGGGCAGCCTTCTCCTGTCGGCGAGTGGATCTCGGAGGCGCCGGACGACCGTAGGCTGCGCCTTCGCTTCTGAGTCGCCTTTGCGGGTGGAGCGCGACAGCCGCCCTAGTTCAGGCCCGCCGGTCTCCACTCGCGCTCCTCCATCCGCAGGTACCTCGCGAGTTTGGCATCGTCGCCACGCACCTCGCTATCGGAGAAACGCCGGAGCCAGAGCTCCTTGCCAGACTCGTCCGGCGGATGCTTGTCGCGATAGCGACAGCCGGACACATGCCCAGGGGATCCGGGTTCGTCGTATCAGGCGACGACGTAGAGTGCGGAGCGCGCAGCTCTCAGCACGGAGCTAGCACAGTTTTGCCGGATTGAGCAGAGCGGCCTAGGCTGAGGCCACGAATCGCATGAGACGAACCCGGATCGTGATTGTCGGCTTGGCAGGTGCGCTCCTCGTCGGGGTCGGCTCGTCGCTCGCGGCGACGATCGTCGGGACGAGCGGAAACGACACGCTGCGTGGGACGGCGAGTGCCGACCGGCTCGATGGCAAAGCCGGCAACGACACGCTTCTTGGCCGGGGCGGGAACGATCTTCTCCTCGGCGGCCCGGGTGCGGATCTCCTGGTCGGCGGCCCGGGTGCGGATCGTCTCGTGTGCGGGCTGGGCGGAGACACCGCGCGGGCAGATGCGAGGGATACGGTCGCGCGGGATTGCGAGACGGTGAAAGGGCTCGGGCCTCCGCCGCAGCCGACGACGCCCGGCACTTACTGCGGAGTTACGAGCCAGGACATGACCATCTGTCTGGACGTCGAGAGCGGCGCCTTTGGACTTCAGATCGTCTCGGGCATTCGCCTCAGCCTGCAGACGACCTGCGAGTCGTCCCGCCAGCTCGCCTACACATATGCGCTCATCACACAAGCGGGAATCCAGGCCGACCGGACGTTCGTATCGAACGTGAGCTTCCCTGGTTTTGCCGCAAGCGTCGAGGGCGCGTTCGACGTCTCGCGAATGTCCGCAGCGGGGTCGTTGAGAGTGCAGGTCGTAGACAGGAGAGCGGGCGTCGAATACGAGTGCGACTCCGGCACCGTATCCTGGACTGCGAAGACTCCGCCGGCAGACCCGAGCGCCCAGCTCGGGCGCTTCTGCGGGTTTACGGACCAAGGGCTGGGCCTGTGTTTCGACGTCGCGGGATCTCCGAAGACCGTCGCCAACCTCGAGCTCCTCGTAAGGACCGAGTGCACCCCGTCCGTCGCCCAATCTGTGATCTCGTTGACCATTCCGATTGCCTACGCGATCCGAGAGGACAACACGTTCGCATTCGAGAGGACTGTGACCGGCACGACGGGCAGCGGCGGCTCGTTCACCGTCACGCACACCATGCTGGGGGCGTTCGACGCGTCCGGTTCGACAGCGACGGGGACACTCGCGGCGCATCTCACCTACGAGGCTGGAGACGGAGTCCACTCCGAGTGCGACTCGCAGACGTTCTCGTGGAGCGTGCACAGGCAGTAGGTCGAGGCTGGGACAGCACGCGACGAGCTGGAGCCTGCGGACGCGCGGCCGAACCACCGACGTCGCCTTGGCTTCTCGCCGGGCCTGCGAGAGCGTCGCCCAATAGACTCGATCTCAGCGCGACCTCGTCGAATTTCAAGCGGGTCTGCGCCCTCGATGCCTGCGAAGGCTGGTGCCTTCCTTCAGCCTCGATCCAGCAGCCTCCGGTGCCGCCGTTGGCACCTTCGGCAGAAAAAGCCCTTGTTTGCAGGTATTTCCATGACGGCCGTGAACGATTCGAACCTTCGACCTGCGACTGGATCTTCTCGCCTCCGCCGTGTCTCCTGATGGGCGCTGGGCGGCGGCGCTGCTGCGAGTTCGCGACCCGGGCAATTGGCTCGAGTCGCTGTACGCGTACAAGAACGAGGAATGGGTCGAAGACGCCAGTGCAGCACCGGCACTTCGCGTTCGCGGCGTGGGATGCCTTAGAGAATGAACGCTACGACCCACACGTCGTTGGCTTTCGGTGACTTTGATCCCGTACTCGACGCCGGTAACGATCGGGGAGGCGGAGGAACGCTCAGCCGAGTCGGATCGGCTCGAACAGCGCCGTCAACAACAGGTCAGAGGACCCGCACGCTCTCGGCCGGGCGCGGGCCGTTCTGCTCGCGGCGTAGCCGCCTACCATGTGCGTGTGTCGCGCTGGATCATGTGGATCCCCTTCATCGCGATCGCCGTCGTGGTCGGCTATCTACTCGCCGTCGTCCTCATTCCTCGCGATGCGGCTGAGCCAGCCGGGCCCACGCCGACCCTCATCGTGACGCAGACCATTCCCGCGCAAGAATCATGAGCCGTAGACCGCTCCGGATCATCGAGAACAACGGCTACTCGCCCTGGGTCGTCGGCTTAGTGCTCGTCGTAGTGGTCGTGACCATTCTGCTGCGCGCCGTTCTCTAGCCACCGCGATTGGCTCGCTCCCCGTCCAGCCAGCGACTTCCCAGGCGGCACGAAGCGCGGGCGGGCGACGGCCGATTATGGGAGCAGCATGGAGGATCGTCCGGTCTGGTTCAGTCGCGATCCGTCTATGCGATCTTGATCTGGGCAGCCTGGAGATCCGCTCAGCATGGCTAGAGTCGCTGGCAGCACGTAGTCCTCGCCTGCCGTGCCTCGCAACCGGGGTTGACGACTTGTTGACGGCAGCGGGATCATTCCGCTGTGGATGACTACGAGATGGTCGCCCAGGAGTTGAGCGAGCTCGCAGAAAAGATGCGCGGCCACGACGAGCGCTTGGCCGAGGTCGAGAGAGTGAACGCGCGACTCGAGGAAGCCGCCCTGACCACGGCCCGTGCCCTGGCAGAGGTCTCGCGTCACTGGGACGCGGTGTACGGCGCGATGCGTCGCGCAGACAAGATCGACAAAGAGATCTCGTCCGAGCGCGACCACGAGGCGGCTAGGTCGCGTCACAGCGAGTCTCCGGAATAGGGTCGTCGCGCGAGGGAGCACTCGACCGCCGCCGCTCGAGTCGGGCGGCCCGGCACGCACCTCGCGCGGCTCGCCCGGCCGAAGTACCGACGGCGATCCTGCTCGGCGAGGTGGCACCCCGAGACCTAGCTCTTTCGACGGAACGGTCCAGCCCTTTCGCCTGACTTGCCGGTTTCGTCGCGTCCTATCGTTTCGGTCGTGGAGATGAAGCCCGATTTGAAGGAGTTCGAGGAGTGCTGTTGCGCGAGCTGCGGAGCGGTGCTCGTCGACGAGGAGGCGACCCGGCCGATCTGCGGGTGCTGCGACGCGCGTCTCGACCGCGAGCTCGCCGCATACCTGGAGTTCGTCGCCGTCTCCCGCGAGCCGGCCGAAACACCCACGACGCCCTGAGGCTTGCGCACAGGGCACCTGGGTCACGCTGAGGCTACGTCCGAGCTGTCTGCGGTTACGGGGGTATTTCGTCTTCGTGTCCGCGGACGATGAGGAGGTGCTCGGGTTCATCGGCAGCCATGGTCAGACGGCTGACGCGATCAGCGAGCGCTTCCCCGGGTTCGAGCTGCTCCGCCTAGTGCGCGCGCGACTAGTCGAGGAGTGGGATAAAGAGCTGAGACGCAGGCACACGCCCATATTTCACTGGGGTTGATCCGCCGCTACAGGCTCACGAAGCGCGGCGCCACGGCGGCATTGATCCGCGCGTGCTTCCTACCGTCTAACCAGAGCCGAACGTCTCCGCGTGCTCGCCGTGTCCGCCGGCCTCGGGCTGGCGCTCCTCGATCCGCAGGTAGCTCGCGAGTTCGGG
>Ga0184625_10000190_pt1 | contig 19788 bp, 15 predicted proteins | sample PLM3_30_b1_FD_133151 | JGI IMG/M metagenome (GOLD analysis project Ga0184625, IMG submission 133151) | Groundwater sediment microbial communities from an aquifer in East River, Colorado, USA - PLM3_30_b1 | ecosystem: Environmental > Terrestrial > Soil > Riparian zone | place: USA: East River... | reverse complement strand
TCCGGACCCGGTAGGCAGTCTGGACCCGGCGGGCCGCCCCGACCTGGCGGACCTCCGCGTCCGGGACCGCCCGGCGCGCGGGCAGCCGAAGCTCCGGCTCCTACCCGCCCAGCCCCCGGCGGGCTCCCGCCAGGCCGTGGGCCCCGGCCGGGACAGCCGAGCCCCGACCGGCGTCCGCCTCGTCGACCGCCACAGGTCGATCGGCGTAACCAACCGGCCGATGGCTACGGCGATGACTGGCCGGAGGAGGCGCCGACTCGGCGTGGGATTCGCAAGGGTCGGTGGATCGCGGCCGCAGCGGTCCTCACGGTGCTCGCGGCCGGCGGTGGCGTCATCGCGGGCAGGACCAACGGACCCGCGGCGCCGCAGTGGCAGTCCGCCACGACCGTCGCCGTCTCGGCGCCCGTCCTGCCCGGGCTGGCCAGCGACGCGCCCCGCCCGACGGCCGCATCGGTGGCCGCGCTGATCGGCCCGCTGCTGGCCGATCCCGGGCTCGGCGGCCATGTCACCGCCTCCGTAGTCGACGTTGCCACCGGCGAGCCGATCTTCGAGCAGAGGGGCGGCGAGGGCGCTACCCCCGCGTCCACAGCTAAGTTGGTTACCGCCGCGGCCGTGCTGCACGCCCGGGGTCCCGCCTACCAGATTTCCACCCGCGTGGTCGCGGGCGCAGCGCCGGGTGAGGTCGTCCTCGTGGGCGGCGGCGACCCCACGTTGGCGGCCGGTGCCCCCCCGACCTATCCGGGTGCCGCACGGCTGGACCTCCTCGCGGAGCAGGTGAGGACGGCGCTCGGCGGCGCGTCACCGACCCGGGTGACCGTTGATTCCTCGCTCTTCGTGGGCCCCACATACAGTCCACGGTGGATAGCGGCGGACGCGAAGTTTGGTTGCATCGCCAACATCACGGCGTTGATGACCGACGGGGCGCGCAAGAACCCTAAGCAGACCAAGGGGTGTGCGGCCCGGCATGCCCGGCCCGACCTCGCGGCCGGGCAGATCTTCGCCAAGACGCTCGGTCTGCCAGCCTCCGCGGTTACCTTTGGCGCCGCCCCATCCGGCGCACAGCAACTCGGCGAGGTGCGCTCCCCTCCGCTGTCCCGCCTGGTCGAGATGATGATCTTGGAGAGTGACAACATCATCGCGGAGAGCCTCGCCCGCCAGGTCGCCCTGGCCCGCGGGCGGCCGGCGAGCTTCGTCGGTGGCGCCGAGGCAACCGGCGAGGTGCTGGCTGAGCTGGGTATGGACACGGGCGGATACCGGTTAGTCGATGGCAGCGGTCTGTCCTGGGACGACCGGGTGAGTGCCACGTTGCTCACGTCGATCCTCGCGCACGCGGCTTCGGCCGAGTTCCCGCAGCTTCGGGCGATCATCTCCGGCCTGCCGGTGGCCGCATACTCGGGCACGCTCAGCCCGCGATTCATACGAGCCAACTCGGGCGGCGCCGCCGCGGGTGTGGTCCGGGCGAAGACGGGCACCTTGGCCCATGTCAACTCCCTTGCCGGCATCGCCGTTGACGCCGACGGCCGGCTGCTGGCCTTCTCGATCGTGGCCGACCAGACCAGCAGCAGGACCAAGGCCGAGCCTGCCCTCGACCGGATCGCGGCGGCGCTGGCGTCCTGCGGCTGTGCGTGACCGGCATCGAGTGAGGCGGGTCGATCGCGGTTAGCGTTTTGGCCACCACGGGTACGGTGGTGGGCATGGCGCAGTTCGTCGACTGGGATCTCGCGGCCGCGACAGCAGGGGCACTCGGCAAGTCCGGCCCTCGGGTCAGCTTCCGGGAGGCCAGCGACGTCGTGACCGACCTCCGTCGCCTCGCCGACGAGGCAGCCGGCCAGGTCGAGACCTATACCGGCATGTCACCGTCGGCTGGACCGGCACCGGTCCGTGTGGTTGACCGACGCGACTGGGCCGATGCCAATATCGCCGGGCTTCGGCAGGTGATCGCGCCGCTGCTCGCTCGGGTGACTGGGTCCCGCGAGCCCGGGGCCTTCGCCGACGCCGTTGGTTCGCGGGTCACTGGGGTTCAGGCCGGCACGGTGCTCGCGTACCTGTCCGGCCGGGTGCTGGGACAGTACGAGGTCTTCTCCGCGGACCCCGGCCAGTTACTGCTAGTTGCGCCGAACATCGTGGAGGTGGAGCGGAAGCTCGAGGCCGTCCCGCGCGATTTCAGGCTCTGGGTCTGCCTGCACGAGGTCACCCACCGGACCCAATTCACCGCCGTACCGTGGCTGCGAGCCCACTTCCTCGGCGAGGTCGCGGCCTTCGTGGACGCCGGCGGTGCCGCCGATCAGCTCGCCGAACGGGCCCGCCGGGCACTCGGTGCGATCGCGGACGCGGTGCGCAACCCGGACAGTCGCGCCTCCATCCTCGACCTGGTGCAGACTCCGGCGCAGCGGGCTGTGCTCGATCGCATCACCGCGCTGATGACTCTGCTTGAGGGACACGCGGAGTTTGTGATGGACGGAGTGGGCCCAGAGGTCGTGCCGAGCGTGAACGAGATCCGGGCGAAGTTCAACCGCCGCCGCGAGGGCGGCAACGCGCTGGAGAAGTTGGTGCGCCGCCTGTTGGGCGTCGACGCGAAGCTGCGCCAGTACGCCGAAGGGCGGCAATTCGTTCACGACGTCGTGTCGCGGGTCGGCATGGCCGGCTTCAACAAGGTATGGGAATCGCCGCTCACTCTGCCGATGCTCTCCGAGCTCTCCGATGCGTCGGCGTGGATCGCCCGCACCGGCGTGCGTCCGCTGCCAGCCGCGGACTGAACCCGTGGCCGCGCTGGACCCCGCCGTCGCGGCCATCCGCACCGCCGTCCGCTCCACCCTTCTCGTCGATCTAGGGCTCAACGACGTGATTGGAGATCAAACCACGCCGCTAAGCCCTAGATCGACGAGCCAGGTGGGGGGAGTGCTGGTCGCGTGCTCCGGCGGCGCGGACTCGCTCGCACTCGCCGCAGCGGCCGCGTTCGTGGCGCCGAGGCTCGGCGTACCTGTCGGCCTCGTCACCGTCGACCATCAGCTCCAGCCGGGCTCGGGGCAGCGAGCCGAGGGGGTGGCCGACTGGGCGCGAAAGGAAGGATTCGACCCGGTTGTGGTGCAGACGGTGGAGGTCGCGGGTCGGGCCGGCGGCCCGGAGGCGTCCGCCAGAGACGCGCGCTACGAGGGCCTGGTGGCGGCGGCGCGCGCCCGCGGCGCTCGGAGCGTGCTGCTTGGGCACACCCGCGAGGACCAGGCTGAGACGGTCCTCCTCGCGCTGTTGCGCGGCGCCGGATTGCGCGGACTCGCGGGCATGCCCACCAGGCGAGCGGTGGAGGAGGTGGTGTTGGCGAGGCCGCTACTGGAGATCTCGCGGGCGCAAACGCGGGCGGCCTGCGGCGCGCTCGGGCTCACTCCGTGGGAGGATCCGCACAACGCCGATCCCGCCTTCGGGCGCGCCCGGGCCCGTGCTCTGCTTCAGTCCCTTGTGGACAAGCTTGGCCCGGCCGTGGTACCCAATCTCGTGCAGACCGCCCACCGCGCGGCCGTTGACGGGGCGGCCCTCGATGGCCTCGCGGTCAGCGCGATCGAGGCGGTCCGCGACGACGACGGGTCACTCCGGGCCGGTGACCTGGCCCCTCTGGCCGAGGCGATCCGGACTCGGGTGTTGCTCGCTTGGGCCCGCTCGCTCGGCGCGCCGGGATCGGGGTTATCGCATCGGCATATCCAGGCGCTCGACGCTCTCGTGGTGGACTGGCACGGCCAAGGTCCGGTCCACCTGCCTGGTGGCATCGCGGTCGTCCGCCGTGACGGCCGCCTATCCCCGACGGCGTAGCCATGACCTTGCCCAACCTTTCACGCAAGCCGGTCTTCGCCCCGCGTGGTGTCGTCGCCACCTCTCAGCCCCTCGCCGCGGCCGCCGGGCTGGACATGCTCAGGCGGGGTGGCAACGCCGTCGACGCCGCGGTTGCGGCGGCAATCACGCTCACGGTGGTGCAGCCGGGGTCCAATGACATCGGCGGCGATCTCTTCGCGATCGTCTGGGATGGACAACGGTTGCATGGACTCAACGCCTCGGGCCGGTCCCCACAGGCGCTGACCCGCGAATACGTCGCACGCTCGCTGGCCGATGGGCACGGGCCGGTGATGTCCGGGCGGCTGCCAGACCGCGGTTGGCTTCCGGTGACCGTGCCCGGCGCTCCAGCCGGCTGGCGTGACTTGCATGGCCGGTTCGGTCGGTTGAGCTTCGCAGAGCTCTTCGAGGACGCGATCGCGTACGCGGAGCAGGGTTTCCCGGTCTCGCCGACGGTGGCCCACCATTGGCAGCGGGCGGTGCCGGTGCACGCAGGCCTGGCCGGGGTTGAGTTCGGCGGGTGGGCCGAAGTCTTCGCGCCGGACGGGCGGGCACCGCGGGCCGGCGAGTCGTGGCGGAACCCCCACGCGGCCCGCACGCTTCGACTGATCGCGGCGACGGGCGCCGACGCGTTCTACCGGGGCGAGATCGCCGAGGCGGTAGCGGACCTGTCGGCACGCACGGCCGGGACGCTGTCCTATGCGGACATGGCGACGCACTCCTCGCTCTGGGTAGATCCGGTCAGCGCCAGCTACCGCGATCACGAGGTGTGGGAGATGCCGCCGAACGGTCAGGGCGTCGCGGCGCTGCTGGCGCTGTCGATTCTGGCCGGCGTCGAGGTCGCCGCGATGCCCGTGGCGCATCGAGTGCACCTTCAGATCGAGGCGACGAAGCTGGCTCTCGCCGACGCGCAGGCACATGTCGCGGACCCGGAACTGGAGCCGGCCCCGGTAACGGCACTGCTCTCGCTGGCGTATGTGGCGTCTCGACGGGCGCTGCTCAGCGAGGTGGCGGCCGACGCCGTGGCCGGCGAACCGGCCCGGGGAGGCACCGTCTACCTCTGCGCGGCCGACGCCGACGGGTCGATGGTGAGCCTGATCCAGTCCAACTACCTGGGATTCGGGTCCTTCATCGTCGTACCAGGGTTCGGCTTCGGCCTGCAGAACCGGGGCTCCGGATTCACCCTCGCGGAGGGCCATCCGAACGAGATTGGTCCGCGCAAGCGCCCCTTCCACACGATCATCCCCGGATTCCTGACCCACGGCGGTGAGCCGGTCGGGCCGTTCGGCGTCATGGGTGGGCATATGCAGCCGCAGGGGCACGTCCAGCTCGTCATGTCGACGGTGGACCTCGGGCTCGACCCGCAGGCGGCGCTGGACGCGCCGCGGTGGTACTGGGACGCGGGGCGCCGGGTGCTGGTCGAGCCTGAGTTCGGCGCCGAGGTAGTCAATGAGCTGCGCCGCCGTGGTCATGACGCGCGTCCGGTCGGCGACCGCACCGTGGTCGGGAATGGGCAGGCGATCTGGCGGTGTCTAGACGGCCGGGGCTACATCGCCGGCTCCGAGGCCCGCGCCGATGGCCACGCTGCCTGCTACTGAGGCGACCTCGTGACGCGAAACGCCGATAAGAGCGCGCGCGTCGAATCGTCGATGAGGCAGGCTTGAGGCATGGGTGAGGGCAACTGGTACGACGCCGACATTGAACGCGTGGTCGTCACCGAGGAGCAGATCCATGACAAGATCCAGGACCTGGCGAAGCAGATCGCGGCGGATTACGTACATATGGAGAGTGTCCTGCTCGTCGGCGTGCTCAAGGGGGCCTTCATGTTCATGGCTGACTTCGCCCGGGCCCTCGGCCGCCTCGCCGGCGCCGTGGAGGTGGAGTTCATGGCGGTCTCGTCCTACGGGCAACGGGCCACATCGTCCGGCGTCGTTCGAATCCTCAAGGATCTGGATCGTGACATCGCCAACAAACACGTGATTGTTGTCGAGGACATTGTCGACTCGGGCCTGACCCTGTCGTGGCTACTCAAGTACCTGGAGAGCCGGTCCGCCGCTTCGGTCGAGGTGGTCGCCCTGCTCCGTAAACCCGATGCGATCAAGGTTGACGTGCCGGTGAAGTACGTCGGGTTCGACATCTCGAACGAGTTCGTGGTCGGGTATGGCCTCGATTTCGCCGAGCGCTATCGCGAGATGCCCTACATTGGGGTGCTTCGCTCCTCGGTCTACTCGCGCGTCTGATCGGCCTGGTGTCATCGAGCCCGGAGTGATCGAGGCCGCCTCGGTCCGTGCCGGTTTCCGCACCATTGCTGATGGTTTCCTGGGACACAGCTGAGAGTGCCCGACGTGACGGGGCGACGTCGGCACTCACGGTGTACCGTCGAGTGACCGGGTGCCACGGCGGCCCCGGGGTCTGCGCCGAACGGTCGCGCCGAACGCTCGGCGCGTGCGGCGCAGCTACAGGGTGCTCTGACTGATTCGGAGGGCTGGGCGCCAAAAGCGCTCAAAACAGTATGGAACGTACCCGTGGCATCTTCCGCCGACCTGTTGTGTGGATCATCCTGGTGATCGTCGGCGCGATCGCGTTGAGCAGCTTCTTCACCGGCGGCCAGGAGTACACCAAGGTCGACACGTCGGTCGCGCTCAGTGAGCTGCGCAACGGGAACGTGAAGAAGGCTGTTCTCGAGGATCGTGAGCAGAATCTCGTCCTCGATCTGAACAACAAGGTCGACGTCAAGGGCCAGCCGACCGACCGCATCAACGCCCAGGTTCCAGCGCAGGCCATCGGGCCGATCTGGGCCGAGATCGACGGGCTGGAGCGTTCCGGCAAGATCGCCGACGCAGATGTCAAGGTCACCAAGGACAGCGTCCTGCTGAGCTTCCTGATCAACCTGCTGCCGATCGCAGTCCTCGTCATTCTGTTGCTGCTGTTCATGTCGCAGATGCAGGGCGGCGGCAGCCGGGTCCTCAACTTCGGCAAGTCGAAGGCGAAGCTCGTCGCCAAGGACACCCCGAAGACCACATTCGCTGATGTCGCCGGCGCCGACGAGGCCGTGCAGGAGCTGCACGAGATCAAGGATTTCCTGCAGAACCCGGCCAAATATCAGGCCCTCGGCGCCAAGATCCCAAAGGGTGTGCTGCTCTACGGCCCGCCCGGTACGGGCAAGACGCTGCTCGCCCGTGCGGTCGCCGGCGAGGCCGGCTGTCCGTTCTACTCGATCTCCGGCTCTGATTTTGTCGAGATGTTCGTCGGCGTCGGCGCGAGCCGGGTCCGCGACCTGTTCGAGCAGGCCAAGGCCAACGCGCCCGCGATCGTCTTCGTCGACGAGATCGACGCGGTCGGTCGCCACCGCGGTGCCGGTCTCGGCGGTGGGCACGACGAGCGCGAGCAGACCCTTAACCAGCTGCTCGTTGAGATGGACGGCTTCGACACCAAGGGTGGCGTCATCCTCATCGCGGCGACCAACCGGCCGGACATTCTCGACCCGGCTCTGCTTCGCCCGGGCCGGTTCGACCGCCAGATCGCCGTGGATGCCCCCGACATGGAGGGCCGCAAGGCGATCCTGCGGGTGCACGCCAAGGGCAAGCCGTTCTCGCCCGACGTCGACCTCGACTCGGTCGCCCGCCGCACTCCCGGCTTCTCGGGTGCCGACCTCGCCAATGTCATCAACGAAGCGGCCCTACTGACGGCGCGAAATGACAAGCGTGCCATCTCGAACTACTTCCTGGAGGAGTCGATCGACCGCGTGATCGCCGGCCCCGAGCGCCGCACGCGGGCGATGAGCGAGCAAGAAAAGAAGATCACCGCGTACCACGAGGCCGGTCACGCCCTCGTCGCCTGGGCCATGCCGCAACTGGCTCCGGTGCACAAGGTCACGATCCTGCCCCGCGGTCGCTCGCTCGGCCACACACTCGTGCTGCCGACCGAGGATAAGTACACCCAGACCCGTGGCGAAATGATCGACACGCTTGCGTACGCCCTCGGCGGCCGGGCGTCGGAGGAGCTGGTCTTCCACGAGCCGACCACAGGCGCGGGCAACGACATCGAGAAGGCGTCGGCAGTCGCCCGGGCCATGGTCACCCAGTACGGCATGAGCTCCAAACTGGGTGCGGTGAAGTACGGCACGAGCAACGACGAGCCGTTCCTCGGCCGCACGATGGGTCACACCAAGGACTACTCGGACGCCATCGCCGCGGAGATCGACTCCGAGGTGCGCGCGCTCATCGAGCTGGCGCACGACGAGGCATGGGAGATCCTGGTCGAGTATCGCGATGTGCTCGACTCGATCGTGCTCGAGCTCATCGAGAAGGAGACCGTGTCCCAGCAGGACATGGCCCGCCTGTGTGCACGGGTGCAGAAGCGGCGGCCGATGGCACCCTTCAATGGATTCGGCAAGCGCCGGCCATCGGACCGTCCGCCGGTGCTCACGCCGTCCGAGAAGGACACTCTTAAGTCGAGTGCTGAGGCGGACGGCGTGCGGGCCCAGCACGAGCCGGCCAGCGTGGGCGACTCGCCGTCTACCGAGGGCCACGGCGCCGGCGTGGGTACGACGAGTGGCTCCGATGCGAACGCCGGGGAGGGTTCGCGCTGAGCGCGGAGCCTCGGGACGGCTCCGCGACCGAGCCGGATGACGCGTTCCTCTCATACGAGACGGAGCTGGATCATCTCGCCGCGCGGTTGGTCAACGGGCGTCTCAGTGGTGGGCCGGTGGAGGACGCCGTCGACCTTCCACGCATCGAACGAGCCGTCCGCGAGATCCTCATTGCCATCGGCGAGGACCCGGACCGGGACGGGCTGCAGCGTACGCCTGCGCGGGTGGCCCGGGCGTACGCCGAACTCTTCGCCGGACTCCGTGTCGATGCCGAACATGTGCTCACGACCAGCTTCGAGGCGGACCACGAGGAGATGGTGCTTGTCCGCGACATCGAAGTGATGTCCAGTTGCGAACACCATCTGCTGCCGTTTCACGGCGTGGCCCACGTCGGCTATATCCCCGGCCCGGACGGCCGGATCACCGGGCTGTCCAAGCTGGCCCGGCTCGTCGAGGTCTACGCCCGCCGGCCGCAGGTGCAGGAGCGACTGACGGCAGGGGTCGCGGACACGCTGATGAAGGCGCTCGACCCGCGGGGTGTGATCGTGGTCGTCGAGTGCGAGCACATGTGCATGGCGATGCGGGGCATCCAGAAACCCGGTGCCCGTACCGTCACCTCGGCGGTGCGGGGCTTGCTGCAGTCCGACGCGAAATCGCGTGCCGAGGCGATGGCTCTCATCCTCGCCTCCCCCCGCCGACCCTGACCCCGCCCCGATCCCGCCCCAAGATCCCGTCGATCATGACCTCCAGGTCATGATCGACGGGTTTTCGCGACGGCCAGAACGTGATCACCGCGATCTTGACGGCGTCAGCGGGCCAGGAAGAACACGCCTAGCCCGGCGCAGAGCAGCAGGTTCGGCGCCAGGCAGATGAGTGCTCCCAGCCGGCAACGCCACGAGGCACACCGGAGCCAGCAGCGGTAGGACATGCTCCTCGTCGAGCGCCGCGAGCAGGGCCAGCTGCACAATGAGGACGGTCAGCGCGTAGCCGCCATAGATGACGGCGTTGCGGGCAGACACGCCACGACACGCTACCGGAGACAATCAGTCGCAGTAGTTCGCGAATCAGGGCGAAACGCACAGCCCGAACGGCTGGTGACAACGCTGTGGCGGTCGTTGTCGATAACGTGTGCGGGTGGCGAGCGACCCACTCGTACCCAAGACGCTGCTACGCCTTCGCCGGAGCGATCCGGTGGCGGCGCGGCAGGCCGAGCACGCCCTCGATGAGTTGCTCTCCGACGGCGGCCTGGCTGACCTGACCCAGCACGACCTGCAGACGTATCTATGGTTCACGCTGGCCGACCTGGCGGAGTCGCAGCGTACAGCCGCGGCGTTGGCGCACTTCTTCGAACTCGCCGAACTGAACCGCTACGCCGGGATAGCCGCCTCTTCGCAGACCAAGGAGATCCTGCGCACATATGACGAGCGCGGGCAGGTCGCCGGCGCCAAGGTCGCGCACAAGGCGATGGATGCCTCCGGCATCGTGCCGCCCGATCTGCCCGAGCTGGAGTGGGGCGAGATCATGGGCCGCGCTGAGATGAGCGCGTACGAGCGGATCGCCGCCACGTTGGAACTGGCGCTCGCGGCCGGGGACCTGAAGCCCGGCGCGCGCGGCTGGCGCATTACCCAACAACGACTGACCCAACAGCAGCTGACGATGTCCCGGCTCGACGGGCCCCCGCTGCTGGATCGGATCCGGGCGGAGCGGCTCGATTCGTGGGCCGAGGTGGGTGGGCACGGTCGGCGTGGCCTCGCTTCCGCAGTGCTCGCCGACCTGCTGGCCGAGCCGGCGCCGCCGCGCGACATTGCCGATCGGATGGCACCGATGCAGTGGTTGCTCGAGCTCGCCGCCGGACGGCCCGGCGATCCACCGGGCGTTCCCCTGACGGTGAGTGGAAACCTCGCCCGGCGGGTAGTTCAGGAGGCCGCCGAGCGGTTCGGGTGGTGGGATCTGCCGGAACGCCCGCCACGATCGGAGTCCGACATTTGGCGGCTCGGCGAGTTGCGGTTGGAACTGCAGCGCGCCGGAGCACTCCGCCGCGCGGGGCGGCGGCTCGTCCTGGGCGCCAGAGGGCGGCGGCTGTTGGGGGAGCCGACGGCACAATGGACGATCGCGATGGGTTTGTTGGTCGACGCCGCCGATTTCGACGGTGCCGCGCAGGAGACAACCCTCATGCTCTTGCTCCAGTCACGCGGCATGGTCGAGATGCGCGATCTGATTAGAGAGGTCGCCGAGGTTCTGGCGACCTCGGGCTGGCGCGACACCGGAAATGGCGCGCCCCCAGATGACCGTGACGTCAGCCGCGCGGTGTGGGCCCTGGTCCGCCGGTGCGAGTTGTGGTCCCTGGTGGAGGAGGGAAAGGGGCCCGGTTTCACGACCCGGCTGCGATTGTCGGAGGTCGGCAGGCGTGGTGGGTACGCGGCATTGCGGTCACTCGCGCTGCGTCCGCGGATGGATCCGGACAGCTAGCCATGGCATACGTCGGACACCCGCCGCCCGCTAGGCTCGCCGCGTGAGTGCGGTCAGGACGCGTCGGGCCGGCGGGCGCGCCAAGCGTCGTGGCACCGTAGGAGCCGTCCAGGAGGCTCTCTTCGAAGTCGAGGTTCGGCCCGAGCGCTGGTACTACCGCCAGATGATCGACGCATTGTGGCGATCGGACTTCGGCGCGGACGGACTCGAGTCCGAACTCACTATCTCACGGCTGTTCGGCACGATCTGGGCCGGCCAGGATGGACCACGCGACGGCGGCACCGAGGAGGCGTTTGGGCTCGGACTGGTCGACTTCGCCCGGCAACAGCACACCCCAACCGCGGTTGCCCTGCTGCGAACGATCGCGACAATCGCGCCGATCCGCGAGATCCGCGTCGCGGCCGACTACGGCGCAGATATGTTGACCGCTTCGGGTCTGCGGGATCCAGGCTGGACGCGGCCGATCGGCGCGGCGAGCCCTGGGCGGTGCTGGGTGTACGAGGATGTCTTCGGCGACGAGTCCACAGTGATCTGTGAGTTCGCTTACGGCGCCGAACGGACGGCGGAGCGCCACGCGATCGTCATCTATGTCGATCACGCGATGTTCAGCGTGGCGACCGACGCGATGCTCGTCCTAGACGTGGATCCGTTCATTCGCGAACTGCGCAATGACGCTAAGAACACGATGTTCACGTTGCGCCAGGTCGACCCGGCATGGGCACGCGCCCTGCTGGCCCGAGCCTTCGCCCGGACTGATCTGATCGAGGGGGTCGAGGTTGCGCCGACGTTGCCGGAGCTGCGGGCCTTCACTCTTGCCCGTGTCGGCATCCTCCCCGACGATCCGGCGGCGCTTCCACCCGAGCCGGTTTCGCCGACTCCGGCGGAGTGCCGCGCTCTGGTGGAGGAGTTTCTGGCGGGTGCGGAGGGGTTGGCTCTGCCCGACCGTGCGGCCGCTGAACGTCTCGCCAACGGCATCGTTGAGTACTCGTGTCATTACGACCCCGGCGGTGTCGCCCGGGTCAGTCCCGCCAAATGGGAGACCTTTCTCTTTGACTGGCTGTCGAACCTGCCAGCGGCCGAGCGCACCGCGATGCTCGACGTCGTACGAGCGTGGTCCGCGTGGGCCGGCCGCCGGATGGCCTTGCCCGGCGCCGCCAGGGACGAGTTGGCGGCCGCCCTCGACGAGATGCTAGGCGAGTAGGCGGGCGGCCATTACATCGGATGATTGCGCGTGCGCCCGCCGGTTAGTCTTCGGTCGTGGACGATCCGGACGAGAGCGTGGCGAGCACGTCGGTGCGGGTAGTTGGAGCGCCGCCCGCCAGGCGGCGGGGAAGCGCCTCGATGATCTTTGCAATTGTCGGGATCGTAGTCGCGCTGCTAGCCGGCGGCGTCTATCTGTTGAAGGAGTCGACGGAGCCGCCGGCGCGCACACCAGAAGAGACGATCCAGGAGTTTCTCTCCGCTGTGTTCCTCGCGAACGAAGCAGACCGGGTCAAAGTGGTCGTCTGCGCCAGCTGGGATCCCGTTGACGCACTCACCCGGACCGCAAACGAGATCGACCCGGACGCTCACGTCTCCTGGGATGAGGTTCGGGTGATCTCCATAGCAGAGGGGCGGGTCAGTGCCCGAGCGCGCCTGGGTGTGCGGCTTCGCGACGACATCCAGCCGAGCCATTATCGCCAATGGCGTTTCAGCCTGGTCAACGAGAACGGTTGGCGCGTCTGTGAAGCCCGACCGTTCATCGTGTAGGTAGTCGCGGCGCTAGTCGTCGACGACGCTCGCAACGCGGTCCGCGACCTCATGAAACACCATCTGGCCGCCGCCGGCGTGCGCCATTAGGTCCGCCACCGCGGCCTGCGCCGCTTCGCCTTCGGTCGCGGCCTCGATCGCTCCGCGGTACACGACCACCTCGACCACCTCGACGGTGAACACTGCCATGCCTCTCATTACCATCGGTCCAGCACCGCTCGCTAGGCTCCTCGGGTGATGAGTGAAGAGCCACCGCCGGGTACGCGGGACGAGGAGGACCCCGCGGTGGCAGAGCCCCCTCGTCGCAAGAGATCGGTGCTGCTCGTGGTCGCGACACTGCTCGTCAGTCTCGTCGTGGTCGGGGGCGCGGTCGGCTTCGTCGTCTACGACCAGGCCACCGAGATTGACCGGAGCACGCCTGCTGTGGCCGTTCGCCAGTTTCTGCAGGCCGGCCTCGTGGACCGCGATGTCGACCGCGTTGCGATGTTTGTCTGTAGGCAGTGGTCCCCTTCCGATGCATTGGCCGCCATCGCTTCCGGTGCCAACGATTCGGTGCGGGTAACCTTCGGCGTGACCTCCGTGGAGGAGAGCGGCGACAGCGCAAAGGCGACGGTTCGCATCACGTCCACATTGTCGGGTCACAGCGACGTGGCGACGTGGCGTGTCACGATTGTTCGGCAGGACGGCTGGAGAGTCTGCGGAGTAGATCGTCTCGGGTCACTCGACCCATAGCAGGTCCGCTCTGACCTCTATGGTGGACGGTGTCGCGCCGCCAAGTGCCCATCCGTACCACTCAGGTTCTCCGCAGACCCGGACACAGTCAATGCCGTCCGCGTTCTGATATACGTCAGTCGCACCTCTGAGATCGCGAACGTGCCCATCCGGCACGGCCTGAACGACTCTTCGACCGGTGGTTTGACTGAGCCCCGACGCAGGTCTCGGAGTCCGGCGAGGTGGCGCGTCAAGGGTCATGGGCGGGTCGACGGATGTAGCCGTCTCGGGAACCAGCTCGACCCACACGCGGTCAATCGGCACCAGCGGTGCGAAGATCTCAAGCTGCTCCGTCTCGGCGCGGTAGTAGTCCTGCTCCGTGAGCACGGGGACATAGGTGCGGCTGGCCTGAACGACCGGGTCGTCCGCACGGAGATCCCCGCGGAACCCGACGCCGGGCACTCCTACGATCACACGCCGCCCCCGTAGGCGCGGGAGGAGCGACGCCGCGGTCGGCACAATCGGAGCGGGCGCGTCGGCCACCATCAGACTGACCCGGTCAGAGGCGCGCCGACCTGGTTCATGAACGGCACCGGGTCGACCGCCCCGAACCGGCTCGAGTCGCCATTGATGTGCACCTCGAAGTGCAGGTGCGGCCCCGAGGAATTCCCCGACGAACCGGACAGGCCGATGACCTCGCCGGCGGCCACGTTCTGCCCCACCGTCACAAAAGGTCGCGCCATCATGTGGCAGTACCGGGTAATGACGTTGCCGGCATGAAGGATGTCGACGTACCAGCCGCATCCCCGCACCCACACCCCCCCGTCCCGATCACAGCTGTAGCCCTGACTGCCCGCGTGTGCGTTGCACATCGCGACAATGATGATCCCGGCGGCGGTTGTTCGCACCGGTGTGCCCTTGGCGACTGCGATGTCGACACCATTGTGGCCCGGCCGGGCAGCCGTGCGGAAGCCAGACGTGAGCGCCCCATGCAGCGGGATCGTCCACCCGGACGCGGCGATTTCGCCGGTCGCGGCGCAGCGCAGCGTCAGCTGGCCGCCGACCGCACGGCTAGCGCCGCCGGTGAGGATGTCCACGGTCTGGGCGGCCAGCGGCTCGTGTTTGGCGTAGGCGTTGGGATAGGCGCTCACCTGGACCCGTTGGGCGGCCACGGTCAGCGGCAGCAGTTGCCAGCCGGCGATGCGAAGCACCTTCTCGAAGAATTTGCGGGACTGGTATGCCGGGTCGGCGAGCTGCACGACGGTGCCCCAACCTTGGCTTGGGCGCTGCTGGAACAGGCCGATGGAGTCGTGGTCGCTGCGTCCTCCGAGATCCGGCAGGTTGGTTAGGTGGGACTCTTGCAGCGCGGTCGCGACGCCGATGACCCAACCCCGCGGCGGCACCTTCATGTCCTGGCCGACCTTGATGATGATGGCGGCGTTGCGGACCTTATCCTCCGTCAGTCCGGAGACGTCGGGCAAGATGCCGTATGGGTCCACCAGCCGACCATTGCCACAACCCAGCGTGTAGCCCGGCGCTTCCTCACCGGTCAGCCCGCCGAGGAGCGACAGCGCTACCCCGCCCAGGCAGAGAAGGCAGAGCATCAACACGGATGCCGCGGCCAACACAGCGCGCCTAACGACCCGCCGTGCTGGCCGGGCCGTGACCGCGCTCGTAACGGCGTCGGTCATATGCGGTCCCAGTCCACGCTATCGACCAGCCACCGATCACCTTGTGTGAGCAGGCCGAGGAGCACAGTGCCGGTGTCGACCGGCACAGCGACCTGCGTGTACAGGTCGGCGCGGAGCACGAGTCTTGGCTCACCGACCATCCGGGTCGCGGGCACGCGGGTCGGGTCGGCGCCCTCGAGGCTCTCGGTCAAGGATGCCGTCGTGAGTGGAGCGACGCGCGAGTGCCAGTCCTTCGCATTGAGGTCGCGACGCAGCCAGACATCGGTGAAGGTCGCGGCCGCCGCCCGTACCGCCGCGTCAACCGGGGAGGCGCTCGGGCTGGACCCTACCTCGCCGTCGTCGCCCAAAGTTGGGTCCACTGTCGACGCCGGTGCGGTACCTGCGCCGAATTCGTTGGGTCGAGCGCTGCCCCCAGCCAGTCTGGCGAGCGCTACGGCGGCGAGCACGAGTATCACCAGCACGATCGCGACACAACCGCGGACCGCTAGCCGGCCGAGGAGGCTCCGCATGTCAGCTGCGCTCCGTCACTGAGCTTCGGTGCGGCCGATAGACGGTGTACGCCGGCTGAAATCCGGTCGCGGGCTCGCTCCACCCGCCAACGGGTGGCGCCGGCATTCGCCGTGTCGGTCCGCCCTGAGCGGGCACGCCGTTCGAAGGCTCAGCGTTCGAAGGCTCAGCGTTCGAAGGCTCAGCGTGGTGCTCCACGTGATATGGGCCGCGCGACTCCACCCGAACCTCGACCCGCTGCGGTGGCCGGTCGGACACCATGACCTCGGCACCGCCACCGGGTCTGGCTACCGCGACCGGTGCAGTCTCGCGAAGGTCCCGGAAGAATCGGCGATGCCAGCTTCCGGCCGAGGCGACCGCGGTGGACGGATCCCGACCGCCGAGCTGCGTGATGCGCCGGTACGGCCGCAGCAGGAGCCAACCCACGATGCCGCAGAGCCAGACCAGAACCACCTGCAGCCACCCGGGCAGGGTCCGTGTATTCATGATCAGATCAACGGCGAAGAGATAGATGGCGGCGCCAGTGCCGAAGATGACGATGTTGAAAAGAGCCGCCACCACCGCGTTGACCAGCCGCCGGAACCCTGCACTCGCTGGCCGCAGCATTGCGACCGTGCCGAGCACCGGTGCGGCGATCACCGCCCAGCGAAAGATTAGGAAGCCGAGGAGCACGAGGAGCGACGCCGTGAGGTCGAAGAGCGCGAACATCACCGAGGCCAGAAGTGCGATGAACCCGGCACCGATGCGCTCCATCCCCTTGGCGCCGGTCAAGTACTCGTACGCCTCCGGATCTTCGGTGCGGACTTGCTCCGCGACGGTCATCCATTGGTCTGCCTTGTGTTGGACCATCGCATCGCGGATCTTGGCGTCGCTTCGCAGTTCCTCCATCTCGTCCCAGGTGAGGGAGCGCGCGTTGTAGAGCGCTTCGCCGTACTTCTGGGCCGCTGCGCTGTCGGCGGAGCCGAGCAGCCCGCGAAGCCAGTTTCGGTACAGCATGGTGTCGACCACGGTGTCGCTCGCGCGGACGGCCGGTGGCCGGTTGTCCTTGCACGCCTCCTTTCTGGCGAACGGGCACTCATCGGGCGGGATCTCCTTCGCCGGTGGACCGACCGCGTCGTGAACTACGGCCAACGATGAGACGAGCGTCCTGTCCGCGAGGTGGGCGCTGAAGACCGGCCAGGCGGCGAGCGCGGTCACCACCACCATAACGAGCAGCGCCCAGCCCGCAGTCGTCGTCGCCGCACTCATTTCTGCCTGACGCGACCGCCATAGGAGATAGACGCCTATTACCGCGAGGGTCACCGCCCCGAACACCGTGAAGACGCGGGTGTAGATAGAGCGGGTGGCCGTCTCTACGAGTGGGTCGGCCCAACCCCACATGGCACCGGGATCCCAGGCCCGCTCGCGTACCGCATTCGAGGCGCCGATGACGGAGGTGGCGAGCATGAATTCCCCGTTGGCCACGGTGTTCTCGAACTTGTAGTCGGGATGCATGAGGGTAGGCGCACAACCGATGTCATACGTGGTGTACGAGTAGCCGGCGTAGCCGTACTGGCTGTATGGCCCGGTCGCGCCGGGCCGGCGCGACGAGTCCGGCCGCGATGCGAACCACCCCGCGAGCCCCGAGTCGGGGGCCGCGGGAGGCGGTGCCTTGAGGCACTGCGCTCGCTGGGCGGCGACGTCCGCGAGCCGGCCGACACAGCCAGCGATGTCGACCTGCCACTCCTCGACCGAGCACACGTCGGCGCGTGCCGCTGGATTCCCGGGAGAGGCCGCGGCCGGTCGGTCGGGAAACACGAGGACGGCCAAGCCCAGAAAGAGCAGGGCGAGGACGAATGCCGGCGTGCGTCCGAGGGCCGACGCCGGACGGCCCGCCGGCACGCGCGGGTTGTCAAGGAGACCGCCCATCAGCCCTCCGCAGCCATGACAGCGCCGGCGGGATCGGCCGCACCGACAAGGGTCGTATCGCGCGATGGGGTGGTATCCAGATAGTCCAGCAGGCCCGGCACCCAGGACACATCGACCCGGAGTTTCTGGACCCGCCCATCGACGTCTCGCATGACGAACTCGCGAAAGCCCAGTCGCGACGATGACGAGGTGTCGGCCTGGGACAGGGAGGCGAGCACCGCCTCATATCCGTGGTCCACCGGCACCCGAAGCAGCCGTAGCGCCTCTGCGGCAACCTCCGCATCCTCCACGATGCGGCCAACGAAGACAGTGGAGACGAGGTTCTGCACGTCGAGTCCGAGAATATCGCGAGGGTTCTGGGAGGCGACCAGCGCGGCGAGGTTCCACTTGCGGGAGTCTCGGGCCAACCGGATGAGGAAGGATCGACCGGAACGCCAGCCCTCCATAAAGTGCGCCTCATCCAGGCCGACGAGCTTGCGTGAATCCATCGTGCCGCCGTAGCAACGACGCACCGCGAGTCGGTGTGCGGTGTGCAGCATGGGCAGGGCGAGCTGCTCCTCCGCCGACCAGTATTCCCGCTCTATCTTCAGGTCTGGCAGGCGCAGGCCGGCCATGGTGATGACGGTCAGCACGGCCTGGTCCGCCAACGTTCCGGCCGGAGGCGACCCGAAGAACAACAGGGCCAGGGGCATTTCGGCCGTGTCGAGCAGCAGGTTCCCCAACTCCCGCGCATCCGAATCGGGAGCGGCCTGCAGGCACGACACGACGTCATCTAATGTGGACGATTCCTCGGCCGGCACGGTACGCACGGCATGCCGAAGCGCCGTCGCCGTTGACGCCTCCCGAGCTACCTGTGGTGGCACGAGCATCGAGCAGATGTCCTGGACGAGCATCCGCCGCTCCGCGCGGGCGTTGGATACGGCGATCGCCTGCTCCTGGTCACCTGCCGGCCCGGCCGGGTAGTGCCGGCGATGCGGTGTCGGGATCAACGCATAGGGCGCGAGCGTTCCCTGTTCGGAGCCGGTCAGGTTGAGCACGCGCGAGAACGGCCGCAGTTCGGGCATTTGGCACAGCCTCGCCAGCGGTCCTGATGGATCCAGCAGGGTGACTTGTACGCCCCGGCGCGCTGCCAGATAGCCCAGGGCGCCCAGTAGGGTCGACTTTCCACCTCCGGGCTCCGCCACGAAGACTGCGAGGCCGGACCGTTCCCGCACCTCCATGGGGAAGTGCAGATCCAGGAAGACCGGTCGACGCGACGTGCCCGCCGTCCGTCCGATCAGGTCACCGCGCCGGTCGCCCACAGTGGACGCAGCCTGCGGCACCGCGGCCGCGAATAGCTTGACCGGCATTCGCCGCAGGTAACCCGTGTGGGCCAACGGCTCGCCCGGGATGAACTCGCGGGCCAGCCCCTCCTGTCCCTTCGGGTGCTGTAGCGACACTCGCAGCTCCCGTTGGTAGAGCTGGATCACGCGGCGAGCACGCTCGAGGCACTCCTCCCGAGAAACGCCGGAGACGGCCAGCCGGTGCCAACCGTGCACCCGCGACGAGTCCACCGGCAGTCCGGTCGTCATCTCGTCGCCCAGCACCAATGCACGCTGCGCGAGCCGCTCCAGTTCGGGCGGAGCGTCCATCCCATGCTCGGCGTAGTCCAACTGCTGCGAGCGGATCATTCGCAGCCGATGCTCGAGATTCCGGAAGGAGTCGCCCGTCCCCAGCACGTCGACCCGCGACGAGATCTCCATCGGCCACGGCAGCCGCTCGTGGAAATGCAGCCATGGTTCGTGCCGCTCGGGAATGTCGAGCGGCTCCATTCGCCCGACCGTCAGCACGGCAACATGACGCTCCTCGCCGGTGAGTCGGTTGACCAGTCGAATCGTCGCACCATATGGGGACCGAAATCGTTCGATCTGTTCGGTCAACGCCAACAGGTCGCCCGGCGACCATCCGCCGCGGGACGAGCCCGACAGATGTCGAGGCGGTGACATGCCCAGCGCCACCGAACGATAGAGAAGCCACTCCAACTCGGCCGCGGTCACCCGCCGGCCACGCATGCCAAATGCCCCGAGAACCTCGTCGAACCGCTCGACCGTACGGGCCCATCGCTTGCGCTCGCCGTCGCCGGAGCCACGTCTAACAAGCCCACCGAGTCGTTCGGCGAACGTGTCACCCAGCGTCCGTCGGGCGAATGAGATGCCCAGGTAGGTCTGGCCCTCGGCGTGGTTCATCGAGTGCAGATGCCGCTGGGCCCCCACGAGATGATCTCCCCAGGACGGTGCCCCTGCGACGTCGGGCAGCGGGCGGGCCGTGTGGTGATCGACACCGCGGGCCCACTCGTCCGCCGCG
>Ga0184625_10000188_pt1 | contig 19826 bp, 13 predicted proteins | sample PLM3_30_b1_FD_133151 | JGI IMG/M metagenome (GOLD analysis project Ga0184625, IMG submission 133151) | Groundwater sediment microbial communities from an aquifer in East River, Colorado, USA - PLM3_30_b1 | ecosystem: Environmental > Terrestrial > Soil > Riparian zone | place: USA: East River... | reverse complement strand
TTTACCGCAACCTGATTGTGCTAAGCGCACTGGTACCGACAGGCCGGCCGGCGGAAGCGGGCGCGTTTTGCCGCCTGACTTCGGGTAAGCCGATGGGAGACCATGGCGGTCCGCCGTGGTCGGCAATGTCGATCTATCACAACACGTTCCACATGCTGGAAACGGGGCGCACCGCTGAGCATTCGCTGACCAATGCCGCCGCGCCGGAGAGGCCGCGGTTTCTCATCAACAATCTGCTCACCACCAGCTATCGACCTTTTGCTGGCACGAAGGCCCAAGCTGGCGACTGGGTCGCGGATGGCGGCAAGCCGCCGCGGGCGCCGGCCGTCATGGTTCCCGTGGTGGGCGCGGGCTTAAGCGACGGCAACCTCTACTGGGTCGCCGGCGTCGATCCCAAACAAGGTGCCTCGATCTTCGCGAGGTATCGCAAGTCGCCGGAATCTGCAGCCAGTGGCAAGGCTTATGAAGGCGGATTCACCAGCCGCTCTATTTTTGCGGATCCAAGACTCGACGACCGTGACGTCCCGCGCCCTGACAGTCCAGCCATCGATGCCGGCGCACCGGTTCCCGCCGAGTGGCCTGACCCGCTCCGCGAACAGGACACAGCGCGACCCGATATCGGCGCCCTGCCCGCTGGCGCGTCACCACTAGATGCCGGACGCTACGCCAATCTATAGAAGCGCACCGCAGAAGCTGGAACGAAGCCACCGAGGCGAGTACCTGCGGAGGTAGCCGCATGATCTACCTCGCCAGCCCCTATTCCGGAGCACCTGCGGCGGTGCGACGAGGTGGTTGTGCTGCAGATCAATGGCTGGCGTGAAAGCCAGTGCGTGCGGGCGGAAATTGAGTTGGGCAGGGCGGTGGGGAAGCGGGTTGAGTATGTCGCCGCGGAGACTCAGCGATGAACCCGTGCTACGATCAGTCTGAAGCGTCATCGCCTGGCATCTCCAATGATCCCACGCCGGTATCGAGTCATTGCCTGGGCGATGCCGATTATCGTGTTGAACTGGATTACGGTCGCCGTCGTTCAGTTTAATCCGACGAGCAGTGTGCTCGAAACGATCGCACGGCTGGCGATGGCCGGGACGCTATTTGGCATTACGACGTTGGCAGCCGCTTGGACTGCCTTTGGACCACTGCCCTTCGCTTGGCGTCTGCCGCTCTCGATTCTATGGGTGGCCGCACGGGCTCCTGCAATCGCAATTAACGGCACTCTCTACCGGGCCCCGCGAGGCGAATTCGTCCTGGTTGGAATAGCCCTGTTGAGCCAATGGTTGCTTTTGCAATTCCCGTTATGGGGTATGGCGATCGGATTTGGTGCTCACCTTGTTCACGTTGGCGACAGCGCGCCGCAGGCAGGGAAAACTCAATTTGGAATTCGTCAACTGATGATCGCCACGGCCATCGTAAGCGCCCTCTTCGCCGTCGGCCGGCTCTTTGTTTGGTATTTATTTGGCCAAGAGGACTACTTGCGCGCCAGCGTCTCGGGACTCGTGTTTCTGATCTTTTCAGATGTGGTCTTAACTTTGCCACTTGTGGTGGCTGCTTTGTTGCGACGAAACACGCTTGCTGGAATTGCGATCTTCGCTGGCGATCTTCGGACTGGCCACGGCCTGCGAGGTCCCTTTGATGCGCATTGCGAGTCCTGGCAACGGTCCCGACATGGCAAGAATCATCGGCTTCAACATTGGCACGCTCGCCGTTATGTTGGTCCTCTTGTCGGTCGTCCGCCTCAACGGCTACAGCCTCGTCAGAATGCAGCGAGCCAGCGCCCAATAGGACATGTCCTATTAACGGCGGTTATCTGGGTGCGAACAGAAGGCCGAAGCCTCATCGAAGGAGGAGAATCGGACGCTCTTCTTCGTCGCCCGGTTGTATGCGAACCAGGCGGTCGAAGTCTCAGTGCCGTCGGCGTTCTCGCGACCGGGCACGCTCATTGGCGTCCAATGGGTCTGGTTTTGGGCCGTCGCGGCAGCCCCTCGAGCCCGCCCGGCGTCGGCTTCCACAAGGGCGTGCGACTCAATCTGAAGGCGATCATTCCCTGAAACGGAGGCGACGAGGAACTAAATAGCGAGCGCGTTGCCGATTCCGAATAGTGTGGCGCGCTCGCGATTTGTGGACGCTCGCGTACTCACCGTGTCATTCACTTGTTCCCCTCAATGCACCACAGATTCTTGAACGTGCGGAGGAAGATCTGGCCGTTCGAAATGGCCGGCGAGGAGTTCGTCGATTCGCCGCTCAGCTTGTTCACGGCCAGCAGCTCGTAGATGGGCTTGGCGGCGAAGACGAGCGTTTCGCCGCTGCGCATCAGCACGTACAGTCGGCCGTCGGCATGAACCATCGAGCCCCAGGTCGAGGCGCCGCTGCCAGGCCGCTTGTCGACTTTCCATTGCTCCTCGCCGGATCGCAGGTCGTAGCAATGCGGCACGCCGTTCTCATCGACGACGTAGACGTGTCCGTTCAGCACCATGCCCGATCCGACCCGCTGGGTGTTCTTGGGGTGCAGCCAAAGCCGATCCGAAGTGATGTCCCCCGAGCCGCCCAGCTTCACCGCGAGCGCCGAGCCGCCGAATCCCGCCGTGCCCACGGCGATACCGTCGCCGTACAGTGGCGACGCATAACAATAACTGTTCAGACCTTGGCACTTCCAGATTTCCTTGCCGGTATTCGGGTCGAATCCATACAGGAAGCCGGTCTTGTTGTCGGGCTGGCCTTTCACGTCTTTTGAATAGCCCAAGATGAGTTGGTCCTGCCCGTTCACTTTGGTGACCAGCGGCGTGGACCAGGAGCCGTAGCTGTGATCCTGTTCCCACACCGTCTGGCCCGTGTTCCTGTTCACCGCCAGGAGAAAGTTCCGTCCCTTCGATTCGTTCGGTCCACACCAGAGAATCGCCAACTCTCCGTACAGCACGGGCGACGATCCGTTGCCGAAGCCATGCTCCCAGGCGCCCAAGTCGGTGCGTTTCCACAGCTCCTTGCCTTCGAAGTCGTAGCAGTACATCCCCGCGGAGCCGAAACTTACCACGACCCGCTCGCCATCAAGGGCCGGCGAGGCATTGCAATACCAGCTCTCGTTCCAGTTCTTTTCCTTCTCGGCATAGGCGACGTTCCTCTGCCACAACAACCTGCCGTCAGCGCAGGCCAAGCACAGGAGGCTGCGCTCTGAGCCTCCCTTGTTGGCTTGGGTGAGGAAAACCTTGTCGCCCCAGACGACCGGGGTCGAATTGCCCTGGTTCGCCAGCGGCACTTTCCACTTGACGTTTTCCTTTTCGCTCCAGGTAACAGGAATATCCTTCTCGTCGCAGAATCCCTGGCCGGTGGGTCCGCGCCAGGCCGGCCAATCAGCGGCGAGGGGTGACGCGCTGACGACAAGCAAGATGAGCACGCTAGCGAATCTGGTCATGGCGTTCCTTTCGTGCGCGTGGCATCTGCCAAAAACACCGCTTCACTTGGCCGCCAGTCCAATCGAGAACGAGCGCTTGATCTTCGCGATGTTGCCTTGGCGATCCTTCACACTCACATTCAGCTCGCCGTGATCCAGCTTGGTGACGGGCTTCGCAAGGACGAGCTCCCAGCGGCTCTCAGACAGGGCTGTGAACTTCGTGGCGAGGTTTTCACCCGCGCGCACTCCATCAACCTCGAAATCTGCGACGACCGACAGGCTCTCTGTGTCCAGCCCGGTGAGATAGTCGTGCATGCCGATCAAGATCCTCGCTAGCGGCGCTGGATTCGCTCCGGGCTCGGGCCAGGCCATGGTGAGCGTCGGCCGGCCCTCGTCGAGCAGCCAGCCCCGCCCGCGACTCGGCGGATCGTACTCGACGTCGATCGGGCAACCGATGTCGATCCAGCGCACGAGCGTGAGTTTTTCTGGATTGGTCAGCGGCGGGACTTTCACGCTTTGGCCGGCCGGCGTCTGGTACGTGCCGGCAATCGCAGCGGGCGGAGGCATAGAGCTGCCAACATAGTCCACGTCGCGCTCCTTGTTCTTGCCCTGGTGGCACCACTCCAGGACGTTCTTCTCGTTCTGGTAGTCGAGCGGAGGACTGGCGATGTCGTCGTTGTGGAAGCCGTCGAGCCGCTGGCCGTAGATCTTCCAGATCAAGGGGCTGCGCCGCGACTGATAGGCCCAGGAGTGTTGCACGAGCCGTGCATAGCTCCGCGGCAGTTCCTTGGGAATGTGCACGTTCTCTGCCCAGGGAACGATTCCATCCTGGCGGGCCGGACGATAGTCATCGAGCGCGAGCTTGCCGGCGGGCGATTCCTGCTGGTGGGAATGGCAGGCCACGCAGCTCCGCTCCAGCAGGGGCTTGATGTCGCGGTAGAACTCGACATCCTTCACACCCGGTGCATACGTCACGCTGGTCTTCGCCTGCTTGTCCCACTTCTGGTCCTTGCCCGCAGGCTGGGCGGCAAACAGCGGCGTCTGCGTCGTCAAATCCCAAATCTTGTACTCGCTCTTTGCGGCGGCGGTTAGCTCGAAGGGCGTCGGCTGCTGGCTGTGCGCGTGGCAGCCGCCACAGTTGTTGCGAATCTCGCCCGGCCGCACCTGGTGCCAGGTCTGCGCCATGTTCAGCACCATGCCGTTGTTGTCGAGCGTCTGGAAGGTCCACGCGACATCGGCCGGCACCTTGGCGAGGAAGCTCGTATCGGGATTGCCGTCGGGATCGAGGGGCTGGTCGCCCTCGCTGAACTTTCGCACGGGGAACTCGCCCAGAATGCGAATCCGTTCCTCCGCGTTGCTCCCCAGGGCGAAGTGGCGGCGTTCCTTGAACACGGCATCGCTCACCGGCTCCAGCAGCAGGATGCGAATGCCCCAAATGTCACCGTTGTCATAGAGACCCGCATCCGACCCCTGCTCGCCCCAGTTGCCGGGCTTGCCGAAGCGCGAGACGGCCAGCTCGCGCCAGAGCCGCTTTCGATCGGTGGGCGTAGCTGAAGCGGCGGTCACCGAATCCTTCGGCACGATTCCGCTGGGATAGCTTTCGCGCTTATACAGACTCGACGTACCGACCAGGCCGAAGGGCGTACCCGCCGGGAGATGCCGCGATTTCTGTCCGTCGTTGCGATGCGTGAGCCGCGGCGGCTCGTCGACGCCGTGAATCCGCTTGAAAGGCACCAGCGCCCGCGCCCACAGCTCCTGGTAGTGCGGATCGTTCTTAACGAGCAGCATCTTCGACGGGTGATTGATGGGGCGACCCGATTTCAGCAGATAGATGCCTGCATCGTAAACTTCGGCGGATTGATCCTGTCCGGCCCAGGGCGGCGTCCACGTGGTGAGCAGGTGATTGTCCGGCGCGCACGACGGCTGGGTGACGTTGCCGACGAAGGGTTGGTTGTAAACCAGATGCTCACGGTGATTGGGGCGAACGTCGGCGAAGTTGGCAAACAACGTTAACTGTCGCAGGCCATCGGGCGCGTACTCCTTGGCGCCGTTGCCGAATGGCGCTGCACCGGGGGAAGAGCGCACCGGGAACTTCCAATAGGTGCCAAAGCCATCGGTCGAGCCGGTCTGATAATACGACTCCACCACGATGCTCTCGTCGGAAAGCTGCGCCTGAAAATGCACCGCCTGGCCCGGCGGGGAGCCGAGAGCGCTGGTGAGCGGGCCCCAGTTGGTGCCATCGGGATGGATAGCCCAAATGCCCCAGCGCTCGTCGCTCCGCAGCCCCTGTGTTTCCAGCGAGCTGAATATCACCCGTCCGTCCTTGAGCGCGACGGGATGCAATGCGGTTCCCAGGTTGAGCGGCCCGATGTGTTCGACATTGCGGCCGTCTTCATCCATCACAAACAGCTGCAACGCCGGCTGCGTTTGCTCGCGGACGCCGCGGTAGCCGTTACGATCGCTCACGAAGACCAACTTGCCACCGGCAACGGGGCAGGGAGCGAGGTTGTGAATGCCGCGGGGGTGCGACTCGACCCCGGCGCGGATGGCGCCAGTGTTCGGTGTCCGCTCCTGCGAGGTGAGCTGCACCAGTTTGCGGCTGGGAACGTGAATCTTGTAAAGATCAGCGCCTTGCTTGCTCTGCAGCTTGGTCATGGATGCCGAAGCACCCGTTGCCATCTGATGGAACTTCGCGAAGTACACCCACTGGCCGTCCAGTGAGACCGCCGGATCGGTGATCGATTCCTGCGGCTGGACCGGGACCAAGAGCTCATCCTTTCCATCGGGATGGAGCAGCCTCAACTCGGCGCCTGGGGCGTTCGTTTGATGCAGCCCCGCCTGGTTGAGGTGATTGATATTGAAGTATTCCTTGGGGTAGGGCCGCGCCACACGCACATAGACGATCAGATAGTCGTACGCCACCGTCTTGTCTTCGGTGATGGGCCGGGGAAAGTCGCGATCCGCATCCCACGGACGAGCTTCGGCAAACTTGGTGTCTCCTTGCTCATCGTCGACGGGACTCGGCTCGGCCCCGGATGCTCGACAGTCAATCCATGCAATGGCTGGGAAAACAAGAAGAGAGAGGGACAAAAAGCTTACGGCCAAACGGAAATAGAGGGAGAGATTTGGCCCGTTCATCACATCAGCCCCCAATTACGTGCAACCGCGTCAACAGTCAGGAGTCTAGTGTTTGGCCCATCCGTGTATCAAGCAAGCGAACCAGACTGTCAGACGGCTCCTCTACGAGGGCGATATTCCAGCTCGAGCCCGCTTCGGTCACATCGACCGACGCAGTCAAAGCATGGTCGAGTGGCCGATCGCCGTGTAATGCACTGGTCGCTTACACTTCCGAGATCAGTCGATGGCACCGGCGGAATCGAGGTCGTTGTGCCTTCGAGATCGGAATGGAATTCAGGTAACGACGGGAATGCTGCGATGGAATTGGACGCCAACGAAGTTACACGCGCGCGGGCCGAAACGCCAGGCTGTGCGCACGTCTTGCATTTCAACAATGCGGGCGCCGCGCTCATGCCGCAGCCCGTGCTCGCAGCCGTCGTGCAACATCTGGAGCTTGAGGCCGCCGGCGGTGGATACGAGGCGGCTCAGCAGAGATCGGCCGAGTTGGAAGGTGTGTACCGTGCGGCAGCACGCCTGCTCGGCTGCCGGCCTCATGAGATCGCGATCATCGAGAACGCTACCCGAGCCTGGGACATGGTGTTCTACAGCCTGCTCTTCCGGCCGGGCGACCGAATCCTCACGTCGCAAGCCGAGTACGCGAGCAATTTCCTGGCGTACTTGCAGGTCTCCCGTCGAACCGGGGCGCAGGTCGAGGTGGTTCCCAGCGACGATTACGGCCAGGTGTCGCTAGCTGCCCTGCAAGACATGCTCGATCCACACGTCAAGCTGATCGCGATCACGCATGTACCGACCAACGGCGGCCTGGTGAACCCCGCCGCGAAGATAGGCGCGATCGCGCGCGATGCGGGAATCCCTTTCCTGCTCGACGCCTGCCAATCCGTCGGGCAAATGCCCGTTGACGTACAGGCGATCGGCTGCGATTTCCTGTCGGCAACCGGCCGCAAATACCTGCGGGGACCCCGAGGCACTGGCTTGCTCTATGTCCGCGAGGACTGGCTGGACCGCCTTGAGCCGGTGTTCCTGGACTTGCACGCGGCGACGTGGGTTGCCCCAGGCGAGTACGAAGTCCGCCGCGACGCCCGTCGGTTCGAAAACTGGAAAACGAACGTCGCCGGCAAATTGGGGCTGGGCGTGGCGATCAACTACGCACTGGGCTGGGGCCTCGACCGGACGTACGCGCGCATTGTCAAGCTGGCGCTGCGGCTGCGCGAGCAACTCGACCAGATCCCGGGCATCCACGTCTGTGACATCGGCCAGGAGCACTGCGGCATCGTCAGCTTCAACGCGGCGACAGCCGACGCGCGCGCGATTCAGCGCCACCTGTCCACGGGCAAGATCAACGTGTCCGTATCGCCCGCGCAATACACTCTGCTGGACATGGTCGCTCGGGGGTTGGAGAGCGTCGTCCGGGCGTCCGTCCACTACTACAACACGGAGGCGGAAGTGGATCGCTTTTGCGTAGATATGGCAAAGCTCGCCCGATCTGCACATGCCTAACCGAGCATTAAGATCCAGCCAATTGTGCGAGGGCAAGGTCGTCGAGGTCGATGGCGTGCAGATTACCGTCCGGTTCGTCGGCCGCCGGGGCTGGCGTACCTGGCGGCCAAGGAGGAGCTGCGTGCGGTACAGAAGCGGGCGAAGTCCACCTCCAGGCCACGAAGAGCACCATCCCAACAGCGGCGACAATCAGCAGTGTGCGGAGGCGGTATTGCATGCTCACAGGAGTTCCGGCGGGCGAGGTTCACCGCAATACATGCAGCGGTTGTGGTTAGCGTTCAACGGCTTCCCACACTTGCGACAAGCCTTGTCCGCCACCTTCTGTGTAGCAGCGCGCTGGAGGCGATCGGCGAATTCCTCCTCGCGGAAGCTGCCCTGCGACAGCAACATTTCCTTGAGTACTTGGATCACCAGCGTGTTCCGATCTACCCGCGCCTGGAGTTGTCGAATGGCCGCCTTCAACTCGACCAGCTCGCTGCCGCCCTGCAAGACTTTGCTCGCAACTTCGTTGAAATCCATGATGGCTTCCCCGGATTCAAGCCGCCCGACGCCAACCGCCGTGGCGCAGCTGCCATTCTAACCCCGCACGAAAACGCCCCGCCAGCGTGACTTTCGGCCGTGAGCGTGGTTTCATGCTGACGATCTGGCCAATTCAATTCTCAGAGGTGCCTTATGTCGCGGGCTTGGTTTGTTTTGGCGGTCGCGGGAGTGCTTGGGCTGTTCTACGTGGGAGCGGGGCTGGAGGATGTGCCAGTGGGTGTGACGTTTGGGCAGGAAGTTGTAGTACAGCCGCTATTCAAGGAACCGGCCGCTAAGCCGAGCCTCCAATTCCGGTACATTGGCTCGAATGGGAGATCGGAAATCTATCGGGCGAAGATCACGGGCGGCTGGTTGATTTCTGCCAACGAAAACCCACCTAGAAACGGGGGGCTGAGCGTCGCCTTCGTCCCCGACCCAGAACACAAGTGGGACGGCAACAGCTTGCCGTAGCAACGGGCGCATTAAAACGCCCCGCCAGCAGCAGGTGCTGACAGCGCAGGTTCATGGCGTCTTGCCGTGCTCCAGGTCGGACGAATAAATCGGACCCATGGGAAAATAATCGCGCATGGGTGGTCTCCGGGCCGTGGGCCCGACGCTTTCATCCACTTCAGCGCCTCCTGCCGCTCCCGCTCCGCCAATTCCTGGCTGACTTTTTCGCCGCAGCACTGGCATTGCGCGCCGGTTTTCCGCTAAATGGAGCATTGCCCCACGCCGACGACCCTTGCCGACCGCGGTGACTGCCATGCCTCCGATGCCGTCCCTTGCCGAGCGATCGAGTGCCGCCCACGCCTGGACCAAGGACACCGCGGGCGCAGAGCGCCAGTGGTTCTGCCAGCTGCCGCCGGAGATGATCTCCAGCCTGCCGGACCTCGTCGCTGCGTTGCCACCGCAGCAGCCGATCACCGAGCTGCGATTGGGCGTGCGGATGCGGGAGCAATGGCGGCCGGCGCTGGCGCCGGCTCTCGACGAGCTGGAAGCGGGCCGGGGGTTCGTCATCCTCGAACGGTTACCGGTCGAGCGCTGGACGCAGCGAGAGGCCGTCGCCGGCTATTGGCTTTTGGGCCAAGCGCTGGGCGAGCCCTTCGCACAAAACGTCCAGGGCACGCTGCTGTACGATGTGCGCGACACGGGCCAAGAGGTGGCGAGCGGCGCGCGGTTCTCGGTCACCAGCTACGAAAGCAGCTTTCACACCGACAACTCGTTCGGCGACTGCGTGCTCGACTACGTGGGCCTGATTTGCCTGCAGGCGGCAAGGTCCGGCGGGATCAGCCAGAATGTCAGCGGCTATGCGGTGCTGGACGTGCTGGAACGGGAACGTCCCGACGTGCTTCAGACGTTGTTGCAGCCGTTTCATGTTGATCGGCGGGGCGGCGTGCTGGCCGGCGAGTCGCCGACGGTAGAGCGACCCGTGATCGCCTGGGAAAACGGCGACTTGGTGCTGCGTTACCTGCGGCACTGGATCGAAGTCGGGCACGACAAGGCGGGTCAGCCGTTGACGCCGCAGCAGCAGCGGGCGCTCGACACGCTCGACGCCGTCGTCGCCCGGCCAGAGCTGCGGGTTGAGTTTTCGCTCCAGCCGGGACAGATTTATTTCACGAACAACCGCTGGATTCTCCACAACCGCACGGCGTTCAGCGATCATCCCGAACCCCAGCGGCGGCGGCACTTGGTGCGGCTGTGGCTGCGAGCCAGGAGCGGGCATGCTCCCACCGGCTGATTTCGCGCCCGCCGCCCTGGTCGAATCGGAGAGCCGCTGGCTGCACTGGCGGCGGCGGTGCGGACTGTCGCTCGCGCCGCTGGCGTTTCTGATCGTGCTGGCGCTGCGGATTTCTGGAATCACGCCGCCGGCCCATCGCCTGGCGGCGATCCTGGCCGCGATCATCGTGCTGTGGATCACCGAAGCCCTGCCGCTGCCGCTGACGGCGTTGATCGCGGCCGCGTCGTGCGTCCTGATGCAAGTAGCGCCGGTCAAGGACGTCCTTCGCCCCTTCGCTGACCCGTTGATCTTTCTGTTCATCGGCGCGTTTATTCTTGCGCGGGCCCTATTCCTGCACCGCCTCGACCGGCGGCTGGCGTTTGCGATCTTGTCGCTGCCGTGGGTGGGCGCTCGTCCGGGGCGGATTCTGGCGGCCTTTGGCGCAGTGACCGCGTTCATTTCTGCCTGGGTCGCCAACGCGGCCACGACCGCAATGATGTATGCCATCGCCATCTCGATCATCAATAGTCTCTGCGATCCGCGCCGCGGCCAGCCGCTCGTCAGCCGGTCATATGCCACCGGCCTGATGCTGATGACCACGTTTGCGGCTTCGGTGGGCGGGCTGGCCACGCCGGTGGGCGCCGCGCCAAACTTGATCGGCCTCGGGTTCATTCGTAACCGTCTGCACGTTGACTTTTCGTTTGTGGATTTCTGCGCCGTCGGCGTGCCGGCCGCCTTGCTGTTGTTCGTGTTCGTCGCGCTCTACTTGGGGCTGTTTTGCCGGGCGGGCGTTGCCGAGATCGCTGGCGGACGCGAGCTGTTTCTCGCGGAGCGCGAAAAACTCGGTCGTTGGACCTGGGGGCAGCGCTCGACGCTGCTGGCCTGCGGCGTGACGGTGGCGCTGTGGCTGCTGCCAGCAATTCTGGCCGTGTCGCTCGGCGAGAATTCGCCACTCTATCAATACTGCGAACAGTCGATTCCCGAACCGATCGCCGCTCTGCTCGGCGCCGTGCTACTGTTCCTGCTGCCGGGCGACCGCGGCGAGCGGGCCATCACGTGGGACGAGGCGGCGCGGATCGACTGGGGGATCATCCTGCTATTTGGCGGCGGACTTAGCCTGGGAATGCTCGCGTTCCAGACCGGCCTGGCCGAGGCCCTCGGCCACGGCCTGGCCCAAACCCTGCCCAGCCACAGCCCGCTCGCGCTGGTCGCCCTGGCGACAATTACCGCCGCCCTCGTCTCCGAGGTGACCTCCAACACAGCGTCAGCCAACATGGTCGTGCCGGTCGTCATCGTTATCGCCCAGGCCGCCGATGTCGATCCGCTGCAGCCAGCCCTGGCCGCCACGTTCGGCTCCGGCCTGGGCTTCATGCTGCCGGTCTCCACGCCGTGCAACGCGATCGTCTATAGCTCCGGTCACATCCCGCTGCGAAAGCTGATGGCCTATGGGTTGCTGCTGGACATCGTCGGCGTCTTGGTCATCATCGCGGCGGTCCGCCTGATCGTCCCGCTGCTGGGGTGAGGCCGCGCTGCCTTCATTGCCATTGGCACTTGGCCATTGGTTATTTGCCCTTCGCCCTGTCATTAGTCATTGATGATCGGTCATTTGTCATTGGTCATTCCGATTCACCCTGGCTCCTGCGTGTCGATTGTCTCAGGCGTGGCCGTACAGGTGACCGCCTTCACGTTCATGGCCAGCAAGGGCTAACGTGCCGAACGGGGCCTGGCTGCGGGGTTCGTGGCGATTGCAACGGGTCGAATTAGAGATCCAATCGCTCCCCCTCCAGCGTCAACAGCTCCAGCTCCACCCGCACCTGCCGCTTGAATTCGGCCAGAATCATGTCGGCGGCGTCGTGGCTGAGCATTTGACTTGGCACGCCGAAACCGTCAGCGAATGTCTGGAGTAGCTCGCGCAGGCGAAGTCGGTTCAGGCCTTCGGTGGCAGCGGTGAACTTGAACATGCGGGCCTCTTTGGCCGGCAGCGGAACCGAGCAGTTTCAGGCGAGTGGCGGCATGGTGTTCCAAATCTCCACGCTAACTGGACAGTGCGACCTGGCAGACACGAGTGTCATAGGCACCGGCGACCGCGACTCTCAGATCGGCCTGACGAACTTGGTCGCGCGGCGCTGCGGCCGGTCCGCTTCAGTCAGGCAGGCTCGGCTCCGCCAGCCACAGATCCAACTCGGCCGATAGTCGCTGGCACTTCGTTTCTAAGCCCCCGACGACCGCTGGAGTGAGCACGTTGGTCAAAGCAGCTTCTTCCAAGGACCGCGCGGCGGACACGAGCGCTGGGGCGTCGAAGTTGCTGCCTTGACCGGCCAGCAGGTGCGCGAGGCGGGCGACGTCGGCCATTCGATGCTGCGCGGCAGCGGCCCGCAACTCGCCCAGCAGCGCCGGCAGACCTTGGCAGTAAGTCCTCGCCAAAGCCGCCAGCAGATCGTGACGTCCACCGAGGCGATCCAAGACCGGCGTCCAACGATTTGCGTTGTCGGGGCGATGGTCGGCGGGCTTTTTTGCGAGTCGCAACACGGCGGACAGTTGCTCCTGACCAACAGGCTTGGACAGCCAACCGTCGAAATCGGTCGCCCGATCGCTGCTCGGCTCCAGCGCGGCGGAAAGCGCAATAAGCAGCGTCCGCTCGCGCTGGAGCATTCGATCCAGCGCGCGAATCCTGCGGGCCAGTTCCCCGCCGTTCATGTCCGGCATCTGCCAATCGAGGATGGCGGCGTCGAATGGCGATTCACTGAAGCTCAGCAGCGCGACTTCCCCTCCGCAGGCTGCGACCGCCTGATGGCCCAGTGCAGTGACCAGCTGCGCGAGCAGCTTGCGGTTGACCGGATCGTCATCGACGACGAGCACGCGCAGGGGATGCAAAGAACGCTGCGGGTAGGCGGCGGGCGGATCGCCGGTTTCACCGGCTGGCGATTTTGCCAGCGGGATCTCAAACCAGAACGTGCTGCCCGCGCCGAGCCGGCTCTCGGCGCCCATCTCGCCCGACATCAGTGCGACCAGTCGTTTGCAGATCGCCAGTCCCAGGCCGGCGCCTCCCTTGCGCCAAACAGGTTCGGCGACCTGCGTGAACGGATCGAAGATCCGCTGTAGCTGGTCTGCGGCGATGCCGATTCCCGTGTCGGAAACTTCCCACCGCAGCCGCGCCGCCCCGCTGGCGGCGGGCAAATCCAGCAGTCGCACGCGCACCGTGCCTGCAGGCGTGAACTTCAGTGCGTTGGTCAGCAAGTTGAGCAGCACTTGCTGCAGGCGAATTTCGTCGCTGGCCAGGCCCGCAGGCAATCTGTCGGGGCGGCAATCCTCCAGCGACAGGCCGCGGGCCAGCGCCTGGGGCCGAACCAGAGCCACCAAGCGCCGGGTGAGCCCGATCGGATCGAGCGGGGCGGTGACGATGGCCAGCTGGCCGGCCTCAATTCGGGCGAGGTCGAGCAGGTCGTTGAGCAAGACCAGCAGCGATTTGGCGGCCGACGAGATCGTGGCAAAATGCTCGCGCTGCTGGTCACCCGCCGCGGTCGGCGTGGCCAGCTCCACGCTGGCCAAAATGGCCTGCAACGGATTGCGAAGTTCGTGGCTGATCGTCGCCAGAAAGCGGCTCTTGGCGTCGCTGGCCGACTCGGCCTCGAGTTTGGCAACTTCGAGTTGCCGGCGCGATTCCTCCAGCGCGGCGGCTGATTCGCGGAGCCGGCGAACGGCTGGTCGGAAGATCAAGACGCCTTCGCAGGCCAAAATCGCGAGCGTCAAGAGCAGCAGGCCGCGCTCGATGTTTTGTAACCACGCCACTCGCTGGCGAGCCTCGTCCTCGTATTGATTGACGATGGCATCCATCGCCGTAAGAAACTGCGGCTCGTGCTCGAGCAATCGTTGGAGTGCGGCCTGCCGGTCGCCTGTGCCGGCCAGCAGCGATTCTGTCGCTGTCGCCACGTCGCGAAAGTGGGGCTCAATGCGAGCTAGGGCCAGCACGACTGCCGGACTGTTGCGGCCGGGCAATCCCAGTCGGTCGTCGCCGCGCCGCAGACCAGCGTCGGCCGCGCGCCACTGCGTCAGCACTTCGGCCATTTCCTGACGCCGCGCGGCGCGTTGTTCTTGAGAGCCGGCGACTTCCGCGGCCAGCGCCGCTTTCGTCAGCCGCTGGCTGAGCATTCGCTGCCGGCCGGCGAGGTTGACAACGGTCGAATCGCTGAGCTGCCGCTGCAGGGACCACTGGACCAGCGCCTGGCCCAGGATCGACAGGCAGGCGACAGCCGACAGCGCCAGGATGTAAAGCCGCGTCAGCCGCTCGGCTCGGTGAGTCAGATCACAGGGTGCGGCGCTCATGACGCGGGCCATCCCTCGGTATCGGAGGTCGCAGCATCGTCATCCGCAGCCGGCTGTGCCAGGCCGAGCGTCCGCAGCTTCTTGCGAAGATTGCCGCGCGTAATGCCGAGCAGGCGGGCGCTCTGGGCCTGATTGTGGCTGGTGCTTTCCATCACGAGCGCCAGCAGGTGCCGCTCCATCTCGGCCAGCGATTCGGCATAGAGCGACGACGTGCCGGCCGCCACGCGCTGGGTTACGAACGCTTGCCAATCAGTCTCGCGGTCGCTCGCCGGCACGGGGCCAGCCTGCGGCGGTTGCAGCAATTGTTGGAGGGAGCTGGAGGGCAGCAACGTTCCCGTGTTCTCAACCAGGCCTTGCCGCACCACACTCTGAAGTTCGTCGAGGTTGCCCGGCCAGTGATAGCCGCCGAACAGTTGCAGGGCCTCCGGCGACACCCGCATGGCTGGGCCGTTGTGGTTCCGGCTGAGCCGGCTGAAACGCTTGACGAAGTAATCGACGAGCAGAGGAACGTCGCCGGGACGCTGGCGCAGCGGCGGCAGATGCAGCGACAGCGAGCACAGATAGTAATAGAGGTCCGAGCGGAAGCGGCCGGCCTCCACGAGCACCTTCAGGTCCTGCGACGACGTGGCGAAGAGCCGCACGTCGGCGGGGCGAGCGGCGCGCCCGCCGATCGGCTCGAACTGGCCGCTCGTCAAGAGCCGCATCAGCCGGCTCTGCAAGTGGAGCGATGTCTCGCCGATCTCGTCCAGCAACAACGTGCCGCCGGCGCATTGCTCAATCCGGCCGACCACGGAATTCGCGGATTCCACACCAAACAGTTCGACCTCCAGTTGGTGCGAGTCGAAGTCCGAACAGGCCACCGCCCGAAATGGCGCGGCAGATCGTGGGCTGTTCTGATAAATGGCCCGGGCGACGAGTGCCTTGCCGGTGCCGCGCTCGCCGACCAGCAACACGCTCATGTCGCGGGCCGCGGCCCGGCCGATCCCTTTGAAGACCTCCGCCATGCCCGGGCTCATGCCGATGAGGGCTTCGCCGGCTGAAGCTTCGTCGTCACCCGCCGCGCGGATGACGACGGGGACGCGCATCAGCCGCCGCGCTTCGCGCGCCAGGCGAACCTGGCTCTCCAGAACTGCCAGATCCAGCGGCTTGGTGAGAAAGTCGAAGGCGCCCTGCTTCATCGCCTCAATCGCCGTCTGACTGTTGCCGTGGGCGGTGATGAAGATCACCGGCAGCGTCGCATCGCGCTGGCGAAACCGAGCCAAGAGCTCCAGGCCCGTAGCGTCGGGCAGCACGTTGTCGAGCAGCAGGACGTGGGGCCGCTGCTGCTGGTACAGGTCGAGTGCTGTAGCGCCCGTCCGCGCGAAGCGAATCTTGAACTCGCCCGCCGGCAGCGCAGCCTGCACGAGCTGAGCAACCAGCGGGTCGTCATCGACTAACAGAACGACGGTGGCGTCTGCCGTGATCTCATCGCGAGGCGCGGGCGAGACGAGGGGAGCAGCCAGAGCCATTCGTCACGGATGGGACTGCCGAGGATTTGGTTGGGCCGGTGAATCTTGTTTGCAAATACAAGTTGGCAAATGACATACCGCAGCGCACCTAAGGCTCCACTACAGAATAAAGTGATTTGAAACGCCGTAATTACGCCTTTACGGAAGTTGAACTCACGCAGAAAAAACGCCTGAAGATCGGCTTTCTTCGACTTGCCTAATATCTGGGCGACCCCAGCGTGCGACCGGAGCCGATTGCGCGAGTCCTTGGCGAGTGCAACGGTGGCTCCAAATCGACCACTCGCGCCGTCACCGAATGGCTAGTTGCCGGGCAACGAGCGGCTAACGATCAGGCGTCCTGTGATCGGCCTCGTTGGCAGGGCAACGTGCGAACGGCCGGTTTTACACGCGGTTCGCTGCGAATTGCCTCCTACATGCCGCGCCGCGGCGCGCCACTCGCTTTTAGGTAGGGCGATTCGACAGTGGCAGTTGCGAGAGCAGGCGGCCTCGCAACGCTCCTCCCGCAACAAGGACTCGTTTGTGATCGCCGCCTCTGCCAGTTCAGACCGCACAGCAACAGCCTCCTGCCAGCGCGTGTTATGGCTTTCCACCATCGCCTTTACCTTGCTGTTTGCCGTCTGGCTAATGCTCGGCGTGCTCGGCCTGAAGATCAAGGCCGATGTCGAGCTCATGCTCGGCTCCGCGGCCGCGACGATGACCGCGCCTCAGATCAAAGCAGCGATCGAGTCGCGGTTCGAGTGGCTCCTGGCCGTGTCGATCCTCAGCGGCGCGCTGCTGCGGCTGAACTTCGGGATTTGGGCGGATCGGTATGGCGGACGCAACTTGATACTGTTCCTGCTGCTGTTTTGTGCGTTGCCCACGGTCTGGCTGGCGCTGGCCCAGAGCTACACCGAATTGCTAATCAGTGCCGCGCTCTTTGGGCTGGCGGGCAACGCGTTTTCGGTCGGCGTCGCCTGGAACTCGGCCTGGTTCCCGAGCAAGGCGAAAGGGACCGCGTTGGGAATCTTCGGCGCCGGCAACGTCGGCGCGGCAGGAACGAAACTGCTGCTCGTGCTGGTTCCGGGGATTCTCACGGCGGTGCCGGCCGCGGGCTATTTCGGCGGCTGGATTCCCGGTGGGTGGCGGATCGTGCCGCTGCTCTATGCCCTATTGCTGGTCTTGATGGCCCTGGCGGTCTGGATCGGCTGCCCGGCCGAGGACCTCAAACCCGGACGAGGCCGGCGGCTGTGCGACACGCTGGCGCCACTTCAATACCTGCGTGTCTGGCGGTTTAGCCTGTATTACGTCGTTGTCTTTGGAGCCTACGTCGCACTCTCCGCGTGGCTGCCAAACTACTACGTAAGCACGTACGGCGTGAGTCTGCGCACCGCCGCGCTCCTGACGTCCGTCTTCATCTTTCCCGCGAGTCTGCTGCGGCCGCTGGGCGGCTGGCTCTCCGACAAGTACGGCCCCCGAACCGTTACCTACGCCGTCTTTGTGGGCATGCTCATCGCGACGATTCCGCTCTGTCTGCCGCAAAGCGTGCTAGCGCTCAACGTCTGGTGGTTTGCGGCTCTGACCGTCTTGGTCGCCGTTGGAATGGGCATCGGCAAGGCGAGTGTCTTCAAGTACATCCCGAACTACTATCCCAGCGACGTCGGCGCTGTCGGCGGCCTGGTAGGAATGCTGGGCGCTTTGGGCGGCTTCTTGCTTCCCAAGATGTTTGGTTGGCTGGGTCGGTCAACCGGCTTCCCGCAGGCAGGATTTCTGGCGCTGCTCGTGTTGACGTTGGCGAGTTTCGCCTGGCTGATCCTCGCCGTGCGCTGGCAACGGGCGAGCGAAGCCAAGGCCGCCCTGCAACCCGGGCTGGTCCCTGCCGGCAGAATGGAGGCAGCCTGATGTCGATCGCCCTGCCCATCCCCGCAGCGGCTGGCCGGGTCAGTTCGCCGGCCGCGAGCGGCGCGAGCCTGCTCGAAACCCTGCTCCGCGAGCAGCAAACGACGGCTGCCCTGAAATTCGCACAGTGGCACGACCGCGATGCCGCCCCGCAGCAGGCGCGGTACTACCACGATCTGATCCCGCTCTCGCGGCCGGCCGCCGGCGAGCAATACGCCTTCGACGTCGATCTCGATGCCTGCTCGGGATGTAAGGCCTGCGTCGTCGCCTGCCACAATCTGAACGGCTTGGAAGAGGGCGAAGTCTGGCGCTCTGTGGGCCTGCTGCACGGCGGCACGAGCGAATTGCCCGTGCTGCAGCACGTTACTACGGCCTGTCACCACTGCGTCGAGCCGGCCTGCCTCAGCGGCTGTCCTGTCAATGCCTACGAAAAGGACCCGCTCACCGGCATCGTGCGGCATCTCGACGACCAGTGCATCGGCTGCCAGTACTGCATCCTGAAATGCCCCTACGACGTGCCGAAGTACAGCCACTCCAAGGGCATCGTTCGCAAGTGCGATTTGTGCAGCGACCGACTGGCTGTCGGCGAGGCGCCGGCGTGCGTGCAGGCTTGCCCGCAGCGGGCGATTCGCGTGACCGTCGTCAGCCAGCAAGCGGCCGTCGAGCATGCCGAGGCGAACCTCTTTCTGCCGGGCGCGCCCGAGCCGAGCTACACGCTGCCCACGACCGTCTATAAGACGAAGCGGCCGCTGCCCGCCAACCTATTGCCCGCCGACTATTTCGCAAGGGCGCCGCAACACGCCCACTGGCCGCTGGTGCTGATGCTCGTGCTGACGCAGATGTCGGTGGGCACCTTTCTCGTCGATCAAGTCGCCGTCAGCCTGGCCGGCAGCTCGAGCGTGTCGCCCCAGGCCCGCGTCCTGCACCTGGCGACCGCCTTCGCGGTGGGAATGCTCGGCCTGGCCGCATCGACCTTGCATCTGGGCCGCCCCTGGCTGGCGTACCGGGCCATCATCGGCTGGAAGACCAGTTGGCTCAGCCGAGAAGTGCTGGCTTTTGGTGCGTTTGCCGCGGCTGCCTCGGCCTATGCCGCGACTCCTCTCTTGTCGCTGGCGGGCCTGAACATCTCTGCGACTTGGAGCGGCGTGCTCGGCGGCGCGGTGGCCGTGAGCGGTCTGACGGGCGTGTTTTGTTCGGTCATGATCTACGCCAGCACACGGCGGGCCCTGTGGAATCCGGCCTATACGGGCCTCAAGTTCCTGCTGACCTGCCTGGTGCTCGGCATTCCGACGGCGCTCGTGATTCGCCTCATTGGCTGGTCGCTCTCTACAGCCGACGCTTTCGATCGCGCCTGCTCCGGTTGGTGTCTGACATTGATCGCCGCCACGGCGCTGAAGCTGCTCGCCGAGGCGGCGGTCTTCGGCTGGTTGCGAGCCCGCACGTTCACGCCGCTGCGGCGAACGGCCGTGCTGCTGACGGGCGACCTGTCGCGCGTGACGCAAGTGCGGTTTGCCGCCGGGATTGCAGGCGGACTGGCGCTGCCGGCCCTGTTCGTGGCCTGCCTTTCGCCAGGAACGCAGGCACCACAGGCGACGCTTTTGATCGCTGCAAGCGTACTGATGGTGGCGCTCAGTTTCGTGGGCGAAGTCGCCGAGCGGTATCTGTTTTTTGCGGCGGTGGTGGCCCCCAAGATGCCTGGAGCGCCCTGCACATGAGCGCCGTAATGCCCACACTGCAGTCGCTGGTGAACGGGCTGTTCTATCAGCCGACCGGACCGCTGACCAGCGAACTACTGCGCAATCCCGGCGGCTACGGCTTGGGGCACGTTCCGGCGGGGCAAACGCCGGGTGCCACAACGGCGATGACC
>Ga0184625_10000186_pt1 | contig 19949 bp, 17 predicted proteins | sample PLM3_30_b1_FD_133151 | JGI IMG/M metagenome (GOLD analysis project Ga0184625, IMG submission 133151) | Groundwater sediment microbial communities from an aquifer in East River, Colorado, USA - PLM3_30_b1 | ecosystem: Environmental > Terrestrial > Soil > Riparian zone | place: USA: East River... | reverse complement strand
TATCCGAATATTTTTTTGATTTCAATAACGTGAACATGGTATTCTTGACTTCCTAGTATCAATAATTAACGGGTATTGGGTATTGAAAGGCGAGTAACTCTGTAGCATTTTTGTATGCAATAATCATCAACAAAAGTTTTAATAAAATTATACTGATAAGAATTGTTCTTATCTTTTTACCAGTAATGTTCCGGGGAAGGAGCATTGCAAAATCAGAGCGGTATGAAAAGTAAATCATTTATATGCACAGCCATCACGTTTATAATGATGTCATTTTTTTCTGATGCCTATTCTCAGAATTACAGATTTAAAATAGTTAACCTGATCACAGCAAACCAAAACGACGAAACCAATAATGATACAGAACCTAATATTGCAGTGAATCCGGCAAATCCCAACATAATTGCAGCGTCCGCATTTACTTTTTCACTTAACAGGCTAAGGCCTGATGGCACTCTTATCTGCGATACATTTCCTTGTCCTGACACAATAAATAGGACTTTCAAACACAGGCCTCTGCCTGCCTGCAAAGCACCAATTTATTTCTCTATGGATGGAGGAGAAACATGGATTCTTAAGGATTTATTACCGAGTAATAATGGTATTACTCATGATATCAGCCTTTCATTCAGCGAATCCGGACATCTATATGTATCAATTCTTAAGGGTTGTGAGTTTGGTCGTATTGATTTAGGCAATGCCAATAATAATCTTAAAGGATTTATGATCTTTAAATCTGAAGTGCCTTTGAACGATACCCGTGCCATTGAATCGTTAGACAGCCTGGTAAAGATCAATGATTTTTCCGGACGTAAGTGGGATATGCCATGGGTTATTGCAAAGGGCATTGTTTCACCCGGTAGCACTTCCCGGGATGGCCTGGCTACAAGTACAGATCATGTTTTTGTTGGCGTCAACAATTTTGCAAATGCCAAATCCCTAAATCCTGATAATCCTGCAATGCAAGGTCAATCTGCGACAGTTTTAGTTTCTAATGATGGAGTTGCTACCGTTGCTAACAGAAATAATTTCACTCCTGTTTTAATAGAAACGCAGCCACAATTTGATAAGAATCCCGCAGGCATCCGGTTAGCCGCTCATGAGTCGGGAAAGGTATATGCTATGTTTTATCGTGTGACTTCAAGATTAACCAGTCCTGTTCCAGCTGAACAATGTAATGTTATACTCGTACGTGATGATGATTTCGGAAGATCACAATTCAGGGATTTAACCACGACTGGTTTTACAGGACCAGCTATTGCTGGTGCAGTAATAGCTGATAGCATCACACTTCCAATGCATTTTTTATCCGGACCGCAATTTGGTTTTCTGGACGGTAACCGCATCACTGGGTCAGATCTTGCAATTGCTGTTGACCCTGGTAATTCAAATCATGTTTTCGTAGCCTGGTGTTCGTTGGATAGAAATGCTGCTGGTGGGCCGGATGCCTACACTCTTCACTTCAGACACAATACGAATAGTGGTGCGGGTACGTGGTTATCCATTAGCGAAAGACTTGACAATATTAGGAATGCTTTTAATCCCGCTATTGCGATTACTAATGATGGCCGAGTTGGTTTTCTTTACCAGCAACTTACCGACGATAGCTTATGGGAAACTCATTTTGTGATGGCACAGATGAGAGTTGAACAAGCCAATAGAAATGCCGCAGAAAGGAATTTCAATCCAATACGGGACACGGTGCTTTCCAGGTTTCATAGAAATGAATTTGCAGCAGTACAAAATACAGGTCGCCGTCATCTCAGTGATTATCTCGACTTGCAGGCCGTACGTAATACATTTTATGGTGTATTTGCTGCAATCAATACACCAGACTCTTCTGCCGTTGATGATATTCCAAATCCAAGATTTCCGGCAGGACGTCCAAGATATCAACGTGATCAAAGACGATTACTCAGAAACAGACCTGGTGAAAGGGCAGTTGTCAATCCATCAATTGATCCATTCTTTTTCAGAGTCGATCCTATCAGGCGGGAATAGGTATCCGAAAAATATTTGCGGGAAATTTCCCTCATAAACTCAAAAACCTTGTTATCGATCATCTCCAACCAAATTGGTTTTGGTGTGTCCGTTTACCTATAAGCCATTAAAATATTTTTGTTTTCAATAACGTGGATATGGTATTCATTCAATTTTTCTAACTCAAATTAACGGGGATTGGGTATTGACTTGGTATCTCTCATAAACCATTTTTGTAATGATCATTTTTAAATGAACTCTTATGAGAAAAATTATACTTACGATATCATTTATTTCTTTCCTGGTAAATTATATAAATGCACAAACCTGGTCAACCCTGGGAGCAGGAATCGGTGCCGGGTATTATCATTCAGTTCATGCATTCGCAACTTACAACGCCGAGCTATACGCTGGCGGTTATTTTACTTCGGCAGGCGGTATGCCGGCAAACAATATTGCAAAATGGAATGGTACAAACTGGTTACCGGTGGGCACCGGAACAAGTAGTACTGTTCGCTCATTGGCTGTTTACAATGGCGAGCTTTATGCAGGTGGGGACTTTTCCTGGGCTGGCAATGTAGGGGTAAATCATATTGCAAAATGGAACGGTACAAACTGGTCTCCAGTGGGAATAGTTGAATCTTATTACATAAGATCAATGATAGTCTATAATGGAGAACTTTACGCTGCAGGTAATTTCATTTTTTCTACAACACCTGATGGAACTTCTATTGCAAAATGGAATGGAATGATGTGGTCCCCGGTGGGAAATGGAGTAGAGCCTTTGATTAATTCTGTAGAATGCCTGGCTGTCTATAACGGTGATCTTTATGCTGCAGGTGCTAATATCGGTGGTGGTGGAGTTGCAATTGATTATTCCATTTTAAAATGGAATGGATCTAACTGGAGCACTTTAATCACAATTCCTGCATCTTATACACTTGATGGTGCGTTGGGCGATATTTTGAGCATGAAAGTTTACAATGGCGAGCTTTATATAGCAGGCAACTTCACTAGTGTCGATACTATTGCAACTTCTCAAATTGCAAAATGGAACGGATCTAATTGGTCGGCCGTTGGTACAGGAATTAATTTCGGATCATACCCTTACGGTATTGATGGCTCCTTTTATACGTTTGTGAAATCACTAGAAGTATATAATGGCGCCCTTTTTGCCGCAGGATGGTTCTCTCATTGCGGAACAACTCCAACACTGAATATTGCAAAATGGGATGGCACCAATTGGTCAGCCTTAGGACAAGGAGTAAACTGGCATGTATATGCGTTGACTACATTTGATACATCCTTAAATGTTGGCGGATGGTTTGATGCTGTTAATGGAAATAATATTCCTGCAAACAATGTTGCAAAATGGAATATGGCCTGTTCAATTGCTCCTGAACAACCCGGAAGTATTAATGGAAATATTACTGTTTGTGCTAATAGCTCTGCAACTTATAATGTAAATACTGTATTGGGAGCTACAAGTTATGCATGGACCCTGCCACCAGGATGGACGGGTAATTCAACAACTAATAGCATTACAATTACTGCAGGAACAACTGGAGGTACAATTTCAGTTACTGCAAATAATAGTTGCGGTGTCAGCAATGCTCAATCATTAACAATTGCATTGGGCCCGGTTGTTCCAGGCGAACCGAGTAGAATAAATGGTGATAGCGTTGTTTGTGAAAACACTTTGCACACTTATTCTATCGTCCCGATACCAGGAGCAACAAACTACATATGGACACTTCCTCCCGGATGGTCAGGTAGTTCAACAACGAACACTATTACAACAACTGCGGCGTCGAATGGAGGTATAATTTCAGTTGTTGCCAGTAATGATTGCGGTAATAGTAATGCACAAACACTATTAGTTACGACTCGCTTAAATCCTGCATTACCTGGACCAATAAATGGTGCAAATGACATCTGTGCCGGCAATACAGAAACTTATTCAATTGCACCTGTAGCGGGAGCCACTTATTACACATGGGATCTTCCACAAGGTTGGTCTGGTTATTCAACCTCCAACAGCATTTCGGTACTGGCTGGTGTTGATGGCGGGATCCTCTCAGTTACTGCCAGTAATAATTGCGGAGCAACAATTCCTCAAACAATAATGATCAGCTCAATAACAATTCCTGCAACGCCAATCTTGATAACAGGAAATGATACTGTTTGTGAAGGTAGCTCGCAAACTTATTTTGTAGATACTGTAGCCGGTGCTACGGGTTATGCATGGGATCTTACATTTGGATGGGTAAACAGTTTAGACACAAACAGCGTTATAATAGTTGTTGATCAAATTAGTATGTTTGGGGATTTCATTGCAGTTAGTGCTTACAATAATTGCGGATACAGTGATGCAATGATATTGCCAGTGGTTGTTAAGACTCTTCCACATTATCCCAACGGGATCACAGGTAATCAAATTGTTTGCCGGGGCAGTACTCAAACATATTTCATCAATCCTGTTTATGACGCTACAAGCTATACCTGGATACTTCCATCTGGATGGACTGGCATTTCAACCACTCCTTCAATAAATGTAACTGCGGGAAATGAACCTGGTGACATATCAGTAAAAGCAAATAATAGTTGTGGAAGCAGGACTTCTATATCCTTACCAATTCGGCTTGATACAATTCCTTCCAAACCCGGTGATATCACAGGTAATATTTATGTAAATGCCGGTCAATCTCAATCCTATTCAATTAATCTACTAAATGGAGTTTCGGGTTACAATTGGTCATTAAGTGGCGGAGGAAATATTACTACTGGTCAAAACACAAGTAAAGTAGAAGTCAATTGGCAAACACCGGGAACATATATATTATCTGCAAATGTTACAAATAGCTGTGGAGTTAGCGCTGATCAAACATTAACCATAAAAGTAGCTGCCGCAAATATTGATGATCCCTATAGCCTGCAATTATTCCCTAATCCTTCTTCAGGACAATTTTTCCTGAAAGCAAAAAGAGTACAGGATAAAGTGATCAGTGTGGAAGTATTAAATATGGCGGGCCAATTGGTATTCCGCAGCGGAAAGAAACAGGGAGCAAATGATTATACTCAACCAATTAACCTGGATAAAACGGCAGCAGGGATTTATGCAGTAAAGATCATGATTGATGATAAAGTATATGTCAGATCAGTTATGATAAAACATTAAACAAAATACGCCTTGAAAGAATATTCTTAACAATGTAATGTCTTTGATAATGTAGCAAAACGACAAATAACATTTTTAAATCAAACTGTTTTAATCATGAAAAAGAATTCTGCTCAACCTAGTCCGATATTTTCACAAGCCCAGGAACGCCCCTTTAAAGGACGGATTGTGGGAAGCTTCGAAAATAGACCAACTTCCAACCCAGCGATATATGATGGAGTAGCGAATGCCAGGGGTAATGTCACCCACCTTGGGGTCTTCAATAAAGTGACGAGTGATGTGATCAATTTTGTTTCAATGACAGTCGAAGGGACATTCATTATGACGAATCCTGGCGGCGAACAACTCACAGGCAAGTATAACGGTACATTCTCTTTTGGAACTACACCAGGTACATTTTCCTGGGTTCTTAATGCAACAATTATGGGCGGTTCGGGAAGGTTCTCTCTTGCTACCGGGGAGTTTGTTTTCCTTGCCAATGGTAATTATGTCATAGCGAATGGGATAGTTAGAGGCAATTACACGGAGACATTCGACGGCACTATCATTTACTAAGATCGTATAAGCATTCTTTAATCGAGATGGTAAGTAGTAGGACTTATTTAAGATAAGGTTTTAGGTGATGTAGCAAAACATTTATTTAATTTTTTCACTTTCAAAAAAATTTTTTTTATGAAAAAAAATCTCATTATCGTAACTGCATTTTTAATAAATGTTACGTTACTGATCACATCTTGTCAAAAAGGAATTGACAAATCATTTGCTTTGCCTGAAGAATCTGCTTCAGCCAATAACTCCAATGCTCAAAAGGGCAAAAAGAAGGTGTATGTTTCAAATCTTGACGAGCTTTATGCTGCTGTTAATGATCCTGGTAATGCCGGTTCTGAAGTAATACTTGCTGCCGGTACTTATGTATTAAATGCCAGTTATCCCAATGGAGGAAGACTCGAATTGCAAACTGATATGACATTAAGAGGACAGCATGGAAATTCAGATGCAGTATTCATAGATCAATCTTCATTGCCCACTACATCTCTCGTTTTAGCCCTTGGTGGAAGAACAGGGGGAATAAGAATGGGAAAAGGAACAAACTCTCTTGAATGGTTGTCTTTAAAAGGTGCAGATGTTAGTGCTAATCCATTTTCTGTGATCAATACAGATCTATTTTCTCTTGAGACCTGGATCAATATTTCGCATGTAAAAGTAGATGTCAATGGTTGCGTCATCGGTATCAATCTCCGGAATCGCCTCGCAGAACATTCAGGCCGTAAGATCTATGCTACTCTTGAAGACAATGAAGTATTCAATGCAGTAAACTTTAATGGATTTGGCGTTGCCGCTCAGATTGCAAATGGTGCATCAGGAAGCCTTATTAAAGTAACAATGAAAAAAAACTATATTCATGGGAATAAGGTCGGTCTATTAACTTTTTGCTCGGCTCAAAATGCTACTGTCATCAACAGCAGGATTGAAATTACGTCACACGCTGATAGAATTGAAGGAAATGGATGTGGCATTGATTTTTCTGGCGCTGTAAACCAAACTACAACAACAGTCGCAAATTATAATACAGCCATCCTAAAAATGTATGGTTCAACCATCAGCAACAATAATCCACCCGGGGTACCTCAGCTTACACCTGTCAATGGTGCTTTTCCTGGTGCAATGACTTTGACAGCTGGACATAATAGCGTTAATAATATAGGAGGATTCGATAGGGCTTCAAATAATATTATGTTAGTTGAATGCACCGGCTGCACTATTTCAAATAACGGACCAACCGATATATATGCTTATGCAGCCTGGTGTCTACCTGCATGTGTATTAGCAGGCTCCAATAATTTCGCAGAACTTTATCTGCATGGTGTTAGTGCAAATGCAATTGTTGAATCTGCGGCAAGTGTACCGGCAGAACCTGCAGGAACTAATGTGTTGAATATTTATCGTTAACGTCACCATCCTTTGACCATAATTAAAAAATCCTTTCAAATAATTTGAAAGGATTTTTTACTATCAACATCAGTAACTCCGATTGTTCTTGGTTGCAATCACTTTATCGTACTGTAACCCGATAGCTATCGGGTCTACTGATCTTTTTTGCAGGAATATTTTTTACCAACTACCGCTTGATCCGCCACCACCAAAACTTCCTCCCCCAAAACCGCCGAAGCCACCGCCGCCTCCACCGGACCAACCACCACCGCCACTGCTATGGCCACCACCTCCCCACCATATAGGTCCGCCCCAATTGCTATACCCGCGACGGGAAACAACACCACCACCGCCTCTGCCTCCTCTTCCAATCGCACTTAGGATCATCCAAATAATAAATATAGCAAGGATCATTTGCCATGTTTTTATTCCTTTCTTTTTACCATATCCTTCGGGTGCAGTGTATCGGCCTTCTGCCGCTTTAATTATTTCATCCACCGCTTCAGTAAGTCCACGATAATAATTTCCTTCTTTAAAATTTGGACGAAGTGTATTTTGAATAATTGATGATGCGACATAATCTGTAATTGCCCCTTCAAGTCCGTAACCAACCTCGATCCTCATCTTTTGATCTCCTTTGGCTACCAGGATAACTATACCATTATCTTTCTCGGCCTGTCCACCTACTCCCCAATCCCTTCCTATTTGCAGTGCCACGTCTTCAATTGAATTACCTTTTAAAGATTGAATAATGACGATCGCTATTTGATTTGAAGTACTATTATCATAAGCGATCAGCTTTTGCCTCAGCGTTGCCTGTTGTTCTGGTGTAAGTGTATTTGTTTGATCCAATACAAGACCTTCCGCTAAAGATGGTTTTTTCGGAACAACATCAGTTTGTGCATACACACAAACTGAAAAAATTATAGAAAGAAAAAGGAAGGATCTTTTCATGCAATCTTATTTACCGAATATAATATCATCCGGCAATTCATTTTTATCTGTATCATTATTATATGGAAAATGTTGTGTCAGCGCCTTACCTATATCTGTAACAACTTCTTTTATTCCATCAGCATAATTTTCTTTGTTGAATTTGCCGATCATCTTTCTTGCTTCTGTATTCCAATATTCATTTCCCAATTTATTATGAATACCCTCGTCTCCCAAAATAGCAAGCTGGTGATCTTTCATTGCCACATAAACCAGTACAGCGTTCCTGTCATCGGTCTCATACATTTTTAATTCGACAAAAATTTCTTTAGCCCGGTCAATAGCATCCATATAGCTGCAGTGGCTCTCAACAAAAACCCTCACCTCACCACTTGTTCTCTTCTCAGCATTGCGAACAGCTTCGATGATCTGAAGCTTTTCTTCTTCAGTAAAAAAATCTTTCTTTTTAAAAAATGAAAATAAACTCATTTATTAAATTTTACTTCTATGGGCTTTTCAGCACCTGCAACACTTTCAAATCCTTCTTTTTGTTTAAACCCGCTGATCCCTGCAACGATATTTTTCGGAAATGCTCTTACCGATCTATTATAATCATAAACAGATTCATTAAAATCTCTTGCTGCAACAACAATTCTTCTTTCTGTTCCGGCTAATTGATCCTGCAAGGCAAGATAAGATTTGAGTGCCTGCAATTCAGGATACGCTTCTATAAGCACGATCATCCTGTTTACATTGGCAGCTAATGAATCCTGTAATTGCTTTTGTTTTTTATAGTTTTCAGCAGTTACTTCCTGCTGACCCGTACCTGCCAAAGCGCTGCTTCTTGCTTCTGCTACTTTTTGCAGAACAGACTTCTCAAATTCCGAAACCCCCTTTACAACACTCACCAGGTTTGGAACAAGATCCAGCCTTCGCTGGTAAGTGGTTTGCAGATCAGACCAATGTTGGTTTACTTTCTCTTCCTTTTTTACAAGTGAATTATAAGTAACACCAAAGTAAAGGATCAATACAGCAAGGATGATTATGGGAATAAGAAATTTCTTCATCTCTTAAAACTGAACTTTAGGCGCTTTTTCTGCTCCCTGGTCTGCTTTAAAACCTTCTCTTGCACTAAAGCCAAACATTCCGGCAAATAGATTTGTAGGAAATGACCTGACCTTCGTATTGTAAGTGTTTACAGATTCATTAAAATTAGTCCTTGAAACCCTTACATCATTTTCAATACCCTCAAGCTGACCTTGCAGTTTCATAAAGTTTTCTGTTGCTTTTAGCTCAGGATATCTTTCTACAGAAACCAGTAATCGACCTAATGAGCCGCTTAATTCAGATTGCGCCTGGTCAAACTTCTGAATATTTTCAGGTGTAAGTTGATCTGTTGTCAGGTTGATCGAAGATGCTTTTGATCTTGCCTGTATCACCTGTGTCAATGTTTCCTGCTCGAACTTGGCAGCACCTTTCACAGTATTTACAAGGTTATCTACAAGGTCATATCTCTTTTGATATTCAGTTTGTACATTGTTCCAGGATTTTTTTACACTCTCATCTTGCTTTACCAATCCGTTATATCCGCTGCAGCCCCATACACCAAGAATAAGAACAAGACCCAATACGATCAATAATGTTAGATTACGTGTACCCTTCATGGTTTTAAAGTTTAGTTAGAGATTAAAAATAAGTCATTTAAAAATACTAAAGCCCCTGTTCAAATCAGGGGCCAAATTATTTTTATGACAGAATTACTCATTGCTTGATCGCAGCTATACCCGGCAATTCTTTCCCCTCAAAATATTCAAGCATCGCACCGCCACCGGTGCTCACATAACTTACTTTGTTAGCAAAACCAAATTGATTGACCGCTGCAACACTATCGCCACCGCCGACAAGTGAAAAGGCTCCTGAACTTGTAGCCTCTGCAACAGCCTTTGCTATCGTCTTAGTGCCATGACGAAATTTCTCCATTTCAAAAACTCCCATTGGCCCGTTCCATAAAATTGTTTTGCTCCGTTTGATCACATTGGAAAATTGATCGCATGCATTTGGTCCAATGTCCAATCCCATCCACCCATCAGGTATATGATTGCTTGGCGCATCTGACGTATCTGCCGTTGCTTCAAACTTATCAGCAATTATTGAATCAGGAGGAAGATGAATACAAACTCCCTTTTCATTTGCTTTTTTCATGATCTCTTCCGCTGTGCCAAGACGGTCTTCTTCACAAAGTGAGTTACCGATCTTTCCTCCCATTGCTTTCAAAAAAGTATAGGCCATACCGCCTCCGATAATAATATCACTCGCTCTATCCAAAAGATTTTCAAGTATCAATATCTTATCAGAAACTTTGGCTCCGCCAATGATAGCTGTAAAAGGTTTTTCTGAATTATGTAACACCTTTTCAGCGCTTTTTACTTCTCCTTCCATCAACAACCCAAACATTCTTTTATCTGCAGGAAAAAATTTTGCGATCACTGCGGTAGAGGCATGTGCCCGGTGAGCCGTACCAAATGCATCGTTTACATATATATCTCCAAGCTTACTCAGTTTTTCAGCAAACGCTTCATCGCCTTTTTCTTCTTCTTTATAAAAACGAAGATTCTCTAATAATAAAACTTCACCTGGTTGCAGGTCAGCAGACATTTTGTATGCTTCCTCACCAATACAATCATTGGCGAACAAAACTGTTTCACCATTCAGTAACCTTCTTAGATTTACCACGAGATGGTTCAAAGAATATTTTTCCGAGGGGCCATCCTTTGGACGCCCAAGATGACTCATTAATATAACACTGCCTCCATCCTTAATTATTTTTTGAATAGTTGGAACGGCAGCACTCATTCTTGTATCATCGGTAATCTGGTATTTATCATTCAGTGGAACATTAAAATCAACACGGATCAGCGCTTTTTCATCCTTAAAATTATGCTCAGAAAATTTTGACATAGTATCTATTTTGGAATATCAAAAATAGCTTAAACAAAAATGTCCCGCCTCAGGCGGGACATTAATATTTTAAAATAATTATTTAATCAATTTAGCAAAATAATGAAGCGTACGAACCAACTGGCTTACATAACTCATTTCATTATCATACCAGCTTACTGTGCGAACAAGTTGCGTGTCGCCCACATTCTGCACTTTTGTTTGCGTGGCGTCAAACAATGATCCGAAACTAATTCCAATAATATCACTGCTCACAATCTCATCTTCCGTATAACCGAAGCTTTCATTGCTTGCCGCTTTCATTGCTGCATTTATTTCTTCTACAGTAACTTTTTTTCCAAGCATTGCTGTCACCTCAGTTAGTGAGCCTGTCAATGTAGGTACACGTTGAGCAGAACCATCTAATTTTCCTTTCAAATTTGGAAGAACAAGCCCGATTGCTTTTGCAGCACCAGTGCTATTCGGAACAATATTTTGTGCCGCAGCTCTAGCACGACGAAGATCGCCTTTCGGATGTGGCGCATCCTGTGTATTCTGATCATTTGTATAAGCATGTACGGTGGTCATCAAACCATTTACAATGCCATACTTTTCATCAAGTACCTGTGCCATTGGTGCCAAACAATTAGTAGTACAACTTGCACAACTAATAATTGTTTCACTGCCATCGAGAATACTATGATTAACATTAAATACAATTGTTTTCAGATCGCCGGTTGCTGGTGCACTGATCACCACTTTCTTTGCACCCGCTTTCAAATGTGCTTCGGCTTTTGTTTTATCAGTAAAGAAACCTGTACACTCCAGCACTACATCCACGTTATGATCTTTCCAGGGAATTTGCGCAGGATCTTTTTGCGCATATATTTTTATGTCATCGCCATTAACTACGATCGAATTTTCTGTCGACTTTACATCCTGGTCAAAACGTCCCTGTGCACTATCATACTTTAAAAGGTGCGCCAATACTTTAGGGCTGGTAAGATCATTGATAGCCACTACATCAATTCCATCCATTTTATAGATCTGGCGGTAAACAAGCCGGCCGATACGTCCGAAACCATTAATTGCAACTCTAACTGTGCTCATGATTAATTCAGTTTTTTGATTTGAGGTGCGAAGGTAAGAAACCGTGATGATTTGAGAGGTCGTTTGATTTACGAGGAAAGCAATTTTTATGTACTTAGCTTCTGTACTATTATTGAGCCCAATTGCGACGCTCCGCTCGAGGTTCAGAAACCTATTCAGCTATCACACTTTCTACAAAATACATCTCGAACAGGCCTTTATTCTTAGCTAGTTGCTTGCCACGGAAGTTGCATTGGTATTTATCTTTTTGCCCTCGAACGGGTTGAATCATTTGCACCAAGGTACTATGCCCTTCGTATTAAACTGCTCCCAAACATCATCAATATCATACCAGCTATACGTTGCTTTGTCTAAAAAAATACTATCTATAGAATAATTGCTTTTAAAAATAATTACATTTTTCTTCTCCCCATAACTAATAACTTTAATAGCCCTACTCTCAAAGACATTATTATTATATTCCATTTCTTCTGATATCAAAATAAAGGATGTTTCATTCATTCCTATTTTTCTAACATTTATTAAAGCTGATACAATAGGGCTATCTATTTTATTTCTATCTAACGAAAAAATCCAGTTTTCACTCCCGTTCAATCTTATTAACTCAGTTTTTTGAGTTAATGGTATTCGATGATAATCCCAACCACTTTTACGGGTACAGAAAGAATTTTCCTTTTGAGATAAATTGCAAGAAAAATTTAAAATGAATAACGACAGAATAATTAAAAAAAATTTCATAATAATACGATGATGGCAAAAAGCATTTAACGTAGGTTACCGAGTATTCAACAATTCTTAATTGATTTCCTTCTAATATGTTTTCGTCCGCCCGGGGTCTTACCTAAAGGAAAATTACAACAAATAATAATCATTGGACCAGACCTCGGAATATGAGTTTCACCGCTTTGTTCTATTCTGTTGCTGTATTATTACGACAAATACAATAGGAAAAATCTTAATCCTATACTGTATAGCTGTCAGCAGCTTCAGATCGTATTGGGGAAAATTATATACATGAAAATTCTTGAAAAAAATTTTTAATTAACGATTAAACTTTCAAAACACCGTAGCATCTTATGGAGGTGTTTAATCGGAAAAATTATTGAAGAATAATTTTCAAACATTTATTCTGGCAAAATGTTTGTTTATAAAGGCTAAAATAAAACTGTACAATATGAAAAAATACATTCTTTTGATCCTGCCATCGTTATTCATTTTATCAAGTATTAATGGACAAAGATCTTCTATCATATTAAGAGGAGGTTTGAATCTTGCTAATGTAACAGTAACAGAAGGCGGACGAGTAGATGATGCAAAAACTTTTACAAGCTTCCAGGCTGGGTTTATTGGTGACATTAGTCTTGGCCAATTTATTTCATTGCAGCCGGGCTTACTTGTTAGCGGCAAAGGATCAAAAACGCAAAGCGGCGAATCAACCGATGCTAATTACTTTAAAGCAACAACAAATCCGATTTATTTAGAAGTTCCATTAAATCTCGTCTTTAAATTTGGCGCAAACGGAGGTCCTAATTTTTTTGCAGGTGCAGGTCCTTATCTAGCCATCGGCATTACCGGTAAAAATAAAACCGAAGGAAAATTTCTTGGCACGTCTTTCAGCAGTGAAGACGATATTGTATGGAGCGATGATGATCCAACAACATTGAATTATGAAGAAGGCGCCGGTTTTGGTATCCTGAAACGTTTTGACTACGGCATTAACGGAACAGCAGGTATTGATCTAAAAAAAGCAGTGCTTTCTGTTAATTATGGTTGGGGTCTTGCCAAATTGCAATCAGGAAGTAATAGCTCAGATGATGACAATAACAAGCATAGGGTTTTAAGTTTTACACTTGGGTTTAAACTATAATTATAAAAGTACATGTACAGAATCCCCCGCTTCCATCGGGGGATTTTTATTGATAGTAATAAATATTAGTTGGTCGACTTAATTACTACTTTTAAGCTTTCGTTGCGACGCTCCTTTCATCATCTTGTAATTCTATTCAACTTTATATATCTGTCTCACTAACTAAAATTTCTTCGGGAACGTTTCCGGTGATCCTGAATTCCGTATGCATCAAATTCATAGCTTTACCCTATATAAAAATAAATTCAACATGAAAGTTGTTCACCAGGTACATCCGGAAGATTTTTCAAAATACAATACTAAACAAATAAGAGATAAATTTTTATTAGAGAATCTCGTACTGCCCGATAAAATTGAATGTGCATATACACATTACGATAGAATGATCATTGGCGCCGCCTACCCAATTGATCAATCATTACAATTACAGACCTATGAAGAATTAAGAGCTGACCATTTTCTTAGCCGGCGTGAGATCGGCATTATTAATATAGCCGGAAACGGTTATGTGACTGTCGATGATGAAAAATTTGAAATGGAAAGGCAGGATTGCTTATACATAGGAAAAGGAAAACAAAAAGTGATCTTTAGCAGCGCTAATAAAACCAACCCTGCAAAATTTATATTTTTCTCCTGCCCTGCTCATCATGAATTTCCAACACGACTTATGAAACCTGGTGAGGCGCTGCCTGCGGAAGTTGGAAGCCTTGACAATAATAACCATCGTGTCATCAACAAGTATATTCATAATGATGGCATTCAAAGTTGTCAATTGGTTTTAGGCGTTACCAGTTTTAAAAAAGGAAGTATTTGGAATACAATGCCGCCGCATTTGCATGACAGGAGAATGGAATCATATTTTTATTTTGACCTGGCAGAAGGACAGCGCATCATCCATTTCATGGGGCAGCCGCAAGAAACAAGACATATTTTTTTAAATAACGAAGAAGCCATTCTTTCTCCCGCCTGGAGCATTCATAGCGGAGTAGCCACGGCAAATTATTCTTTTATTTGGGCAATGGCTGGCGAGAATAAAGTATTTACCGATATGGACCCGGTGCCTGTCCAGGATTTGAAATAAAAACATATCTCTTAAAAAAACTTCATGAAACAGAACATAAGTAAAATAGGAATTGAAAATGCTGAGCAAAACCAGCGATACAATAAAGCCTCTCCTTATTGATACCATAATTTGGGGGTTGTTTTAACTCATTAATAAAGTATATTTAGTAGCTTATTCATTATACTACCATTTACTAATATTAAAAATTAAACTTATGAGCGGCGGAAAACTTATAGATCATCAAAAAATTGTTAGTTGGTCAAATAATCATAAAAACAACAAAACACTTTCTTTTGAAACTGATTCTGCAGGCATCAGTCTTGCTGAGCTTGAAGATTTTATAAAAACTGTAAGAACTAATTACCCGGATTCTAATGGTATTCGTATTTATTTTGTACGCTATTCTTTGTCAGCGGGCACGGACAATATAAGGCCTTCCGGAAACAACCTGTCACAGCCATCTATAGTTTTAGTACCGGTAAAATCTTTTGATCCTGCAAAGAGTATGGGAGATGCCAACAAGGTAGGAACTTCGGAACAAGTATTTGCATTAGCATTTGCCGATCCTGACGGGTCTGATCCTGGAGACACTTCTATTCTTTGTCCGCCTAAATGCTAATTGTTGCAATTGAATCCATTATTGATTGCAAAGCAGCTCGAGCTGTTTATTTGGATATTCAAATATTTCCAAACTTGACTCCATGGATCTATCGGACTTTCTTATAAAGTTTTATCCGGTTATTTTTTCATGGGCAGCCTCCATTGTTGCACTGATATCATTCCGTCGGTGGATGCCGCTACATTATAAATTGCTTCTTGTTTTTGTTTTCCTTTATGCCTTTGCTGATACTGCAGGAGCGATCATCGGCTCCTACTATGGAACAAATCATTTTTTCTTTAATATAGTATGGGGCATCCAGTATATGATCATCGCTTATTTCTACTATCATACCTTACAAAGCAGGACTATAAGAAAGATCATCCTCGGTTTCTTCGCCCTATTCCCCCTATTCTTTATTATAAATGCTTGTTGGATCCAGGGATTTTATAAGCTGCATACTTATAGTATTGCAATAGGTGGAAGTTTTATGCTATTATTTGTTATTGCATATATCTGGCAGGTATACACCAGCACGGAAACGCAAAGTATCTTTCGGGACCCGGTATTCTGGTTTAGTTTAGCCTGGCTTTTCTACTATGGACTGACTGCCCCTTATCTCGGCATGTTGAATTACCTTTTGACAAATTTTCCCGATTTTGCCTATGATTACTATGTCAGGGTAGTCGATTTTTCAGACTGCCTGCGAAATTCGTTACTTATTATAGGTTTCTTATGCAAGAAAACAGCTTCGAAGTAACTGTGATATTGATCGCCAGCACAGCATTGATCGTGCTACTAGGCGTTGTGATCGTATTTGCGCTGCTGATCCAGCATAAACGCAGGTTCTTGCATAAACAACAATTAGCTGAAATAAAATCGAACCACGAAAAGACGATATTACAGACAGAGCTTAAAATACTGGAGGATACGTACAAATCAATCTCTCAAAACCTGCATGATAATGTTGGCTCAAATATATCTACCGCTATGCTCCTGTTATACAAAGATGAAAAAATGAATAGTGAAGAAATAGAAACAAACCGGAAAGAGGCACTTGGAGTACTTGGGATCATAGTAGATGATCTGAAAAACATAGCCCGTAGTCTCAATCCTGACTACTTGTATGAACTTGGTCTTTGTGATGCAATAAGACAACGATCAGATCAACTTGAAAAAACAAAGAGATATGAACTTGAGCTGTATATAAAAGAAGCTCCCAAAAAATTAAATCGTCAAAAACAAGTAATGCTGTTTTCTATATTCCAGGAGGCTTTGAACAATATACAAAAACATGCAAATGCAAAAAAGATCATTGTCCGTTTAAATTATGAAGAAAACATGCTGTTATTGCAAATAAAGGATGATGGGAATGGATTTGAAAAATCCGAAACCGACAAAAAGATACTGGACAAAGGCTCGGGACTTTTGAACATGAAACATCATTCAGAAATGATCGGGGCAACTTTCACTATTGAAAGTGAGATCGACAATGGTACCGAGATAAATATTACCTTGCCTGAGCCTTACATTTGATTATAACAAATATTGGGTATTGGTGCAGAATCTATAGGTGTTAATTTTAGTGTTATGTTAAAACTTGCGATCATAGAAGATAATGTGGAGTACAGGAATACTCTTTCAAAGATCCTTCAGCGAAATGAAGAGATCGAAATGATTTATGAATGGGGAGATTGTAAAGAAATGATACCCCGTTTTGAAGTTGAGCTTCCAGATGTTGTTATTATGGATATTGATCTTCCTGGTATCAGCGGCATTGAAGGTGTGTGGCATTTAAAACAAAAATGGCCTGAATTAAAAATTCTTATGCTCACCGTCTTTGAAGATCCCGAAAAGATCTTTGGTGCCATTAAGGCGGGTGCAAATGGTTATTTGCTAAAAAAAGATTCTCCTGACAGGATCATAGAAGCAATTTTTAGCCTGAAGAGCGGAGAATCCATCATGAATGGTATAATTGCCGCTAAAGTACTTGAGTACTTTAAGAAAAAAGCTGATGCTGTGCCGAATCTTGATGATTATAATATTACAGAAAAAGAAAAAGTTATTCTAAACAAATTGATACAGGGGCTTGGATACAAACAAATAGCTCATGAATGTTTCATATCAAAAGAAACACTGAACTCGCATATAAAAAATATCTATAGAAAACTTGACGTGCATTCACGCGGCGAAGTAGCCGCAAAGTTTGGCAGTCTTTTCGATAATTAAGTTCCCAGATATTAGCAAATCGATTATTACTTATTGTAGGCACCAATGTAACCCGGCATTTTATAACCATCTGGCTTTTCATAAAAATAGCAGTATCGCGATCTCTCATTTAAAAAAGCGATACTGCTTATCGATCATCTCTCATTTATTCCTTTACAAGTTTTAACGACCATTTATTTAACTTACCGATATCCTGTCCTGCCATATCGGAGATCTTAAGTTTCCATGTTCCCTGCACTTTCTGTCCTTTAAGTGTTTTTAAATTCAGGTTATTATTAAAGTTGAAAGTCTTGATGATATTATCGGCTGAACCACCTGAACGACTATGAAGTGAAACCATTGCCCCACCAGGTGAAACAAGATTAACGATAAGATCTTCTATATAAGAATGTGTGATGTCAACGCCTACCTCTATTTCTTTTAGTGTACCATCTGATAATGCAACCAGTGATCTTTCAATCCCTACAGGATCATTATCAGGAATTGCAATACCGGAAGGATCATTTAACATTACTGATTGATCTTGCGACAACCCGATATGCAATTTCCAACTATTTAAAGTGCCTGCATCAATTGCAGCCACATCAGCAACCTGCAAAACCCATTGTCCTTTTATCGATTGGCTATCGAATGCAGAAAGTACAGCCGTATTTTGCATATCATAAGTCTTATTGATATTCTTTGTACTTCCTCCATTGCGGTTATGTAATACTACTGATACACCTTGTGGTGATATTAGTTTTATTATAAGGTCACCAATATAAGTGTGTGTAATATCTACTTCAACTTTTATTGATGCAACAGCTCCTTCCTCTGTAAACTGGATAATGTCAGAAATACCAATTGCATCGTTATCAGGGATCGCTTTAGAGTGTGTTGAAGCCTTAATAAGAACATTGTTACTTACAACGGTACCGGCTAAACGAAGTGCTTCTGCAACTGCCGCTTCAGCATCAACTTTTCCAAAACCAAACCAGGGACTCCATGTACCATCAGGATGATTAATATTTGTAAAAACACCTGTATTAAATGGAGAAACCGGTGAAATATCCCATGAAGTATTTGTGTCAAAATTTGCCGGAGGTGTTTTAGGATAATCGGTCATATTAAGATCCTTACTTGCTGTTCGCTGAAGGATTGATATTACCTGCAATGCAGTGAGAGACGGGTTTGCTGAAATAACCAATCCTGCAATTCCTGCGATCAATGGTGTTGCACTGGAGGTTCCACCAAAGGAGTCATCAATAAAAGGAGACACGCCGGAAGAAGTTGTAATTCCTAACCCGGTAACCGCCATCCTGTGATATTCATGAACATTATTTGTAGGAGCACATAAAGAAATCCCTGGTCCATAATTAGAATAATGACTACGCTGTGCATTGCTTGCTAAGGCAGCAATGTACATTACACCAGGAATGTTTGTAAGGCTGTGATCAAAGGTTTTTGATTTCTGTACACCAACCCATACGCCTGATCCATCCGGTTTCCATTTTACCCCGCTTGTAAAAGGGATATCAAGGTTCGATGAAAATTTAATCGGGCAATTTTCATTTCCTGCAGCCCATAGAAAAACAATTCCTTTGCCTCTGCGTCCGCCGGTAAGAGCAAGTGACTTGACCTTATTGACAACATTTGATGACCAATCATCAGATGGTGATGAACCCCATGAATTGGAAAGTACATCCACTTTATCCTTAACAAAATCCAATGCAGATATTAATTTATCATCGCTGATAAATAAACTACTTCCGTCAGACTCCCATTTCACAGGTAAAAGTTTGCAACCAGGCGCAGCACCCACCGCAAGTGAAGCATCAATCTCAGCAGCTATAACGCCAGCGCAACATGTGCCATGATCATTTCCTTGCTCATACATATTTGCAGGATTAGCTCCTACTGCATTTCTATGAACCAGGTCCAATCCATTCATATACCCCCATGAAGCAAATTTTCCCTGTGAGTCAAAATCGGTATGATCAATTTTACACCCGTCGTCGGTAACTCCAATTACTACATCACTGTTTCCAAAATGATTTAATAAGATCCAGGCACCTTCACAGTTTGATGATGATCGGGGATCAAACTCAGGATCGATAAATTTTTTATGCAAATGCCATTGCTG
>Ga0184625_10000185_pt1 | contig 19972 bp, 17 predicted proteins | sample PLM3_30_b1_FD_133151 | JGI IMG/M metagenome (GOLD analysis project Ga0184625, IMG submission 133151) | Groundwater sediment microbial communities from an aquifer in East River, Colorado, USA - PLM3_30_b1 | ecosystem: Environmental > Terrestrial > Soil > Riparian zone | place: USA: East River... | reverse complement strand
TCTGCGCCGGCGGCCGCTGCTTCCGGCTTTGACAGCGATCGCGTATTCTCTCTAATGACCTCGATCTGCCAGTCAATTTCGCTTTCATTCATATCCTGGAGTCGCGCGCGCGCGCGGCTGAGACCGGTTTTCGCCTCAGTCCGGATGGAAACCCCGGTCGCGTCCCGAACTTCTTTGCCGTCGCTCGGTGTAACGAAGTGCGGGATATTCAGTGCAAGCAGAGCGTGGCGTTCGGCCCGTTGCAGCGGCCAAAAAGGGTCGGTGTCCTTATCCCAATCCGCCAGTCTGGCGATGAAATCGGCTTGCCCAGACCACAGGGCGCCATCATCCATCGAGCGGGAGTTTCGCAGCCGCAGCAGCAGCATTGAATAGAATCGCGTCGCGCGAACGACTTTGCGCACCGGAAGGCCGCCAAAACCCTCGTAAAGATCTCCGAAAGTGGAATTCTTGCTCTGTCGCACCAGAAATTTCACGTAGTCCTCGAACCCGGAAATCAGGTCGTCGATGTGATCCGCCAATCTGGCATAACGACCGTTGACGTGCGGCAGGTTCGGATTGGTGTTGCTGGCCTCTTTCGCTCTTGTCGGCCGCATTTCGTCGGAATTGATGTTGTCCCATTTTATTTTTATTTTTGCGTTCCAATCCGCCGTCATCCCGCCCATCGCAAAGACGTTGTTGTCGGGAGTACGCCCATAGGCGGGGAGCAAACCGACCATCATGACCGAGTTTGCAAGCTTCTCCAGCGCGAGGTCAGAAGCCAGCGCCTCCGGATCTCCGTCCTCATGTTCTTCGACGGCCGACTGGAGGATCGTCTCCAGGTCGATCGGAATCGGATGATCGCCCGCTGCTATCATGTTCTCCTGATGCATGTCGTTGGCCACGAAACAATGGAAAAGCGCGAGCCAAGCACCGGCACGCCGGAAAAACCGCGCGTATCCGTCGCGATCCGCGCATCCGGTATGACCAATGAATTCGGTCCAGCCGTAACCTTCACGCGCAATCGCACGCACTGCCCTGAGGTCGATCGGCGAGCCTGAACGGTTCAATCGCTCGACCAGATTGTGCCATGCGATGTCGAGCCGCAGATCCTTCGGCTTATAAACAACCCGTGTGTCGTCAGCGAACGTAACAACGCGGACCGACCGGCCGTCATTGTGCGGGTCGGAAAAATCTCCTTCGACCTTCGCAACCGGGCTTGCCGTCTTCGAGCGTAGAATTTCGCCGCGGATGGCCGGTAGATCGGCTGCGAGGCGTTGAACAAACTCGCGCGAAATCTCGATCCATTGTCGGGTCACCACGGCGATCAGGCGTAGGAGGACCGGTTTATCTTCAAACAGGCGCCGAAATCCGCCGGACTTCATTTCGTTGACGAACTGTTCGTAGCATGAGCCCGGCTTTTGCGCGGATCCTTCGCCAGCCTTCCGCGCTATCGCGAACCGCTCATAGATGGCCGGGGCGCACAGGTCGGACAACGCCCTGAGCAGCGAGTGGTGCAGGCACGCACGCGCCGAGGTGGTCAGATTTCCGGTCGTCCGCGTATCGAGTTCCGACCAGAGGCGCTCCGCCGCCTGCGCGACCAGCGGGTCGAGTAAGTGCTCGAATGCGCAGGGCTCACGATCGTCCGAAGCGGGGGTCGCTCTCTTTTCCGGACCCTGTAGGGCTGCTTCAATCCAGACTGCATCCTCGACCCAGCCCGGTAGCGGTGCCGAAGCTTTGCGACGAATGGTCGCGAGCCTCTTCAGGACTTCGTCAATCGACCACCCATCTCGCTGCAGCCGCCGGCCAAATAGCGACCAATCCCCGCTAGCAGATGACTGGCACCAGGCCGCAAGGCGGCGGGATGCCAGGTCGGCATCGCTTTTTTGACCGGGCAGGACCTCAAAAACGTCCGACAGGAGTTCGTCAATGGTGGCAGCGCGAGAGATCAGGCGCTCATAGAAGGCATCCATCGAACCCACTCCAGGCCGGCACTATAGCCAAGCCCATATCCAGTCCGCTCAGCCCGTAACCCCATGTCAGTCATGAAGCTATCTCCGGGGCGGAATTCTGGCTGAATTGCAAAGACACCACACGGTCACCCGACGCTCACGGAAAGAGCAGTTTTTTGGCCCGGAATGGTTAAGAGGGGACACGATTTATTCCCATAAACCAGGCCCATTCCTGTCATAAGTGTCTGCGGATATAGGCCTATTCCAATTGACTTTGCTAGGAACGCGTCGGATCATGGCTTATGGCGCTGGGAGGGGGCGGTTTTTGAGCATCTCTTAGCTGACTGCTGGCGCCGCTGGCGAAAGAAAGGATCGCGTCATGAAGACCATTGGAATGGAAAAGACTGAAAAAGAGATCCTTGCCTTCGAAGTCTCCGATGAGGCGTTGGAGATCGCGGCGGGCATGGCAAAGGAAAAGGCGGGTTTCACGCTTGGTGCTTGCACCGGCTTGTCCGTGTGCGACGGCTAACCGTCATAGGCTGGTCCTAGAAAAACATATTATCTGACCCGCGGGACCGAAGTCTTAAGCGAGGCGCCGGAACAATTTTCGGCGCCTCGTTGCGTTTTGTGGTCGCGGTGACGGGGTAATCCTGCAGATTTGATTGCCTGGCGCGGCCGGCTTCATTTTGCTGCTACGCACGCCTGCATACTGTCGTCGCAATCAAAAACCAAATAGCATTGGCGCACCTGAAATTGCCCGCCCCGTTGCGACCCCCGCGGAGTACGAGATGAATCGCCGGTCCTTGCTAACGTCCGCCCTTGTTGCGCTTGTCGGGCAGCGTCTCCCCTTCCCTGACTGGATAACCCCCGCCGGAGCGCAAGGCACAAAGCCAGCGTGGCGGCACGGCTTGGCGAAGTTCGGGGACCTGAAGTATCCGGCCAGCTTCAAGCAATTTGATTACGTCAATGCGAACGCCCCGAAAAGCGGAGCGGCGTCGCAGGTCGCGCTTGGTACTTTCGATAACTTCAACTTGGTTACTGCCGGTGTCAGAGGCACGCTCGTCCAGGGCATTGATCAGGTCTACGACACGCTTCTGATTCAATCGCTCGACGAGGTCTCCAGCACATATGGGCTTCTCGCAGAGTCTGTGAGTCATCCGGACGACGTCTCTTCGGTCACGTTCAGACTTCGTGCCGAGGCTATGTGGCAAGACGGTAAGCCTGTCACGCCCGATGACGTGATTTTCTCGTTTAATGCATTCAAGAAAGTCAGTCCGCAGGCGGGCGCAAGTTATCGTCACGTCGTCAAAGTGGAGAAAACCGGCGAACGTGACGTTACCTTCGTATTCGACGGAGCGGGCAGCCGCGAGCTGCCTCAGGTTGTTGGGCAGCTCACCGTCCTGCCGAAACATTGGTGGGAAGGCACCGACAAGGACGGCAGGAAGCGCAACATTGAGGAAACGACGCTCGAAATGCCGCTCGGCAGCGGCCCGTATAGGATCAAGGAGTTTTCGCCTGCCCACCACATCGTCTATGAACGCGTTAAGGACTACTGGGGCAAAAGCGTCAACGTCAACATCGGTCGGAACAACTTCGACGAACTGAGATTCGAATATTTCCGCGATGCCACGGTCGCCATCGAGGCGTTCAAAGGCGACTTGGTGGATTGGCGTACCGAAAACAGCGCCAAGAACTGGGCGACGGCCTACGACTTCCCCGCGGTAGCCGAGAAGCGCGTGATCCTCGAGGAATTCCCCATCACCAATGTCGGGGTGATGCAGGCCTTCGCCTTCAATCTGCGCCGAAACAAGTTCAAGGATCCACGCGTTCGGCAGGCCTTCAACTATGCGTTTGACTACGAGGAGATGAACAAGAAGATCTTCTTTGGTCAGTACAAGCGCACCAGCAGCTATTTCGAAGGCACTGAACTCGCGGCAACCGGGCTACCGACCGGTCGGGAGCTCGAACTCCTCGAAACCGTGCGCGACAAGATTCCTCCTGAAGTCTTCACCAAGCCCTATTCCAATCCGGTCAACGGCGATCAGAATGCCGTTCGCAATAACCTGCGCGAGGCCTTACGGCTGCTGCGGGAGGCTGGCTACGAAGTGCGCAATCAGCAGGTCGTCAACGCAAAGACCGGCGAACCCTTTGAGGTAGAATTCCTCACAAACGCGCCCCTCTTCGAACGTGTGTTCCTGTTCTACAAGCCATCGCTGGAACGGCTCGGCATCACCGTGTCGGTGCGCACCGTCGACCAGGCACACTACGAGAACCGGCTGCGAGGATGGGATTTCGACGTTATTACTTTTGCGTGGGGTGAGTCGCTTTTGCCCGGAAACGAGCAACGCGGCTATTGGGGCTCGGAGTCAGCCGACCAGTCAGGATCGGACAATATTCTTGGCATCAAGAACCCGGCCGTCGACGAGATGATTACGAGAATCGTACGCGCCCAGACCCGCGACGAACTTGTGGCCGCCACCAAGGCACTGGATCGCATACTGCTTTGGAATCATTACGTCGTGCCGCAGTGGGGCTATGCCAAGTTGCGGACGGCGCGCTGGAACCGCTTCGGCCGCCCCGATCCAATGCCGAAGTACGGCATGTCAGCATTTCCCGCCATCTGGTGGTGGGATGCGGAAAGAGCGGCCAAGACAGGCGGCAAAAGGCAGACGCAATAGAATCGCCGGCCAATCTCGCCTTGCACAGCGATCCGATTAACCCGCGCACGGGCGATCAAGTCGTCTTGCGTAGGTTCGTGTCCGCTTTGATGAATTCGTGGTAGTCGGGCGGCTCGAAATCAAGCAGCGTTCCGCCCCTTTCAAAGTGCTCTGTGAAGGCCATGCCGATCACGTAGGTAGCGCCCACGGAGAGTGCCGGCGTAGTGAGCGCTCCGATCGCAGTTCCGGCCAAAGGCACGCTCTTGACCAAGCTGGCGACTCCCAGCCCGGTGCTTGCCGGAATCATCGTCCCGGCAAAACTTGCCAAGATTGCCTTGCCGCGATTCTTCGAAAACGGAATGTCATAGATCTGCGATATGCGACGAAGCATTTGGAGTTGCACCGCGCCAATGGCAGCCAGGTCGACGATCGGCACCGGAAGAAGTCCGGCGGCCCCGGACCAAAGAGAGAAACGCTCGACCAGTTTGCGCGCTCGGGCTTTGCGCTCGTCGCCGAGGTCTACCCCAAGGTCCGTCGGGGCAATTGATGCCCGACCCGCCACATGGCGCGTTCCCTCCGGCACCGGCTCGGATATCTTGGCATGAGGTTCAGGGCCGCCCTGATCGGGCCGAATAGCCTTTGGCAAACTCTTTTTACTCATGATTACGCCGCCTTCTTTACTCCTATCAGTCCATCAAGCTCGTTGGCGATTGCGGCAATTTCCCGCGCCGCATGCCCGTTCCAACTAATAAGGCTTGGTGTGGCTCCCCAAAGGGCCGCTTCCGGATAAGCGACACGATTGGTCATCTCGCTATTCAGCACCGGGAACCCCGCCTCTATCAACTCCGCACGTATGTGCTTGGCTATGACGGAGTCTCTCGTGGTCTGAGTCAAAACGCAACGGTATGTAGGACGTCGGCCTCCGGCTCCATCGATGAGCGAGTTGAGCGTATCCAGCATGCGATCGACGTCCAACGGCGACGGCTTGACCGGGACAAGAAGAAAGTCGGCCGCGGCGATACACGCCAATGTCGCCTGGGAGCGGAAGCCGGGGGTATCGATAATGATTGGACGCCCTGTAGCGGCAAGATCCTGCGCGGCCTTCCACGCCTCCGCCGTCGCATTTTCCACCACCGGGACCCCTCCTAAGGCTCGCTCGCGCGCCGCAAGCCGAGCGATCGAACGTTGAGGGTCTGCATCGATAATCGTCGGAGCCCGACCGGTAAGATGCCAATGAACCGCAAGGCAACTCGCGAGCGTACTCTTGCCACTACCACCTTTCATTGTTGCAACGGTGATTATCTGTCTCATGGCAGACCTGCCCTTCCGCTTAATTTGCGTTACGGCGAATCACTTTGCGGCCGATGCTATCGGATTCTGGGCTGTCATTCTTCCGGATGACGCCGCTATTGCCTGAATATTTGGGGGTTTGCCGCCAGCCAGCAAGGCAGAGTGCGGTCTTACCCCCCGCATTATCACCTTGGTGGGTCTATTGAGGCTGCGCTGACGTACATGATGCGCCGAGGGTTGCCTTGAACATGTCAAAGGACTGGACCCTCACCTGACACTTGGTCTGCGGATCGACTGTAACGTTGATGACATCGCCGGGAGCGGCCGACTGCTGCTTTCCGTTGACGTTTATATTGATGCTCTCGTTGGCGGGAGAACCTATCAGGGCAATGGTCAATCGTCCGCTTGCCACGATCATCGATTGGTTCGGCTTGATGTTGTAGATGTTCTTTGACGGAATGATCTCGTCCAAAGAGGCCTCAAAAGTCGAAAGCCTGTTTTGCAAGGCGACTTGCGTCGCGTTGAGGTCGGAAATCTGCGCCTTGAGCTTCTGATTGTCGGTCCGGAGCTGCTGGATAAGCTGCCTGGCGCCGGCAATATCAAGATATCCGACATTCAGGCCAACGACGTAACTGCCGATCGCGGCCAGGAGCGCGAAGAGGAACAACCACCGGCCTCTGAACAGACGACGCAGTCGATACCTGGTCCGGATCGCTTGCCCTGTTTGCGTCACTGCTTAGGTGCTCCCGCTCCAGAACCCGCGCCCGATGTGCCTGACCGTAGCCAGTCGGGAAGGTGCGGCATGTAATTCTTGATTTGCGAAAGATCGAGCGACAGTCCGCCCGGTGGTATGGGGGCTTGGGTTACGTTGGGTGGCGGCGGAGAGACGGTCGTCGCGTTGTTTTTGTCGGTTGCTGATGGGACGCCGCCGGCTCCGAACGGCCTGGACAGCGTATTGGTCTGGCCTGGTGCGGCCCCGGACATCTTTTCGTTCGGCGCCGCTTCACCCGGCGTGACATCACCCTCGGTTGCGCTTGCTTTGGAGTTGGAGGCCGTAGGATTGTCGACATTCCCGAGAATGACCGGCAGCCCATCCTTGCCGCCGCCGATGATCACTATTTTTGAATTCCGGGATTGGGCAAGCGCAAGCGTCGCCTCAATGCCACGCCAGCGCAGATATGAATCCGAAATTCCCTCGCTGACAGTCCTCTGGAAGGCCGCTATGCCGTTTGCCTCGATCTGCTTGCGCGTTGATTCCTGTGCCTCGCGCTCGACACGATACTTGTACTCCTGGATTTCATAGAACTGCTGCGTCTGGCGATTGATCGCTGCGACAATTTCCGCCGGAAGCTCGATACCCAGGACAAGAACATCCAGAATCTGGATCGAATTCTGCAAAAAGTCATTGTAGTGCTTCGGGTCCGGCTGCTCCATGGCTTCGGGCTGGACCAGGGTATTAAGATGCGTGCTCAGGCTCTTTTGCGCGTCCGCGCGGATCCGCCCCTGAATTGATTCACGTGACGTGTAGACTTCCTGCGCGGTGTATTGCGCAATGACTTCACGCGCCCGACTGCCGATCTCGGGCTCTACAACCGAGTTCAGGTAATGCGGACCAATGAATTTGTGAAGCACGCCAACATAGTTGTGCAGCAGTTGAAACCGCACGTTGATCTGCGCGCTCACGTTCACGCCGTCTTTGCTGATGGCGTTGAACGTCTGCGTCGTGGATTGCAGCCGAAGATTATAAATGTACAGCTTGTCCCACGGCCAAATGAGGTGAAGACCTTCATCCCTTAGTTGACGGGGATCCAGAATCGTGCCGCGGCCAACAAAGCACCAGCAGTAGAAATCGTATCCGTTGAATCGCTTCCAGAGAACGCCGACACTGCCGCTCGGAACCGTAATAACGACATACGGGAAGAGGATTGTGGCCATCAGCAACGCCATCAGCAATGTGACTGCCAGACTCGGCAGGTGGCGCCCGACATAACGCCGCCACGGACGTTGTTGCAGGGGTGGCATCCCATCAAGGGTTTCCGCGTAGCTCGTCATTATCCCTTCCTCATCGACCGCTACCGCCGTCGCTGCTTTATCGTACGTTGCTCGACAATTCGGCCTTCGTCCATACGAATCCTGCGCGCAGTCAAATTCAGTTCGTCGAGATAGCGATCATCGTGCGTGATCACGACCACGGTCGCGCCAGCCTTCATCAAATCCGGCAGCAATTCGTCGTAGAATTTACGCCGGAATTCAGGATCCTGTTCGGCGGTCCACTCGTCGAGCAGAAGGATCGGACGCTTTTCGAGCAGGCTGACGATAAGTGCCAGCCGTCTGCGTTGGCCTCCGGATAGATCGAGCGTTCGAAACTCACCGTCAGTTAACCCGGTCTTTTCTGCCAGTCGAAATTGTGTGAGCAGGCGATCAACTTCGCCTGGGTCGGCATCGTGTACCCCATAGAGGCGCCGGAACAAATGATAGTCGAAGAAAATCGCCGACATCAACGCGCGATAGTCGTCGCGTGTGGTGTCATCTATGCGTTTGCCGTCGAGGATGATTTCGCCGGAATCGGGACGATAGAGGCCGGAAAGAACCCTTAAAAACGTCGATTTTCCGGAACCGTTGCCCCCCGTAATGAAGACGAGTTCCCCCGGCTGCAAGATGAAGTCAATCGGCCCGATCTTGAAGGCAGTATCGGAAAAACGGTCGACGTAACGGAAATTGATCTTGCGCATCTCGATCTTGTCGAACTGCTTCACTACCGGAATTTCGCGGGGCTGAGCCGATGAAACCGTCGCGCGCAGAGCCGCGTCAAGTTGCACCAGTCGATCCGCCGACGCGTTTGCATTCAGCAAGACCGGAATTGACTGCACCAGACCGAAACATGCTCCCACAATGAACATCAGGGCTGTTGTGGTTTTCGTGAGAGCCGCGCCCCCCAGCGAATCGCTAAATTGCGGCGCCACGAACACGACGGCGCCGAGCAGGACGTACATCGATATCTGCGACGTCACGATCATCTTGAAGGTTTCGGCCTGACTCTTGATTTTGATATTCGCGGCCGTTCGCGACACGTCGACGGCATCAACAAACAAGTCGGCACTGCGTGCGCGGTTGAGCCTCACTTCCTTGAACCCGTCGAGGAAGTCGGTGAGCCGATCGAACAGTCGGCGCTCCCATTCCGCCGCTTTCTGTTTCTCCGCCACCAAACGACGGTTCTTCTGGTGAAAGACCGTTGCAGCGATCGAGACGATAACGATGGTTGTGACGATTGCAGCGATCGACAGGAAGGCTACGTAAATGGCAACGAAAACAATCAGTACTGCGCCCTGCACCGTGAAACAGAGCATGTTACTCGCTTGAGTGAGCACGGCTGTATCGCTGGTAATTGCAGCGACGATACGTGCCCGGCCCACGCCCTCGATCGACAACAGCTCCGAGTGCCTTATCTGGTCCATAAGGCGTATGCGAATCTTATGGATGATCGCTTCGATCTCGGCAGTGGTTGTGATGGTCACGTAGGATTGAGTCTTGATGAACAAAAGCAGCGCAATGATGAAGAGCGTCGCTGCCCACAGGCTGGAGCCGCTTTGCAGACCAGAATTGATGGCAGCGAGAATCGCCGCCGTACTGATGCCTCCGAGTCCGGACATAAGCAGCAGCTTCTGCAGCGAGCCGTGCATTTCGCGGCGAACGAGTTGAAGGAAGGACATAAGTCTGATGTCTTCCGTTTACACCACACAGTGCCGCTGCCGGCGCAGCAAGGTGTACCCCCGCCGAATCCGGCAAACCATTTCCGCTAAAACCGGCGAGGCCATTCGGCGCGGCGCGATGGGCCGGTCAGAAGCAGCACCGGCAAGACTACAAATGGAGTCGTGACGAGCGCCAGAAGAAAAGTGCCGATAAAGCCCATTCGGCGGTCGATGCCGCAAAGTCCGGTGAGGGCACAGAACACTATATAGACGAAGGCTTCGAGCATGGGGCTCGGTCTCGCCGGTCGGCAGCGTTATCGTTGCGGTGAATGGATCAACTCCCAATCGCCCGCCCTATGCAGGCGCAACTTACGGACTGGTCGTCGCTCCGGCCCCCTGAGAGGACTTGGCAGCGCGTTCCTTGCGCGAATCCCACATGTCCCTCTGAGCTTTGATGAACTGACGGTAGTCCGGCGGATTGAAATTAAGAAGGGTGCCGCCTGTCTCGAAGTGCTGAATGAACGCCTTGCCGATGGCATAAGTCGCGCCGGCAGAAAGCGCCGGCATTACAAATCCACCCGCGATAGTCCCGATGATCGGCACGGCCTTCAGTAGGCTTGCCGCTCCGATGCCGCTGGTTGCCGGAATCATCGACCCCGCAAGGCTCGCGATCAGTGCCTTGCCGCGATTTTCCGAGAACTCGACATCGTAGATTTGCGAAAGGCGGCGCACCATCTGCACCTGAAGTCCGCCTACCGCAACGGCGTCGACGACTGGGACCGGGATGAGCCCGGCAACGCCGGACCACAAGGCAAACCGGTCAACCAATTTCGAAGCCATCTGGTCACGCGATTCCGGCGTCTCTGCCGCAACGGCTTCGCCTGTTTCCGAAGATTTATTTGCCATGGCGGCTCCCTTTCTACGTACTCGAGCGCGTACAGCACCTGGTCGTAAGTGCTTGTTTTTCGGCTCAAACCCCTCGTGGCCAAAAAAGCGTATCATGCGACATATTCGATGCCAAGCGGCTGCGACCTCGCGTCCGCTCCGACAATTCAGCGTTTTTGGTGAGGGCAACAAGCGCGGATGAGAGGTCGAGTCATAGCGCTAACGGTGGCGGTGCGAACACGGGGCACTTGTCTTGCGGTGCCAAAAGCGATCTCATAGAACGCCTGACGGATTAATTGTTTGGAGGTCGGCCGTGGGAACAATCAGAACTGGCCGAACCAATGGTAAGCGACGCAGCGCCTGGGAACCACCGGCGGTAACCAAGGTGCCAATTGGCGCTGAAACAAAATCAGCTTCTCAGAGCGAAGTTAACGCGTGCCTTGCCGAACCACGGCCGCCGTCGCCACCAGCAACCAAGCTAGGATTCTCATTCGAGATGGCTTTGCCCATGTCCGCCCGCACCGAGAAATAGATTCGCGGCTGCTGACTCGGATAGGGGATAAGGCCCGGCTACACCGCGCAGTGGAGTCCAGCGGCTTGAGCGTCACAATCGACAGCGTCCTGGTACGGAATGGGGAATTGTCCGCAGCCGACGTCGATGGCCGCACTGTCGTTCTGAACCTGGATGCCGGCTCGTATTTCGACTTCAATCGGGTCGCGACCGAAATCTGGGGCATGCTTGCCGAGCCCTGCCGCGTCAGCGAAATTTTCCAGCACCTTTCGAAACAGCATGATGTCGATGCTGAAACGTTGACCCGCGACGTTACTCCGTTCCTGCAAACGCTCGTTGAGCATCGGCTGATCCGAATGCTGGCTCCGGGAGAAGCACGATGAAGTTGACCACCCGCCGACGCGCTTATCAGCAGGAGGCCTTTGTCGCGGTCGTTTTGGCGCGGTTTGCTGTGCGGTTCATTTCGCCCGCCCGGATTTTTTCGTGGGCCAATCGGCCGCCGCGACGCATCAATCGTTTCACGGGTGACGAAGCAAGCTGGGTCATTTGGGCCGTGGATCGTGTTGCTGCGAGGTCCTGGATGAACGCTCTTTGCCTACCCCGCGCGATTGCAGCGCACGCAATGCTGCGCCGGCGCGGCATACCAAGCCGGCTTTGCCTTGGCGTTGCGCGGGAAGGACACGCACTGGTCGCGCATGCATGGGTTGAAACGGCTGCGCACAAGGTGGCCTCGGATCCCGAAATTGGCCGATTTACACGTCTCGCTCGGTTCGGGAGCGCATCCTGACCATAGAGGTGAATTTCCATGAGCGGAATCGCCGGTTTGCTGCGCTTCGACGACCGGGCCGTATTGCGGCGCGACCTCGAACGCGCCGCAAATGCCCTCAGACAATATGGACCGGATCGCGCCGAAATCACTGCGCGGGAAAACATAGGCTTCGTCCATGCGCTGGCGCGGGTGACTCCCGAGGACCGTTTCGACCGGCAGCCACAGCAAGGCGCCAGCGGATCCATCATCACGGCTGATCTGCGGATCGACAATCGCGATGAGTTGCTCGCGCGCATCGGAATTGCGCGCCATGAAGCAACGGACTGGCCAGACTCGCGCATACTCCTCACGGCCTGGGAAAGATTCAGCGACGATATCTGGCCGATGCTCCGCGGGCCGTTCGCTGTCGCAATCTGGAACCCAGACAGTCGATCACTGACGCTTGCGCGCGATCACCTCGGGCTGAACGTGGTGATGTGGCACAAGGCCAAGAATTTTTTCGCCTTCGCAAGCATGCCGAGCGGCCTGTTCGCGCTGGACGAAGTGCCCCGAGAATTGTGCGAGGAAAAGCTCGCCGATTTCCTGGTGCTCAATCACGCTGATCACGCAACCACGATTTACCGCAATGTGTTTCGTGTTCCGCCGGCATGTTTTGTCCGGGTCAAAGCCGACGGATCAATCAACCAGAACCGTTATTGGTCGCCCGCCGATATCAAGCCGGTCAGACTGTCTTCGGATACGGCTTATGCCGATGGGCTGCGCGAGCGCCTCGATCAAGCTGTGCGCCGGCAGATGCGCAGCATCCACCCGGTTGGCTGCCTGCTCAGCGGCGGACTCGACTCCTCGTCGGTCTCCGTCCTTGCGGCCCGCGCCCTCGCCGAAAAAAATCAGCGGCTTGTTGCCTTCACCGGGGTGCCCCGTCCCGGCTTCCACGGCGCCATCCCCGACGGCTGTTATGCCGACGAGACTCCGTTCGTAGATGCAATCCAAAAGCAGGCCGGCAATATCGAGGTCGAGTATGTGCGCAATGATGAGTGCGATGATTTCGCGCAGCTCGAACGATTTTTTGTCGCCCTGGACGGGCCCGTACGCAACCCCGCCAATTTCGGCTGGATGACGGCGGCGCTGCATCGCGCCCGTGCGCGTGGACGGCGAGTCCTTCTCAGCGGGCTTTATGGAAATTACACCATTAGCTGGAATGGCTGGTCGCAAGCATCCGGCCACCTGCTCAAAGGTCGTCTGCGGTCGGCCTACAGACATTGGCGACTTTATTACCGAAGCACGCCCTACTCACGCTGGGTCGCGCTGCGAAAACTCCTGATCGAGCCCCTCATCCCTGCCCGGTTGGGCGATTGGGCCGATCGCCGCCGCCGCCCGAGCCGGATCGCGCCTTGGCAAGATCACGCCCCGATCCGTGTCGACTTCGCCGTTGCGATGGCCGTTGACCGCCGGGCCCGGGACGTCGGGCACGATTTCCTCTATCGCATGCGGCAGGATGAACGCGTAAGGAGCCTTGCCCAGATCGATTATGTCGGCGACTGGCGCGCAGCGGAAAAAGCCGTTACCGGCGTCGAAGTGCGCGATCCGACCGCCGACATGGACGTGATATCCTACTGCTTCGGAGTTCCGCCCGAACAATACCTTGCTGAAGGCATCGATCGCTCGTTGATCCGCCGCGCAATGTGGGGATTGCTTCCGGAAGCTGTCCTCACCAATCGGCTGAGCGGCCTCCAAGCGGCGGACTGGCATGAAAAGCTCGCAAACCAACGTTGCGAACTCGCATTGCAGGTCGCGGAGCTTTCCAAATCGCCGCTGGCACGGCGGATCATCGATCTAGGCCGCCTCGAAAGCGCAATCGAGAACTGGCCGAACGCCGGCTGGCACACAGCCGAAGTCTTTCGGGAATACAACCTTGCGCTGACGCGAGGCCTGGCCGGCGGCCGATTCCTTCGCTGGATTGAATCGACGAACTGACGAAGCTAAAGGCCGTGATCGGAAATGACTTCGGCCGCCACAAGGCGGTTCCAGATGAACAGTAAAATGAGTGCACCGAATGTTGCGCCAACGAGCCCCGCGCCCTGACCGGGGCGATAAAGACCAACAGCCTCACCGAGGAAAGACGCGAGAAAGGCCCCCGCCACACCTAATACTGTGGTGACGACAAAACCCTTCGGCGTATTTGGCCCCGGCATGATCAGCCGTGCGATGACACCGGCAATAAAACCGATAATGATGATCCAGAGAAGAACACCCATTGTGGTCGTCCCGTTTTGAGGACAGTCGCAGGCGCGAACGCCGCTAGGATAGACGGACCTTCTCAGGAAACAAATAGCGTAGTGAACCTTGTATCAGCGCTCGGGGCCTGAAAGGCTAAGATCGCGCTCTGCACGGAAAACATTGCTGTAGAGGTTTGCAATCCATTGGCGTCCGCTTGATGTGACGTTGAGGTAGCGAATGGCTCTTTGAATATGCGGGGAAACGGTTTTCCAGTAGAATTGCGGATACAATTCCATGAGATCGGCTGGCGATTCATAGCCGAGCTGCCTGTTGACGCCCGCTTCTTCAAATTCATAGTAGAGCGCGTTTGCTTTTCTTAAATACTGCGGATCGCCGAGTTGGCCGATGAGATCGGCCGCACGCACAAGAGAACCCTCTTCGTCGTCGTCATCAGAATTAAGGGTGGATGCGGGAAAACGCGTAAACTCGATCGCACGTGCGATTCTGGCTGCGTCCAGATAGGCGCTGCTGGAAAGGCGGTCCAGTGTAAACAGTTTCGACCGATCGACGTGGTATTGCAAAAGTGCAGCATCGGATGAGCCGCGCGGAACATTCACTTTGTTACCGCGCTCATCGATGACATATCCGTCGGGGCCGTCTCCTTTGAGAATGCCGCGTACGTATCCAATATCGTGAAACAGGCATGCGACGAGGAGATGCGCGTAGTCACTCGGCGTCGTGTGCGTGAGAAGCGCCCGACCCTTCATGATGTCGTAGCCGACCAGCGCCACGAGCATTGTGTGCTCGACGTTGTGATAGAGCGCATCGCTGTTTCCGATGCATTCAAGCGAAAGCCGCGCCACCGAGGGAATGAGCTCGGTCAGATGCGCTTCCGTCGACCGGAACCTGCGGCTCAAATGCGTGGAAAGAAATGAGCCCAGCGCCTCCGATGCCAGCTCGGGAACCGTAATCATGAGAGCCCCCTCCTCATGTTCGAGATTTCCGTGGCGCGTCAGTGACGTACCTCACAATGGCATTTGCAATTTCGATCTATCTTTTCGTGAGATCGCAGACCGCGAGAGGACATCACATGTCCTGGATACTAACATCAAAAAGCGGCGACATCGACCGGCCGAACCTGCCTGGCATAACGCCGGTCGCTCCCTGCGTCGGCGGGCTGATTATCTGGTACGCCAAGTTGCGCACCATCGCCCGCGAGACAACCGGACAACAAGAACAGACTGCGCCTGCCACAAAGGCTCAAACACCGGGAAAATAACTCTCCTGTTCGTGTCCACGTCAGTTTTCGGTCAAAGCAGACAGCGACGCGCCTGAGTTCAAATTACAGCGCGTTCTTGTGAGTTCCGCTTTCCGGCTTGCTTTGGGCAGCCGGCCGTCGCTCGACGCTTGGCCTCGCCGCAGGTCGCAGTTTTTCGCGCAGGGCCTGGAACGTGACATAGAGCGGCGGGATGACGAAAATTCCGACAAAGGAGGCGAAGATCATGCCGCCGAATACCGGGGTGCCGACATGCCGACGCGCAAGCTCGGACGCGCCGGTCGCCACGACCAGCGGGAGAAGGCCAAGGATAAAGGCAAAGGATGTCATCATCACGGGGCGGAACCGCAGCCTTGCGCCTTCGGCGGCCGCTTCGTGCAAAGGAACACCCTTCTCCCTCTGCTCTTTCGCGAACTCGACAATAAGAATTCCGTTTTTAGCGGCGAGGCCGATCAAGACCACCATGCCGATCTGTCCATACAGATCGAGCGTGAGTCGACTGATCACCATTGCTGCAAATGAACCAAGAATACCGATGGCCACCGACAGCAACACCGGCACCGGTATAGTCCAGCTTTCATAGAGCCCGACCAGGAACAGATACGCGAACAGAACGGCAAAACCGAGGATGATCGCGGTCTTGCCTTCGGCGCGCTTCTCCTGGAACGCGGTGTCGGTCCACTCGCCGGCAAAACCTTGAGGCAGCGTTCGCGCAGCAACCTCTTCCATTGCTGCGAGGGATTGGCCTGACGACACACCGGCGGCTGGACCTCCCTGAATCGTTACCGCTTGTCGATTGTTATAGCGGATCAAGCCTGGCGGCCCGACGACGACCCTCGCTTCCGCAAGGCTTCGCATCGGGATCATCTTTCCGTCGTTGCTGCGGACATTGATTCGATAGATGTCATCGATCGTCGCTCTGTCGCTCGCCTCGCCCTGGACCTGAACCTGCCAGGTGCGACCGAACAAATTCATGTAGTTGACGAAGTAGCCGCCGAGCGAGGCCTGCAACGCCTGGAAAACGGAATTCAAGGGCACGCCGAGAATTTGCGCCTTGTCGCGATCGATATCCAAATAGATCGATGGATTGGTCGCTGAGTAAGTTGAGAAGACGCGACTCAGCCGCGGATCCTGGTTCGCGGCGACAATGAGTCCGCGCAGCGCCTGCGCCATTTCTTTCGCCTCGCCGCCTTGGAGGTCCTGAAGGACATAAGTAAAGCCGCCGCCCGATCCGAGGCCAAGGATCGGCGGCGGCGCAAGCGGGGTGACCATCCCTCCCTGGATTTGACGGAATTTCGAACTGAGCCGGGTCATCACTTCCCGAACGCCCAGCGCTGAGTCCCTGCGGTCCTCAAATGGCTTGAGAGTGACCACCATGAAGCCCGCGTTTGGCTGCGAGAAATTGTCGATGAAGTTCAGTCCGATCACCGATGTTACATCCTCGACAGCCTTCTCCTCGCGCACGAGATCTTCTGCCTGCTTGATGACATCGCTCGTGCGCATGACCGAAGCGCCGCCCGGCGTCTGAATGACGACGAAAAAGGCACCCTGGTCATCCTCGGGCAGAAATCCTGTCGGCGTGATTTTCGAAAGGCCAACGATCCCAAGTCCGCTCGCGCCGACAAGCACAAGGCCAATGATCGAGATTCTGAGCAGGCGCGTGACGACCGAGCCATACTGATCGCGCACATAGTCGATCGCGCGCATGACTTTTCCCATGATGCCGCCACGCGGTCCATGGTGGGGCCGCAAAAGCACGCCGCAGAGCGCCGGCGAAAGCGTGAGCGCATTAATGGCGGACAGAAACATTGCGACGGCGACGGTTACAGCAAATTGCCGGAAAAGCTCGCCCGAAATGCCGGGAATGAACGCGACCGGCACGAACACGGAAAGCAGCACCAGAGTAATCGCAATGATCGGCGCCGTGATTTCGGACATGGCCTTTTTGGTCGCCTCGGCAGGCGAAAGCTCCGGGTGCTCCTCCATCACCCTCTCGACGTTTTCGACAACCACGATCGCGTCGTCGACGACAATGCCGATGGCGAGAACAACGGCCAGAAGGGAAACCGAATTGGCGGAATAGCCGACGGCCAGCAACACGACGAAGGTGCCGATGAGGCTGACTGGCACCGCCAGAGTTGGAATCAAGGTGGCGCGCACATTACCCAGAAACAAAAAGACAACGATCACAACAAGAATGAAGGCTTCGACCAGGGTTTTTTGCACCTCATGGATCGTGTCTTTCACGAAGACCGTCGGATCGTAGGTGATCTTCCAGGTCAGATCGTCAGGGAAATTTTTTTGCAGCTCTGCAATTCGGCCGCGAACAGCATTCAGAGTGGTGATCGCGTTGGCGCCCGGCGTTTGAAAGATGGCGATGGCCGCGGCCGGACCGCCGTTGAGTCGTGTTTCACGGTCGAGATTTGCCGCGCCCAGATCCACCCTGGCGACATCGCGGAGGCGGAGCACCGAACCGTCCGGGTTGGTGCGGATAACGATATTTTCGAATTCAGGGACGGTGCTGAGCCGGCCTTTGGTCTGAATATTGAGCTGCAGTTGCTGATCGTTCGATGCCGGGCGGGCGCCGATACGGCCAACAGCAGCCTGAATGTTCTGCGACTGGATCGCGCTGATGATGTCGGCCGTCGTCAGATTAAGTCCCGTCAGCCTATCCGTCCGCCCCCACGCGCGCATGGAGTAATCCTGCGGTCCCCAGAGCGCCGCATCGCCGACGCCGGGAGTGCTCTTGATCTGGTCCAGAAGATTTATCGTGACGTAATTCGACAGGAAGAGCTGATCATGCGTGTGTTTCGGAGAGTACACGGCGATGACTCCGAGCAGCGCCGATGATTTCTTCTTGACCGTAACGCCTTGGCGTTGCACCTCGGGCGGCAGACTCGAAAGCGCAATCTGCACGCGATTGTTGACGTTGACGGCGTTGATGTCCGGATTGGTACCAAGCTCGAATGACGCAACAAGCGAGTAGCTGCCGTCGTCCCCACTGACGCTCTTCATGTAGATCATCTTGTCGACGCCGACGACCTGAGCCTCGATCGGCTGTGCGACGGTGGCCGCGACCACAGCGCCTGAGGCGCCGGGATATACGGCCGTTACGGAGACTTGCGGCGGGACAATGTCGGGGTATTGAGCAATTGGAATTGACACCAATGCCAACAGGCCCGCGATCGTCGTCACAATGGCGATGACAATTGCAAGTCGCGGGCGATCGACAAAGACCGATGACAACATTTTTTTGGCTCCGGTCAGCCTGCCGAAGCAACTGGAGTGGCGCGAACCGGCGTGCCGGGCCGGATACTTTGCAATCCTTCGACGACGACGAGTTCACCGCCGGAAAGTCCCTGTTCGATCACGATGCCGGTCCCGCTGGGGCCGCCGGTCTTGACCCTTCTTACTGCCGCCTTGCCGTCCTCAACCACGAACACATATACGCCGCCTTGGTCCGCGAGCAGTGCCGATTGGGGAATGACGACCTTTTGCTCCGGGGCAGCGAGTTCGACGACCACCGTCAGCAATTGGCCATCGACGAGACCCGCTCTCGGATTGGCGACGGTGGCCCGCACGAGGACCGTGTCGGTTGATCGGTCAACCATGAGGTCCACAAAGTTCACCTCTCCGACTTGATCGTAGAACGTGCCATCCGGGTAGCGCAGTTTGACCTTGAAGCTTTTCAGGTCGGGCCTCTGACCTGTCTGCTGCGCGCGTAAGAAATCACGCTGACTGACAGGAAACGTCACATACATCGGATCCTGGCTTACGATCGTCGTCAGGATGCCGCTGTTTGAAGAAACGACATTGCCTTTTGTGATGCTGGTGCGTCCGATTTTTCCCGAAATCGGCGACGTGATATCGGTGTAACCGAGATTGATCTGCGCGGTTTGCAAATTCGCCTGAGCCTGCAAGACCGACCCCTGAGCCTGCTCATCCGCCGCGACCGCCTGGTCTCTCGCCACGACCGTGCCTGAACTTGTTGCGAGCAATTCTTCGGCGCGCTTGAGCTGAATTTGCGTCAGGACTTTTGCCGCCTTGGCAGCCTCGAGAGCGCCTTGCGCCTGTTTGACGGCAGCTTCGAATAACCCTTTTTCGATATGGTACAGCGGGGCGCCGTCTTTAACGGCATCACCTTCCTTGAAGACAACCTCTTCGAGGTATCCGGTCACTCTCGCTCTTACTTCTACGCGATTGATTGCCTCGACACGGCCGACAAACTCGAGCGCTGGCGTTATGGCCTTTTTTTCGGCAACGATTGTGCCCACGGGAATGGTTACGGGAGCCGTTTGCTGGCCGTGTGCTGCCATTGAAAGCGCGGAAAGCAGCAAAAACGCCGGCACGAAAAGGCGCATAGGAGCAACCCCTTCCGGAAGCGGATCTCGGATCGGTCCAAACTTAGTTTAATACCGATGTCAGCGGTTGCCATCGAAGTTGGACCATGGTCCAATTTTTGGCGAGCCTTGCGGAGCTTGACTTTAGTCCCGGCTTGCTCCGACCAACGCCTACTGAGATTCCTTGCCAGGCTCGTCAGGACGCGCAGATGAAGGCGCCGGCAACGGTAAAGTTGCCGTGTTATCGCCCTTTTCGAGCACGATCTCACGGCTGCGAACCTCGCGCAAAATCCAGCCTTTGTACCCTTCGCCTGCCTTCAGTCTGAGAACGGTGTCGGTGGAGTAATCGAGAAATATCCCAAGGCCGCCTTTATCTCCCGCAATCGTGCCGATTAGAAAAAGTTGCGGAC
>Ga0184625_10000184_pt1 | contig 19999 bp, 14 predicted proteins | sample PLM3_30_b1_FD_133151 | JGI IMG/M metagenome (GOLD analysis project Ga0184625, IMG submission 133151) | Groundwater sediment microbial communities from an aquifer in East River, Colorado, USA - PLM3_30_b1 | ecosystem: Environmental > Terrestrial > Soil > Riparian zone | place: USA: East River... | reverse complement strand
CGATGGCGATGCACGCGAGCTATCTTGTCCAGTCGGAAGGGCCGGGCGATCCGCTCGACAAGGTGCCCGAGCTGTCGCGCCGCGCCCGGGGGGTACCCGTGTGGGCCGCTCTACGCTCGCTTGTGCGCACCGGTGTCGCGGAGATCGTAGAACGCTTCGTCCAACACGCTCGGGCGCTCGCCGGGGGCATCGCGAGCATCGACGGTGCCGAGATCCTCAACGAGGTCGCCTTCACTCAGGTGTGCGCCTCGTTTGGCGACGACGAACGCACCAGGTCCGTGACAGCCCGCCTGCTCGCCGACGGGACCGCGTGGATGTCGGGCTCCCAGTGGCACGATCGCGACGTCCTGCGCGTCTCGGTCAGCAACTGGTCGACCGACTCTGACGATGTGGCCGCGTCCGTGGCGGCCGTCCGCCGCGCGGCGCTGGCGCGGTGACTAGCCCACGCCGGCCGCCTCGAGCTGAAGCGCGAGTGACAGTACGGTCATGTCCTCTCCCAGCGGTGCGACGACCTGGACGGCACCGGGGCGTTTGGTCGTGCCCGGCATTGGCAGGCTCAGTGCCGGGAACCCGGCGAGGTTCCAGGCCTGGGTGTAGGGACTGCAACGGGCGCCATTGATGTAGGCCCGCTGGTAGCCGGCGTTGGTGGCCCACCCGGGGGGCGGTGCGGGCCGGGCGATCACCGGGCTGAGCAGAACGTCGAAGTCGCTGAACCAGGCGAGGACCCGGTTGCGCCACGCGTCAGCCTCGGCGGGTCGCGGTCGGCCGCGCCCCAGTAGGCGCTCACCCTTCGCCACCATGACGCGCGTACGACGTTCGAGCTGCGCGATCGGCAGGTTGAGTTGGCGCACGTCGGTGGCGATGCCGGCGAGCCAGCACCGCACCCACATGTTGACCAGCGCCAGGGGATAGGGCGGGGAGGACTCGACCACGCGATGTCCGGCCGCCCGCGCCCGGTCGGCGGCGGCGGCGAGGGCGCGCCGGGCGACCGCGTCGGGCCGCCCAATCGGCGACGGTGACCGCCGCGAGACGGCGACCCGCAGAGGTCGCGTCGGCGGCTTCGGGTCACGCCAACGATCGGTGCCCGCCAGGACGTCCAGGGCGAGCGCGGCGTCGGCGACCGTGCCGGCCACCGGACCGAAGACGCTGCAGCCGAACCAGTGGTCACGAAGTCCGCCGGCGAGTGGGACGAGCCCGCGGCTGGGTTTGAACCCGACGACACCGCAGTTCGCGGCCGGGATGCGAAGCGAACCCCCGCCATCGGAGCCGAGAGCGAGCGGGGCGAAGCCGGCCGCCACTGCCGCCGCGCTACCGCCGGAGGACCCGCCCGCGTTGCGGGACAGATCGCGCGGATTGCGCGTCCCGCCGTGATTCGGGGACTCGGTGAATCCCCAGATGGCCAGCTCCGGAAGCCGCGTCTTGCCGACCACGACGGCGCCGGCCGCACGTAGCCGGGTCACGAGCACGTCGTCCGACGGCTGGGGGTCCACTGACGTCGCGGCCGAGCCGTGTCGGGTGGGCAGGCCGGCGACGTCGACATTGTCCTTAATGGCCACTGGGACGCCGGCCAAGGGCAGGTCCGCCAGGTCCGCGCGCTTCCCGACCGCATCGGCCTCGCACCGCGCCCCGTCAGCATCGATGACCTGGAACGCGCCGATGGTGGGATCGGTGTCTTCGATCCTGGCCAGGCAAGGCTCCAGGGCGTCCCGCGCCGTACGCCTGCCGGCCCGGACGTCGGCCGCGATCTGAACAGCCGTGCCCATGCCCGTGTCGATGGTGTCCATGCAGCGACCGTAATTCCCTCAGCCCCGTACCGTCCTTCGATGTGGGCCGCCCGTGGCTCATCAGCGGCCGACGAAGTGTACGAAGATTGTGCCGGTGTTGTCCGAGTCTGTTTCGACGCGACGATACAGCTTCCTGATCTGTGGCTGGTTCAGAAACGCCAGTACTCGCTTCTTCAGCTTTCCCGTTCCCTTGCCTGGAATGATCTCCACCAGGTCGGCCTTCGTGCGTACCGCCTCGAACACGATATTGCGGAGAGCGCGATCGATGTCCCGGTCGCTCCTGAAGATCGGATGCAGGTCGAGCGTCAGCTTCGCCATCACCAGCCTCCAATGTCATAGTCCCTCTGCGGCCGGGGCGCCCGCGGCTCGCCGTATCAATTGCAAGATCCGCATGCCGGCCACACTACAAGGCCTTCTTGGCCCATAGGTCTGACTGGGCCGGCCGAGCCGACGGACCTTGGTTGGCTTCGTCCGGGATGACCTCCTGATTCAGCCTCTGCTCCACCTCGATGACCTCGGGTCCACCGAGTGGCTTCAGGATTCGTAGCGCCTCCTGCCAGTGCTGCCGCGCCCGATCGGCGTCGTGGCACAGGGCGACGGCATCGCCCAAGTGGAGATAGGCCAGCCCGGTTCCGTGTGTCCGCGGGTATCCGGCCCGCAATCGCAGGCTCTCGGACAGCAGGTCAGCGGCGACTGCGGCCTGGTCCGGACGCGTGCGAATCCGATCTGCGGCGACGTTGAGCAAGACGCCTGCCAGGCCGACGTCATCTCCGGAGTCCACATAGCGCTCACGGCACAGCTCCCAATGCTCGGCGGCACCCAGCCGATCGTCCTGCTCCCACAGCACAACGCCGAGCGCGTTGAGCGACGCAGCTAGCCCAGTCTCGTCGTGAAGGAGCTCGAATGCATTGGCCGCTCGGCTGAGTTGGTGGCGTGCGGTGTCCAGGTCGCCCGCTCGCAAGTGCGCTGTGCCGAGGCCGAGGGCGCTGATCGCACGGCCGTTCCGATCGGTGCGGGAACGCAGAGCCAGCCCCAACTCCAGATGGCGCACAGCAGCATCGAACTGCCCTTGGTCGATGAGGACCAAGCCGAGGTTGGTCTGCGCCTGGGACAAGCCCCGCCCACGGCTGCCGCCGGCGAATCGCGCGGCAAGCTGGAATTCCTGCCAGGCCTCGCGGGTTTCGGCCCGCAGCCGATGCACCACGCCGAGCTCGTTGTGCACCCAGAATGCTATCGCTGCCTTTTTCGTGGTCATCGGCAGCTTGAGGACCGCTTGAACCACCAACTGCCGGTCGTCGAGGCGACCTTCACGGGCATACCAGATGCAGAGCGCAACTGCGACCCGCCACAGCCATGCCTCGACCGGATCCGACCGCCGGGCCGTGCCGCTACGGCGTCGGGGGAGCATGGTCTGGAGTTGGGTGGTGACCAGACGGAAGAGCACGTCGTGCTCGTGCTCAAACCACCTGCGTGACTCATCGATCGCGGCGTCGTGTTCGTGGCTACGGCCGGCACGGACCGGCCCGACGAGCAGCGGCTCGGCATACTGCTCGCTCAACACCGCGTAGTACCGAGCAATTCGGAGCCGTGCGCGGGCCAGTTGTCGGCGCGACTCCTCGTGTTCCAGGCGGCGAAGCGCCGACGTCGCCAGGAGTTGCCTGACCCGGTAGCGACCCGGGCTGGCCGACTCGACCAGGCCTCGTCGTACCAGCTCCTCAAGCAGCGCCGCGGCCTGGTCGGCAGGTAGCCCCGCGACCGCCCCTGCCGCATGGGTGCCGATCTCGATCGTTGGAATCAGCGTGAGTAACCGGAAGAGCCGGCGGTGCGCGACCGACATCTCGCGATATGTCAAGTCGCAGGCGTCCCAGACCCGGCGCAGCGCGGCCGACTCCACCCGCCATTGGCGATAGGGCGAGACTCGCATCGCCTCATGTACCACCTCCACGACCCGGCGCAGGGGCCATCCCCGATCGCGCAACAGCTGGGCGAGCAGACGGATCGCGAGTGGCTGCCGCCCGCATTGGTTCACCAGCTCGACCGCAGCCGACGGATCCCGCTCTACCAGTTCGGGGGTGCTGCATGCGGCGAGAAGCGCCACGGCGGCGGATTCAGACAGCTCGCTCAGGTGGTGGACCCGAGGGCCCGCTAGCTCCTCCAGGTCCACCGAGCCGGCCAACAGCACCCGACATCCCGGACCGACCGGCAGTAGACGCCGTACCTGCTCAGGCCGGTCAACGTTGTTCAGTAGCAGAAGAGCCTGCCGCTTGGCGAGCCAGGTATGTAGCCGGTCGGCCGCCTCGTCCAGATCGTCGGGCCGGTGCGAACGGGGCTCGACCAGACCGAGAAGCTGCAGCACGCGTTGGAGGGCGCGGTCACCGTTCAGTTCCCGTTCGGTGTCCAGGCCGCGCAGATCCAGATAGAACGATCCATCGGGAAAGCGGTTGGCGATCCGGTGTGCTGCGTGCACGGCGAGCGCGGAAGTCCCGACCGCCCGACGACCGATCACTGCGACGACCCGCTCGGTGTCCAGCAGACCGACGACCACCGCAAGATCCTGCTCGCGGCCAACGAAGGTCGGCGGCGCCGGGGGTAATCCCGGTGCGTCACCCACCGGCTCAGACGAGTTGTCAGGTCGTGGCCGGTAGCGGCGTTGGATCAACGACACGGCAGCCGCCACAACGCCGATCAACAGCATCCCGCCAACGAGGATCCTGAGCCAGAGCGGGCCGTTGAGTAAGGCAGCTATGGCGTTCTGACTCACCAGGCCGACGAACGCCTCCCGGACAAGCAGCCACATCGCGGTTGTGACGACCGTGGCGGCGCCGACGATGAACGCCGTACGCGGTGCGGCCGGGCTCCGGGCACGCCATTCGGACACCCATCGCCGGACCCAGGTCCTCATCGGCGTACCGATCCCGAGATGAGGCCGGCTATGATTGACCGCCGAGCGGACAGCACCACCGCAACCGGGGGGATGGAGGCGACAACGCAGGCCGCAGCCAGCGTCCCCGCGCTGGTGACGAACTGGCGGCTCTGTCCGAACAGGACCATTCCCACCGGTGTAATCCCAGGCCCACCGAACAGCAGTCCGACGACCAGATCGTTCCAGACAAAAATGAACTCCAGGGCGGCGACGGCGACCAAGGCCGGCCGTGCGGCCGGGAGTACGACGCGGCCGAGCACCGAAAGCTCGTTTCCACCGCCAAGCCGGGCCTGCCGGATGCGGTCGGGCGGGACGGCGGCAAAGGCATTGCGTAGCACGAGAACGGCAAACGGCAAGCCGCGTCCAATATGGACGATAGCGAGTGCCAGGACGGTACCCTGGAGACCGGCCGGCGACAGCAACTGGTGCAGTGGCTTGGCAACGGCCTGGATTGGAACGATGGCGGCAACGAGTAGCACCGCGGTGGCCGCGCCCTCACCGTACGGGTGCAGCCACGCCAACGAGTGCGCCGCGAGGCTTGCGATCGCGATCACCGCCGCTGTCACGACGATGCCCAGAGCTGCCGTCATCAACAGGGACTCGGCGAGTTCGGTCTCAGCCAGCCCGGCGTACGAAGCCCAGGACAGCGGTGCGATCCAGCCGCGGGTGGCCGGGTCAATGGGCGCGTGGAGCGAGATCAGCAACAGCAGGACGACTGGACAGGCCCACAACCCGATCACTATCCACAATGTCACACCCCGGGCAAGCCGACCGGCCACGGCTACCCGACCCGGCCTGGGCCTGGAGTGCGGGGGCAGCCGGCGCCACCAGGGATCGGCCGACGCGGGCGAAGCGCCCCGTGGCGGCGAGGGCCAGGCGTGGCGCGCTCCCCGTACGGCGATCATCGTGCCCAGCGCGACGACTAGCAGCCAGGCGACGCCCACGGCGGCAGCCACACCCGATGCATCTGCGTTCGGCTGGCGAAGAACGTAGAGCGCGAGCACCTCGGCTTCATGCTGCACCGATCCGGGTGCCATGACGAGGACGAGGTCGAATGTCCTACTGGCTGCGACGGCGACGAGCACAACCAGGATCGCCGCAGTCCGGCGCAGAAACGGCCACCGGACGTCGCGCAGTACCCGCCAGGAATCCGCACCTTCGGCCCGGACTGCATCCTCCAACTCCGCTGGGATCGCGTCGAGCGCGGCTCGAAACACGACCACGGCGAGCCCCGCCCAGGCCCAGGTGAAGGCCGATATCAGCGCAGCGGTGACCAACTGCGGACCGAGCAGCGAGGGCAGCGTGGACGGTTCGACACCCACCCAGCCGCCGATGCTCTGCAAGATGGCTGTCGCCGGTCCCAGGCGTGGCGACGGGCTGTACAGCAAGCGGAATGCCGTGCTGACGACCACGAGCGGCAACGCCATCGGCGTCAGTACCAGCGTGAAGACGTGCATGACCGGCAAGCCACGGGACAGGACTGCGATGCCGTAACCCATCGCGGTGACCAGGACCGGCACAACGACGGCCCAGATGGCAGTGTTGATTAAGTCGGTCGCCAGCTGTGGGTCTTGGAATGCCCTGAAGTAGTTGCCGACACCGGCGAAGGCGCCGTCGTTGCCGACAAGGCTCCCTTGGGCAATCTTCGCCGCCGGCCAACCGATGACGAGACTCAGCATGCCCAGCGCCGGCACCAGCCACACAACGGCATGACCCAGCCTCGCGCGGCCTCGACTTCGGCGCGGCGGGCCATGATCGTCAAGCAGCCGGACGTCACCAAGCAGCCGCTGGCCGGGTTCCGGGGTCAATATCTCGCCTCCTGCACCCTTGGCAAGTCCCACTCCGCGGCGTCGGCGAGCTGCGCCTGCACGCGCTCGATCAACGCAGATCGGTCACCACCGGGCACGGACACGGCAGCAAAGAACTCGGTCAGAATTTGGGCCAGCCCTCGCCCCTGGCTCGAGCTGAGCCGGCCGGTGAGCTGGTCGGACAGATCAAAGTGGACCTTCTCGGTCCGAATCTCGGCCGCTAGCATCCGGGCCAAGGGTGTCGGGTAGCGGTCAGGCGGAGTATTGAGGTTGGGTGAGAGGAACCCGCCGCGTTTGATCCAGCTGTCCAGCGAGCCGGGCCTGGCGAGCCATTGGATGAGCTCCCGGCTTCCGGGGGATTCGGTCATGCGTGCCGCCACATCGCCCCCGACAACCAGCGGCGGCGGCCCGTCTGTCGCCGGAAACCTAAACACTAATGGCGATTCGGGGAGCCGTCCTGCCCGCCGTAGCCGCTCCACGACCGCGGCCACGAAGTCGCCCTCAAAGACCATGCCGGCCCGATCATTGGTGAAAACGTCAAAGACCGACTCCTCGAACTGGGTCAGCAGCGCCCGCGCGGGACCGTCGGGAAAGGCACCTGCGATGGACCAGGCCTCGCCAAGTCGGGCGAGCGCCTTCCGCACGACGTCGGACCTCCATTGATTCTCTCCCCGCGCCAACTGCCGGTACACCTCGCCGCCGTCGAGACCGGCCAGGACGTTCTCGAACCAGTCGGTAACCACCCAGCCGTCGGCGGCTCCGATGGACAACGGCGCCCGACTGGAAAGGGCCATGGTCCTGACAATCGCCAGCAGGTCTGACCACGTTCCCGGCGGCGCCGTGCCGGCCAACGTGGACGGTCGATACCAGAACAGCGACTTGTGCGCCGCCTTTACCCAGAGCCCGAACAACTCTCCGTCGACGGTGACCGACTCCAGCAGATCCTTGGGTACACCCTCGGCGAGAGCCGGATCGATCGGCATGACGCGGTGTTCGCGGGCGTAGGCCTTGATCAGGCCGGGCAACGGCACAACCGCCACATCAGGGGGGTTGTCGGCGTCGAGTCGGGCCTGCAGCAGCTCGTGGACCTGCTCACCCACGGGGACAATCCGTACCGGGCGGCCGCTTTCCCTGCTGAACTCGTTGACGACCGCGCGAAAGGCGCCCAGTTCTCCACCGCTCCACATCACCACGACCTCGACCGCATCGGGATCTCGGGCACATCCGCCCGCGCCCGCGGCCTGCACCGTGACCAACCCAGTGGCGCGTAGCAGCACCGGTCCGACGGCCTTGAGCAGTGTCCGGCGCGACGTCCTTAGGTCAGTCATGGGTTGAGTTCCGGCGGTGGTGCCCACAGAAGGTTGTGCGGGTCCTCCGCCTCGAAGACAAAGACCCGCTCCGCTATGACGTTGACGCCCACCCGGTCTCGCGGCCGCGAGCGATCGACTTCGGCCGATCTCGCCAGCCATCGGACGCCCTGAAAGCTGGTGGGTTCGACCAGCACTCGCATCGCGGCACCTGCCCGGTCGGTCGCGACGATCTTCGCCGGAACACCCTGATCGGGAAGCCCCAGCTCAAGCGCATCCGAGGTCACCACGATCACGCGCTGGCCGTCTCGAAGGGGTTGAGATACTGCTATGTGCATCCCGGCGAAATCGACACGAGAATCGCGCACCACTCCAGCGAGCTCGATGACCGGATCGCGCAGGACCAGCCTCGCGGTGTCCAAGTCGGGCGGCGCCTCCCGCAGGGTCGCGATCGAGCCGCTCGGCCCGGTACCCGCGCGACGTCGCACGATCACCCGATCGGCCTGGTCAATGACGTCCGGACGGTTTGTGCACACCAGCACCGAGAGAGTCGGAGCGGCAACGGCCCGCTCGATCAACTGACGCAGCCCGACCACCCCTTCGGCGCCCGCGGTCGCATCCACCACCAGGACCTGCGGGGATCTCATCGCCGCCCGGGCGAGGGCGGCCCGAAACCGCTGCCCGGGCGATATCTCGTGCGGCAGAAGCCCCAACGACGGCAGCAACTCGAGGCGGTCGGCGACGGCGTCCAGGCGGTGGCGGATGACGGCATTGGGCCGACCCAACAGCCGAGCACCGTACGTGACATTCTCCTCCACCGTCAGATGGGGTAGCAGTCCCCCACCGGCCGGCACCAGGCCGACCGGGAGCCGGGCAGCGGGGATGCCGATGACGTCGACGCCATTAATGAGCACAGTTCCAGACGAGGGTCGGACGACGCCGGCGACGAGCCGGGCCAAGTTCGTACCGCCGAATCCGGGTGGGCCGGCCACAGCCAGTATCTCACCGTCAGCGATGACAAGCGACCAGCCGTCCATTGCCGGAGGTGGCTGACGCACCCGGCGCCGAGTCCACCCCCCAACGGCGACGTCGCGGAGCTGCAGCGACCTCCTCACCTCCTCATCTCAGCTCGTCGCGCTGGAACATCGCAGCCGTGAACACGCCAACAGCTCGCCATGTTGCCGTTTGTCAACGAGATATGTGCGGGTACTCCATTCAAGACGGTCGCGTCGACGCCCGGCTCCGTCAGGGTAGAAGCCAGTCCCCATAGTTTGACACATGGGCATGCCGCTATTCTCGCCCGCGGGTGCAAACCTTCATGTGCGCTCGCCCGGTCTGACCCGATCAGCCTGATGTTTCTTCGGAGCAATGTGCTGGAGGAGCCATGATGCGTACTAGCCAGTCTGCCCGTAGCCGCTCCCGCGGCGCCCCGCTGGTGATCGCCTCCAATCGCGGCCCGGTCGAGTTCGATGAGGGGCCGGACGGAGCCGTCTACGGACGGCGGGGCGGAGGAGGACTGATCGCGATTGTTGGTCCCGCCCTCGCCAGTTCAGGTGGCGTATGGGTCGCCGCGGCGTGCAGCCCGACAGATCGGCAGGTCGCCCGCATCGCGGACCGAAACAATCAGCTCATCACGGTCTATCTACCGCAGGGCGCGATAACTGTACGCAGTATTGACGTCGATGAGGATGCCTTTCAGATTTACTACCATCGTGTCGCCACGCAGACACTATGGTTTCTGCACCACCACCTGTTCGACCTGGCTCGATCGCCGCACTTTGGACCGGAGCTTCGCGCGGACTGGCTCGCCTACGAGCAGGTCAATGGGGCTTTTGCCGCAGCCTGCGCTGACGAAGTGGCGCCCGGTGGCACGGTCCTGCTGCAGGACTACCACCTCGCCGCTGCACCGGCTCTGCTCCGCGCGCAACGACGCGACGTCCGCATTGTTCACTGTACAATGTGTCCATGGGCCGATCCGGCGTACTTCGCGACGCTGCCGGCCTGGATGGCGCGCCGGCTGATCGACGGAATGCTCGGAGCCGATCTGCTGTCGTTCTTCGTTCCCCGGTGGGTGAAGTGCTTTCTGCGCAGCTGCGCTGACCTCGGGTACGACGTCGAATGGTCGTCCTCCTCCGTCGGCGGCAGCAACGGCGACGCCACGGCTGTCCGGGCGGTACCGGTCGGCGTCGACATCGATGACCTGCGCGCCCAGCTAGGTGGCCCGCGCGGTCAAGCCGAGTCGGCCGCCGTCCGCGAACTGGTCGGCGACCAGCGCTTGATACTCAGGGTCGATCGCTTGGAACCGGCGAAGAACATTGTCCGCGGCATCGCCGGCTTCGAGTCTTTCCTTGCGGCCAACCCGTCAGAACGTGGCAGCGTGCTGCATTACGTCCTGGCCTACTCGTCGCGGGTGGATACGCCTGACTACCAGCGGTACGCCGCGGAGGTTCGGCACGCGGTCGGCGCTGTCAACGAGCGTTTCCGTACCGACACTTGGGAACCAGTTGTGTTGGATACGCTCAACAACTTCGAACGCGGCCTTGCGTTGATGGCACGGGCCGATGTAGTTGTCGTCAACCCGCTGCGCGACGGGATGAACCTGGTGGCCAAAGAGGCGGCTGCGGTCAGCGCGAACAATGCCGTCGTCATCCTGTCCCAACACGCGGGCGCCGCGGATGACCTGGCCGTGGGTGCGCTCGTGATCAACCCCTTCGACACGGAAGAACTGGCTGACGCGATCGCCACCGGCCTCGCCATGGCGCTTGCCGAACGGTCTCGTCGCCTGATGATGTTGCGGGAGGCCGCTGGGGCGATCAGGCCCCGGGACTGGTTGGCATCTCTGCTCGCCGAACTCGACCAGATCCGCCCGACATAGCAACGGGACGAATCGGCGGCAACAATGGTTACCGCCCGAGCCGCCCGGAGGGCGGATTACTGAGCGTAGCGCCACTATGGGTTTGGCAGCGCGAGAATGCGAGATCCTGGCCAGCTAGAAGCGGCCGCCGCCGCCGCGGCGGCCCGAGGATTGGCTGCCGCCGAAGCCGCCGGGGGAGTGGCCGCCCCAACCACCCGAGGCACCGCCCCCGAAGCCGCCCCCGAACCCGCCGGGGGTGTGGCCGCGCCGCCCGCCACCCATCAGGATCCCGCCCAGGATGGCGCCGGCTAGGCCGCCGGGCGCGGCGTCGCCTGGTCCGGCGAACCCTCCACTGGGCGGTGCCCATTGGTCCACATCGGACTGTGCTGCCCGGCTGGCCTGCTCGGCCATGTGGTCGGCCTGCTGGGCCTCGGCCAGCGCGGTGACCGGGTCGTCGGCGGTCAGCGCGATTGCCTGGTTGAGGTGGCGCTGCGCCTCGGCGAGGAGAGTTCGGGCCTGTTCCCGAACCGCGCCGCGCCGGGTATTGACGAAGTCGGTCGCCGCGGAGATTTCGGTCCGGGCGGCCAGGATCGCTTGGTCCAACATGGCCCGTGCCCGGGCGGTGCGCTGCGCCGCATCACGCATGTCGGCCAATGCGCGGTCCAGCCCGGCGTCGGCGTCCTGTAGTTGGCGTACCACCGTGAGCGGGTCCATCGTCGGTCCTGCCTGCGCCGCCCGTGCCGTCGCGACGGCCTGCTCACCGCCGGCCACGGCGGAGGCGAGCGAGGCAGTCACCTCGGGCGGGGCAGCACCGGAGCCCTGCGCGGCTCGACCGGCGGCGAGGTCGGACTCCACTTCCACCAGCAGCGTCTGCACCGCCTCGCGCGCGGCGGCCAGGTCCGCGCCGACCTTCGCGATCGCCGCCAGGAGCGTGTCGGCCTGATCCACCGCCTGTTCCGCGGCGCGCACCGCGAGCGCGGCCGCCGAGCGCTGCCCGGCCGCCACCTCATCGGACGCTTTCCGTAGCGCTGAGGCGGCGAACGTCAGCCGTTCGGTCGCCTGCTCCGGATTGCTGGAGACGGCCGACAGCGTCTGCCCGACGAAGCGCGAACGCAGGCCGTCCAACTCTGCGAGTGCGCCGGGGAGCCGTGTCTCGGTCGCCGCACGGCGCTCGCCCAGTGTCGCGATGGATTGCTCGAGGTGCGTCTCCAACTCGCGCAGCTCATCGAAAGCCTCCGCCTCGGCGTCGAGTCGGGCATCTGCGGTCTCGCTGAGCCGGACGATGTCGGCCAGCAATCGGCGCCTGCCTGCCTCGTCGGACGGGGCGGTGCCTTCAGCCGGAGCCTCCTCGAGCAGCATGCGCAGCCGGAACGCCTCCCCGACCTCCTGCCGCGCCGTGTCCACGGCCGACGTGAACTGGGTGGTCGCCTCCGCGCCGTACTGCGCGGTCGCCATGCTCAGCTCGTGCTCGCTGGTGCGCAGCGCATCGTCGAGCTCGAGCAGTTGGGAGTTGGCCCGGTCGGTCAGCTCCTGAGTGCTCACTCCAGGAAACGGGTCGTTCGGGTCGCCGAGTGCGGCCGGCGCCGGCCGGGTGGCACGCTTCCGGGCTCGCCACCACACAAACAAGCCGACGGCGGCAGCCGCCAACACAATCAGGAGGCACACGATCGCGTACGCGGATACGCCGGACCTGCTCTCGCTCCCGCCAACCTGTGGCTGCTGCTCCGGCTTGCCGGCGAGCGCCGCACGGTAGCCGTCCGCGGCTGCGATGACGGCGCCGGCCCAGTCGTTCTTGGCCAGCGCCGGCTCGATCGCGGTGGCGGCCACCTCGTCCAGCTGTGCGTCGCTGAGCGGAGACTCCGGGTCGAACGAGTACCAGTACGCCCGATCACCGGTGGCGACAGCCAGCAGGGCGTCGCGGTCGCCCAGGTCGCTGCGCACCACGGTCTGTTCGGCCCACTCCCGCGCCGGGGTGCCGTCGAAGGACCGGACAAACACCACGAAGAGCTGCAGGTTTGCCTGACTCCGCAGCCGGTCCAGCGCTGCCTGCGCCTCGTCCCGGCGGCCGCCGAGCGCGTCCACCTTGTCCGTGATCTGCTCATCGAGCCGCATGGGTTCATCCGCCCACGCCGGTGCCGGCGGTGCCAGGATGGCGAACAGCACGATGATCAATGCGAGGGCGGCCCGCCGGCCCCCCGGTGACTGGCGAAGCACGCCGCAAGACTAGACGATCGAGCCAAAAGTGATCGGTCGCCGGCGAGAAACGAATCGCGCCCCGGGTGAGCTTCGGCTGATCAACTCCGCCGAAGCACTGGCGCACGGTGGCTACTGTTCCAGCATGCATATAAGCGCTCACCTGGATGTCGACGTGCTGGCGTTGGAGACCGAAGACCAGCTCTCCGTGTTGATCGAGCTGACCGCACCGCCGGCCCCTCCGACCGAGACTAAGCGTCCGGCGAGCACCCTCGAGGTGGTGCTCGACCGCAGCGGCTCGATGCACGGTGGCCGGCTCGACGGGGCGAAGACGGCGCTAGTGAACCTGATCGACCAACTTGACCCGACGGACATGTTCGGGCTCGTCACCTTCGACAATCGGGTCCAGGTCGTCGTACCCGCAGCACCGCTCACCGATAAGGCCGAGGTCAAGCGGGCCGTCGCCGCGGTCGAATCCGGGGGCAGCACCGACCTGTCGTCGGGGTATCTGCGCGGCATTCAGGAGGCGCGTCGCGCCGCTGGGCCGGCCGGCGCCACCGTACTGCTCATCAGCGACGGCCACGCCAACGCCGGCGTCACCGACCCGGACACGCTGGCCGGGATCGCCACGGAGGCGCACGGCCACAACGTCACGACGTCGACCCTGGGGTACGGCCTCGGCTACGACGAGCGGATCATGTCGGCACTCGCCCGCGGCGGGGCCGGAAATGAGCACTTCGCGGAGGAGCCGGACACTGCGATCGCGCTCATCGCGGGCGAGGTGACCGGACTTCTCGCGCAGACAGCGCAGGCAGCGTCGCTGCGCATTCGCCCGTCGACGCACGTACGCAGGGTGCAGGTTCTCAACGAGTTGCCGGTCACGAACACCGACAACGAAGTCCTCGCCGAGCTGGGCAGCTTCTACGCCGACGAGAAGCGCAAGGTGCTCCTCGTCTTCGACGTCCCGGGGATCCCGTCGCTGGGCCTAGCCGAGGTCGCCAGCCTGGTATTCACCTACGTGGAGCTGCCGGCGCTCAAGGAGCACACGGTCACCGTGGCGCTGCACGTCAACGTCGTCCCGGGCGATGACGCGGCCGGACGGGTCCCCGACCCGGTCGTACGAACCGAGCTTGTGTATCTGCGGGCGCAGCAGGCCAAGCGACGCGCGTCGAGCTTCCTGAGTGCCGGAGACGCCGCCGCCGCGCTCCTGGAGATCCGCGCCGCGCAGGACGCGGTAACGCAGGCGCTCGAAGCGGCGCCGCCACAGCTCGTCGCCGACTTGGCCGAAGAGGTCGAGGCGCTGCGGTACCTCGTCGACCAGACCGAGCGTGGAATGATTTCTCGGGCGGCGAAGTACTCGACAATGGACGTCTCATACAAGTCGCGCACGCGTGGCCGCACCGTGCCGCCGAGCGCTGTGCCGCCGAGCGCTGTGCCGCCGAGCAGCGCGGGCGAGCCGAGCTGACCGGCTGATCAGGTGTTGGCCGCCACGGCCGCGCGGATGGCTTCGGCGTTGGCCTGAACCGATTCGGCCGCCGCATACCGTTCGCTGCGGACGCAATTGACGAACGCCGGATCCTCGACCTACTGCTGTAGCGCCGGGTTCAACTGCGCGAGGAGTCGCCGCGCTGCGTCGGCCTGCTCGGCCGCGACGTTCACGTGGTATCTGGCCGCAACGAGACTGCTGACGGATCGGAAATCCCTCCGCCCGCCGGTCATCGCGTGCGCGATCGCGCCGAAGATGGCACCCCAGACCGCCCCGATGGCCGTGGCGCCAAGGAGCACGCCGAGCCAGTTGGAGTCGGCGAAGATGCCCAGTAGCAGCCCGATGAAGAGGCCGAACCACGCTCCGCTGAGTGCGCCCAGGCCCGCGGCTCGCGCCACCGTTATGCGGCCCAGCACACGCTCAACGGAGCTGACGTCCTCTCCGACGATCGAGACGAGGTTGACCGGGAACTTGTTGTCCGAGAGGAAGTCCACTGCTTTCTGGGCGGACAGGTAGTCGTCGTACGTTGCCACGGTGACAGCTCTGTTGTCCGGACGCAGACCGGCCTCGGTCATGGCGACCTCCATATCTTCTCGTAAGGTCATAACAGTCCAAGCTCCCGAGCCCGACGCACCGCCTCCCTGCGCCTGGCGACATCGAGCTTGCGGTATATGTTGCGTACGTGTGTCTTTACAGTGTTCACCGACACGAACAGCTTCGAGGCGATCTCCTCATTCGACAGGATGCTCTGCAGATATCGAAGCACAGTCAGCTCCCGGTCGGTCAACTGCTCCTTCGGTCGGGTCACGTTCCGGTCCTGATCGTCCGGGCGTCGGGGAGGCGACTCGACCAGTTCCGTTACCAATGACCAGTACGCTGTGCCGAACTCGAGCTGCTCGGTCAGCAGTTCCCGCACCGGCGAACCGCCGGCGGAAAAGGCCCGGCGGTGGCCGTCGGGCTCGGCGAGCTGCAGCACCCGCTCGAGCGTCGTCGCGGCCCGGCGGGCATCGCCGACGCGGCGCGCGCTCACCGCTTCGACAAGCCCGGCATCGAGCCTGAGCGATAGGAACGGCTCGGCCTTCGTATCGTCCGACCAGTGCGGCAGCGCCCGCGCCGCCGCGTGCGGGTCGCCATCACGCAGGTACGAATGGGCAAGAGCGACGGCGACCGGTGTGAACGTGGCCTGCGCGTCCTCGAGTAGCGGCGTCAGCGTGGCCGACACGGTGTGCGCCGCCCCGCAGGCGATCCGGAGTTCGGCCTCGGCTGCGGCGAACCACCGCTGTAGGTGCGGTGAGAATGCCTCGCCCAGCGCGCCCCTAGCGCCGGCGAGGGTGTCGTGGGCACCGGTCAGGTCATCCGTGGCGGTCAGCAGCCACGCCCTAATGATCGTGACCCAGGAGGCGAGCATGGTGTCGCCAGCGAGATCGCGCCCGCGGACCGCGAGATCGAGGTAGCGGACCGCCTCCGCCGGTTCGTCCCGCTCATGGTGCACGATCGCGAGTGCGAGGTATGCGGATTCACTGTGGACGGACGTGCTCTGTCCGCGGCACGGGCTCATCGCCAGCGCGGCCCGGGCAGTCTGATCGGCGGAATGCAGTTCGCCGCGGACGGCTCTGAGCAGGGCGAGCCCACCGGTGCAGGAGATCCGCGCGCACTGCGGCCCGGCCTGGGCGGCGGCCGACACCCCGTCGAGCAGCGCGTCCTGCGCGGCCTCGAGGTCGCCGACGCCGAGCTGGGCAAGGCCCAACGCGGTGAGGGCGACCGTGCGGGCCGCCGCGCATCGGTCGCTGTCGTCGTCTAGCATCTCGGCGCCGGTCTCCGCCTGCTCGACGAGGTCGAGCAGTTGACCGGCCGCGAACGCCACGCTGTCGATGTCGTCGCCGAGGCGAGCCCGCGCCAACCGTAGCGCCGCAGCCATCAGAGCTGTGGACTCGTCGTGCCGACGCGCCGCGCTCCACAGCAGATGGTCCGCTTCGTCCAGGTCGTTGACGTCCAACCGGTCGGCCGCGTATGCCAGGGTCAGCTCCGCATCGGCGCTGGTCGGCACATCGTCCGATATGGACGCTCGGGGGTGCTGCGGCCGTTCGTGGCAACCGCACAACGCCAGATCTGGCCAGTGCTCGCGCAGTAGAGCTCTGGTAAGCCGCGGGTCGTCCCCGGCCAGGGCGTGCCTCACCGCGGCGATCGGAAGGCCGTGCGTGGTGTACCAATCCGCAGCGCGGCGGTGTAGTTCTGAGATCCGGTCCGACGCGTGCCGTCGCAGGTTGGCCCGGAGCATCTCGCCGAAGAGGTGGTGGTAGCGGTACCAGGCGGGTCGGCCGCCGAGTGGGACCAGGAACACGTTCGTGTGCCGTAGGTCGGCCAGTCGCTGTTCGCCGTCGTCCCGACCGGTCAGCGCGTCGGCCAGGTCACCGCAGACCCGATCCACCGCGCTGGTGCACAGCAGGAGATCCTGGATCTGCGCCGGTTGAGCCTGGAAGATCTCCGCGTTCAGATACTGCGCCACGCTGTCGAGCTCACCGCTGAACTCCTCCATCACCCGCGCGGTATCGGGATGACCTTGCATGGACAGCGCGGCGAGCCTCAGCCCGGCGGGCCAACCCTCGGTCCGGGCGTGCAGCGCCCGTACGTCCGCGGTCGGCAGCGCAAGGTCGTGCCGGGCCAGCAGCTGCGCGGTCTCTTCGATGGTGAGGGCGAGATCATCTTCGCGCACCTCGGTGAGCTCTCCCCGAAGCCGCCACCGATGCAGCGGCAGGGCGGGGTCGGCCCTCGCCGCGATGAGTAGGCGCAGCTTTCCGCGAGTGTGACGGACGAGCAGGTCGAGGCCGTTCATCGCGCTCGGGTCATCGACCACGTGGAAGTCGTCCAGGACGACAAGGACCGGCTCGCGCAGATCGTTGATCAGGTCGGCCAGCTGTCTGGCCCGATCTTCGGCCTCCGGTGCTGCGCAGTTTCGCGCTTCCGGGATGCCGACGGTTGCCAGGGCGGAGCTCAACCGGGACCAGAATCGCTCTCGTTCGTCTCCGGGTTCGAGTGTCAACCAGGCCATCGGGCCGTGCGCCCCGCCGCCTTTTAGCCAGGCGCTCGCCGCGACCGTCTTTCCCCACCCGGCCGGCGCGGCCAATAGCGTCACCGGACCTCGGGCAGCGGCGTCGAGAAGCCGACTCAACCGGGGCACCTGCACGAAAGAGCTGGGTAGGTCGGGGGCAGCGAACTGCGGCGGCAGCGGCCCCGCGCTGACGTCTCCTGACCGGACCCGCACGGAGTACCCCCCGCCGTTGCCAATGGTGGTGTCTGTTTGAACCCCTACCCCCACAGTCTGCGCCTATAACCAGCCACGATCGTCCGGTCGAGACGATTCGGTATCACCCTTGCCGTGCCGAAGATTGGTTCACGGCCGCTCACCGTCGCAGTCCGGCTGCCGGTCCATGGCGACGCAGGCCGACATCGAGGAGACCGACGACGAGTACATCGTCGAGCTCGACCTGCCGGGCGTTAAGCGCGAGGCCGTGAACGTCAAGGCACGAGACTCCGAGCTTCGTGTTTCCGGCGAAATCAGGGAAAAAAGGTCGCAAGGGGATATTGGCGCGCCAAACCCGCCGAGTCGGAGAGACGGTCTGCTGACCGTCCGCCTCGGCACGAGCCAGGCGCGCCAGGCTCGGAAAATCGAGATCAAGAGTCCCTAGTACCGGGGCGTCAGTACCGGGCCGTCGAGTTATCCAAACGCCGCATCTGCGCACCCTGACGGTGGCAGATTTATCCCGTGGAGGGCATCCCTGCGGCTCACCCCGCACTAACGCGGCTGGCCCAGTTACCAGAGGGGGACCCGTTCAGGCAACACGTTCGCGGCGAGGCGATCTGCGCCTACCTACCGTTGGCCCGCCGGCTCGCCCGCAGGTTCTATCGCTGCGGCGAGCCCGTGGACGACCTGATGCAGGTGGCGATCCTTGGGCTGATCAAGTCGGTGGATCGGTTCGACATCGGCCGTGGTGTGCCTTTCGTGCGATACGCCACGCCCACGATCGTGGGCGAACTCAAGCGCTACGTCCGCGACGTTGGGTGGCGGCTGCGCATACCGCGGCGCCTCCAGGAGCTTCACCTGGAGATCGTCGGATTGCGGCCATCGCTGACGCAGACCATGGGTCGCGCGCCCACGATCGCCGAACTCTCCCATCGGCTCGGCGTCAGCGAGGGCGACGTGCTCGCGGGCCTGGAATGCGCCGCCGCGTACCGTCCACACTCCCTCAACTCACCGGTGGGCCCGGCAACAGACGCGACCGAACTGGGCGACACGTTGGCCGGCCAGGATGACGGCGTCGACCGGGCCATCGATCGCACGGCGCTCCAGCAGATCATGACCACGCTGCCCGAGCGGGAGCAACGCATTCTCTTGCTGAGGTTCGCCGGGGAGCTCACCCAGTCTGAGATCGCCGACGAGATCGGGTTGTCGGCCATGCACGTATCCCGGTTGTTGCGCCGTTCACTGGCGATCCTGCGCGCGGGCCTACTCGCCGAGGCGGCGTAAGGTCAACTGTTCGGCGGCGCGCTGTAGATCGCCGAAGCGAACTGCTTGACCTTTCCCTGGTCCAGCTGTGTCGCGAGGTCCGCCTCGCTGATCATCCCAACCAGCTGATGGTCTTCCATAACCGGGACCCGTCGGATGCTGGATTCGATCATGACGGACAGCACTTCGCCCGCTTCGGCGTCGGCGTCCACCCAGATCGGGGGACCTTGAGCCATCTCGCCCGCGGTCATCGTCCTCGGGTCCTGACCCTCGGCGATACACCGCACCACGATGTCGCGGTCGGTAATGATCCCATGTAGACGGTTGTCGTTGCCACAGATCGGTAGCGCGCCCACATGCAGGTCGCGCATCTTCTGCGCCGCCGCGGCGAGCGTTTCGCCCTCTTCGATGCATTCCGCACCGCTGTGCATGACGTCTCGGGCCGTGGTCATCGTTCGCCTCCTCGTTGTCACGGGATGGTTCAGGTCCTTGTTCAAGGTAGGCCGACCCGGGGGTACCCGGGACCGGAACATGTCAAACTGGGGGCCGTGCTGGCACCGGCTGGAATCGCGCAGGACCGCGACCGCCGGGCCGTCGCGAGGCTGCTCACCTACTTCTCCCCGAAGACTGGCCGATGGGTGACCCCGACCGCGGAGGCGTGGCAGCCGGCCCTGGCGATCGAATCCGTGGTCAACACCTACGAACGCACGCGCCACATCGCGTACCTCAATGTCATCGAAAAGTCGTTTGCACGCTACCGCGGGCGGCGCTCACAGTTCTACGACGATGACGGGTGGTACCTCAACGCGTGGCTGCGCGCCTACGACGTCACCGGAGATCCGAAGTATCTCGATGAGGCGCGAGCGCTGTTCGCCGCGATGAGCGACGGGTGGGACGACACGTGCGGCGGTGGCCTGTGGTGGCGCAGGGACGGTGCATACAAGAACGCCATCACCAACGAGCTCTTCCTCCTCGCGGCCGCGCGCCTACACCGCCGGACCCGAACCGACGACGGCTATCTGGAGTGGGCGCTTCGGTCCTGGGCCTGGTTCGACGCCAGCGGAATGATCAACTCTGCTCATCTGGTCAACGACGGCCTGGACGGCTCGTGTGCTAACAACGGCGACACCACGTGGACCT